>Ga0075037_1045145_pt1 | contig 11347 bp, 8 predicted proteins | sample OrgsoiRN2013_054_FD_73565 | JGI IMG/M metagenome (GOLD analysis project Ga0075037, IMG submission 73565) | Permafrost soil microbial communities from the Arctic, to analyse light accelerated degradation of dissolved organic matter (DOM) -... | ecosystem: Environmental > Terrestrial > Soil >... | reverse complement strand
CTTTGTTTTCGTTACAATGACGTGCGCCTCTTTCTGAATCACCGTAAACGGAAGCGCCCATATTTTTCACCCTGGCTTCAATGCCATCAATTTAGGATATTCAGCATGACGCAGACCAAATTCGGGGTTCTTCTGGTTAATCTCGGGACGCCGGAAGCACCGACTCCGCAGGCCGTGAGAAAGTATCTGGGTGAGTTTTTGAGTGATATCCGCGTTGTGGACACCCCGCGTTTGCTGTGGTGGCCGATCCTTAATCTGGTGATTTTGCCCCTGCGTTCTCCGCGCGTATCCAAACTGTATAAGTCCGTGTGGATGGAAGAAGGCTCGCCGCTGATGGTCTTCAGCCGTCGTCAGCAAAAAGCGCTGGCCGAACGCCTGCCGGGCACGCCAGTTGAATTGGCGATGAGCTACGGTAAGCCTGGCATGAAAGATCCGATCGAAAAATTGCTGGCTCAGGGCGTGACCAAAATGGTCGTTCTGCCGCTGTATCCGCAATATTCATGTTCCACCAGCGCCGCCGTGTTTGACGGCGTGGCGCGCGTGCTGAAATCCCAGCGCCGCTTGCCTTCGCTAAGTTTTATCCGCGATTACGCCACCCATCCGGCGTACATCTCCGCGCTGAAAGCCAGTATTGAACGCTCCTTTGCGCAGCACGGTGAGCCGGACCGTCTGGTCTTGTCGTTCCACGGTATTCCGAAACGTTTTGTGGCAGAAGGCGATGATTACGAACAGCGCTGCCGTGACACCGCACAGGCACTGACCGACGCGCTGCAACTGCCGACCGGAAAAATCATGCTGACCTTCCAGTCGCGCTTTGGTCGCGAACCGTGGCTGACGCCGTACACTGACGAAACGCTGAAGGGCCTGCCAGCGCAGGGTGTTAAGTACATACAGATTATCTGTCCTGGCTTTGCCTCAGACTGCCTGGAGACGCTGGAAGAGATCAAAGAAGAGAACCGTGAGATTTTTATTCATGCAGGCGGCGAACGCTTCGAATATATTGACGCCTTAAACGACCAGCCGGAGCATATCGATCTGCTGCAACAACTGGTCACTCAGCACTTCTGAAAGAAGGCTGAGCTTTTTGAATTTCCCGAGAATAACGAATGAAATTTCCTGGTAAGCGTAAGTCCAAACACTATTTTCCGGTCAGCGCGCGCGACCCTTTATTGCGTGATTCTATGCTGCAGGAGATGCAGCCGGAATCCGAAGGCGGCGCGTCTTACATCGTCGGCATTGACCAGACGATGGTGGATATTGAAGCGCGCGTGGATGAACATTTTGTCGCCCGTTACGGGCTAACGCCCGGCGAATCCAACATTCTGGATGATGAAATGTCGGAAGCGCTCTATCAGGAACTGATGCTTAATGCGCTGATCACCCATCAGTTCGCCGGGGGTACCGTCGGCAATACGCTGCACAACTACTCGGTGCTGGCCGATGACCGTTCGGTGCTGCTCGGTGTGATGTGTAATAACGTTAAGATTGGCGATTACGCTTACCGCTATCTGTGTAACACCTCCAGCCGCGTCGATCTCAACTTCCTGCAGGGCGTGGACGGCGCAATTGGCCGCTGCTTTACTCTGATCAGTGAAACCGGTGAACGCACCTTTGCTATCAGTCCGGGCAAGATGAACGGCCTGAAAGCTGAAAGCGTGCCGGAAGACGTAATTGCCGGCGCTTCAGCGCTGTTACTGACTTCGTATTTGCTGCGCAGCAAGCCCGGCGAGCCGATCCCACAGGCCACGATGCAGGCGATTGAATACGCAAAAAAATATCATGTGCCTGTGGTCTTAACATTGGGCACGCAATATGTGATCGCCGATGATCCGCAGGCATGGCGCGATTTTCTGCGCGACCACGTGTCGATTCTGGCGATGAATGAAGACGAAGGTTTTGCGCTTACCGGTCTGAAAGATCCGCTGATGGCCGCCGACAAGGCGCTGGAATGGGTCGATCTGGTGTTATGCACCGCCGGACCGAACGGTCTGTTTATGGCGAGCTATACCGAAGAAGAATTTAAACGCACCACTCAGCATCCGCTGCTGCCGGGCGCGATTGCCGAATTCAACCAGTACGAATTCAGCCGTGCGATGCGTCGTGAATGCTGCGAGCAGCCACTGAAGATTTTCTCCCACATCGCGCCGTACATGGGCGGGCCGGAAAAAATCATGAATACCAACGGTGCCGGGGACGGTGCGCTTTCCGCACTGCTGCATGATATCGCTGCGAACGGGTTCCACCGAACCTCAGTACCGAACTCCAGTAAACATTCCCGCGAATACCTGACGTATTCTTCGCTGGCGCAGGTATGTAAATATGCCAACCGCGTCAGCTATCAGGTTCTGAATCAGCATTCACCACGTCTGACGCGTGGCCTGCCTGAGCGTGAAGACAGTCTCGAAGAAAGCTACTGGGAACGTTGAGTAAAAAGGGCGGGGGAGTCTCAATCGAAGAGCTCCCTCCGCTTCAATCCCGCTTATCCTGCCTGAACCTGATTACGGCCAGACGTTTTCGCACGATACAGTGCGTCGTCCACACGTTTAAACAGGCTGGTAAAATCCTCGCCCGCTTCGTACTGCGCCACACCTACGCTTACCGTCAGCGCAGGCAGCCCAGGCCGGGATAATTGCTGTACGGCTTCGCGCAAATCCTCAGCAACGTGCATCGCGCCTTCCAGCGGCGTCAGCGGCAGTAAAATTAAAAACTCCTCGCCGCCCCAGCGGAACACCGTATCGCTCTCGCGGATGCCGGTTTCCAGCGTGCGCGCCAGCATGACCAGCGCATCATCGCCGGTGTTGTGGCCATGCTCATCGTTTATCGCCTTAAAGTGATCGGCATCCACCAGCATCAGGCTGAAATTGTGTGTCCGCTGCGGATTCTGCGTCCGCGCATTTTCCACCAGTTGCATGAACTGACGGCGGTTGCCCAATCCGGTCAGCGGATCGCGCAGTGCTGCGTGTTCCAGCTCCTGCTCCAGACGCTTCTGCTCGGTAATATCGTGAATGATGCACAGCATCAGCCGTACGCCATTCAGCTCCACCGGACCGGCATAGGTCTGGACGTGACGCAGATTGCCGTCAGCCAGTTTATGCACGAACGTCAGCGGCTTGTGTCCACCGGGCAGCCGGGAGATTTCATGCATCACCGGCAGCACGTCCAGCCCCATTGCGTTGATTTCCCAGGTATGTTTGGTGCACATCTCGTCGCGCGTATATCCATAAAAGCGCGTGGCCGCCTGATTCGCATCAACAATCTGACCGTTATTGGCCGGATCGATTAACAACATCGGCGCAGTATTGGTCTGAAAAAGCCGTTCGTAGAAACCACTTTCATCGCGGCGATAGGGCGTGTCACCTGGAATGGGCATCGGCACATTGGCGGCGGACGTGTGCGCGCCTTCGAACACGATGACGGTTTCGTTCGTATCCATCTGGAATGAAGACAGGCGGCAGCTCAGTGGGAATGCGCGGCCTTCCTTGTGGATCGTCCAGATTTCGACGATCTGATCGTCTTTTGCCAGATTCGGCAGATAGGACTCGAGGGACAACTGAGAATGAACCGAGAACTGGCCGTTGCGCAGCGGCCCAAGCAGGCTGTTACCTGCCAGCTTTCTGGCCGCCGTATTGGCGAAAAGAATGTGCTGACTGTGCGCCGAAACGACCCAGACCGGCGTACTTAAAATATTTAACGTTTCCAGATGGGGTAACAACATTGCGCCTACCGATCTCAATTTGGCATAGCAACAGAATACAGCGAATTGATCTGATTAGGTGTTTTTTATCTGGGGGCAGGGTGAGAGCAAATGTCAGAATTTGAAACGGGCGCAGAAACAAACTGCGCCCGCCTTTATTACTGAAATCAGACCGGGCAAAACGGCCTTTTTTCGTCTTCGGTCATAATGTCGATCTGCAACATATCCAGCATACTGTTGGCGATTTCACGTTCTCCCATCACCACGCGATCCGCGCCGCGCTCCATGATGTACGTCACTTCGTCATCGTAATGCGCACGGGCAATGATCTCGATATTCGGTCGTTTGGTGCGCGCGGAGGCGACGATTTCACCGGCTTCGTAACCGTTAGGAATAGTCACCAGCAGCCAGCGGGCGCAGTCAAGACGCGCCAGATCCATGATTTCCTGATTGGCGGCGTTGCCCAGTACCGTGCTGATCCCCTGCTCGCGCAGCGCTTCGACCCGTGGACGGGAATTTTCGATCACGACCAGCGGGATACCGGCGGCCTGAAGCTTCTCGCCCAGCAGGCTGCCGACGCGGCCATAACCGATCAGCAGTGCGTGATTACACAAATCAAAGGGGATCTGTTTTTCGTCTTCCACCGCTTCTTCGACGCTTTGATCTTCGATAGTCTCGGTTTTCGCCAGATATTTTTCCAGCAGCGTAAACAGCAGCGGGTTAAACATAATCGACAAAATAGCCCCCGCCAGCACCAGATTACGACCCGGCTCGGACAGCAGCCCCAAAGAAATCCCCAGTCCTGCCAGAATAAATGCGAATTCGCCGATCTGCGCCAGACTGACTGAAATCGTCAGCGCGGTTCGCTTCGAGTGCCCGAACATTTTTACCAGTAAGAAGGCGGCGATGGATTTGCCGAACACGATAATCGCCAGTGTGGCGATTACTGTCAGAGGCTCGCGCACCAGTATCATCGGGTCGAACAGCATGCCGACCGACACGAAGAACAGCACGGCAAACGCATCGCGCAGCGGCAAGGTATCATGCGCCGCCCGCTGGCTCAGTTCGGATTCGTTCAGCACCATCCCGGCGAAGAACGCGCCCAGAGCGAAAGAGACGTCAAAGAACTCGACCGCGCCGTAAGCGATACCGAGCGCCAGCGCCAGAACCGACAGCGTGAACAGTTCGCGTGAACCGGTGCTGGCGGTTTTCGCCAGGATCCACGGCACCACGCGACGTCCGACCACCATCATCAGCGTCATGAAGGCCACGACTTTACCGATGGTGACAGCCAGCTCAATCAGCAACTCGGTCGGGCTGGCGTGATGGCTTTCCAGCATGCCGCTGAAGGCCGGTAACAAGACCAGCGTCAGTACCATCACCAGATCTTCAACAATCAGCCAGCCGATGGCGATTTGCCCGCGCTGGCTTTCAATTAATTGCCGCTCTTCCAGAGCACGCAGCAGCACCACGGTACTGGCGGTAGACAGACACAGACCGAACACCAGCCCGGTGGCCAGATCCCAGCCCATAAGGCTTGATAACCCCATCCCAAGCAGCGTCGCTACGGCGATTTGCGCTACAGCGCCGGGAATGGCTATCGCCTTTACGGCCAGTAAATCTTTCAAAGAGAAATGCAGACCGACACCGAACATCAGCAATATCACGCCGATTTCAGCCAGTTCGGGAGCAAGAGAGGTATCAGCAACAAAGCCTGGTGTAAATGGCCCGGCCAGAACGCCTGCAGCGATATAGCCAACCAGAGGGGAAATACGTAAACGATTGGCAATCATGCCAAAAATAAAGGCCAGTACCAGGCCACCGACAATCGTGGTAATCAAGGGCGTAGAATGATGCATTCAGACTCCTTCTGGTTATGCTCAGGGCGAAATGTTGCAGATTGTTTCTAAGTTTATGGTAAAAATCATTTCCACGTTGAGGAATTTTGGCCTTTTTTGCAGTAAATCCCCCGCAGAGAACAAAAAAAATCTGAACAGATGATTTAAATGGGTTTTATCGGGCAGAACTCAAGTAGAGAGGGGATTGGATGCTGCCGATATTCTGAGTATCGGCAGCAGAAGGCGGGAGATTAGGCGTCTTTGCGTTCTAAATTAGGCAGGAAGGCGGTAAATATCCCGAGCAACGGGAGGAAGGCACAAATCTGATACACCAGCTCAATGCTGGTGATATCCGCCACATAGCCAAGCACAGCAGCGCCCAGCCCGCCCATGCCAAAAGCCAGACCGAAGAACAGGCCGGATACCATACCGACTTTCCCCGGCATCAGCTCCTGGGCAAACACCAGAATGGCTGAAAAGGCCGAGGCCAGAATTACGCCGATAATCACGCTCAGCACGCTGGTCCACATAAGATTCGCGTGTGGCAAAAGTAACGTAAATGGCGCGACACCGAGAATTGACGCCCAAATGACGTATTTGCGCCCAATCTTATCACCCACCGGCCCGCCGATAATTGTCCCCGCCGCGACCGCAAACAGGAAAACAAACAGGTGGATTTGTGCACTTTGCACCGAGACGCCAAATTTGTGGATCAGATAAAAGGTGTAATAGCTGCTGATACTGGTCAGATAGAAATACTTCGAGAACACCAGCACCAGTAAAATACCCAGCGACATCGCCACCGTCCGGCGCGGGAGTACGGTTACCGTATTTTTCACCGGGCCGCGTTTTTTGGCGATCTGATTTTGCTGGCGATACCATTTGCTGATTTGCAACAGCACGACAATGCCGAGCAACGCCGCCAGTGAAAACCACGCAACGTTGCCTTTGCCGTAAGGCGCGATGATCAGCGCAGCGAGCAACGGGCCGAGTGAGCTGCCGAAGTTACCGCCCACCTGAAACAGCGATTGCGCCAGTCCGTGACGACCGCCGGAGGCCATACGCGCCACGCGGGACGATTCCGGGTGAAACACCGAAGAACCGGTGCCTACCAGCGCCGCCGCCAGCAGCACGACCGGGAAACTCTGTGCCGCCGCCAGCAGCAGCAGGCCGGAGAGCGTAAAGCCCATACCGATTGGCAGCGAATAGGGTTGCGGGTGCTTATCGGTGTAATAACCGATCAAAGGTTGCAGCAGCGACGCGGTGATCTGGTACGTCAGCGTGATCATCCCTATCTGGGTGAAGCTGAGCGCAAATTCATTTTGCAGCAACGGATAAATCGCCAGGATCAGCGACTGGATCATGTCATTAAGCAGATGAGAAACGCTGATCGCCGCCAGAATAGAAAACGCAGTCTTTTTGACTGCGTCTTTCTGCGGGCTTCCCGGCGTTGCCGTGTTATCGGTCATGGCAGGTGAACCTTCATCTTAAAATTATCGGGGCAGGGCTGTCAGTCGACTTTAGCGATCTCAGCGAACTGGCCTTTTAGTAAGCGGCAAAGATCGCCTGCCGCCAGTTCAATATCAAGCCCGCGTTTACCACCTGAAACATAAATGGTGGAAAACGTCTGCGCCGGACTGTCGATCACCGTCGGCAGCAATTTTTTTTTGCCCGAGAGGGCTGATACCGCCAACCAGATAGCCGGTCACGCGCTGGGCGATCGCCGGATCTGCCATGTCGGCTTTTTTCGCGCCGAGGGCTTTTGCGACTTTCTTCAGATCCAGCATCGAGGCTACCGGCGTCACCGCAACGGCCAGATTCCTGGCGTCGCCGTTGAGGGAAACCAGCAACGTTTTGTAGACCTGTCGCGCATCCAGCCCAAGCTTTTTCACGGCTTCGTCGCCAAAATTCGTTTCGTCGCTGCTGTGTTCATACGGATGAAGAGTGAAGCTGATTTTATTTTTTTCCAGAAGAAGTACCGCTGGGGTCATGATCTTTCATCTCTGATTACTTTTTTGTTCGAAAAATCGTCGGCAGTTCAATTCGATGAAATTAAACAATAAAGTATGATTATTAAGCGAGGGAGAAATAGTAGTTCAATGAATGGTTATTGCCAAGACCCAGCGCGGGTTGTTACCCTGTGCCCGCCGGTGCCGCGTCCGCAAGGGCTGGCACTGTAGCTATAAAAATAAAATGAAATTCCTCTTTGACTGGCCGGCCTTAAAACCCGGCCATTTTTTTGATCGCATCCCCTTCATCCTTCTGGCTGCCGCTGCGTTGGCTGCCTGCGTTCACCCCGGTCACTGACTGCTATAAGCTCCCGGAGTTCTCTTCGTTGCCGCCTTGATCCAGCCCGATTGATTTTGGGTAATCTGTTAGTCAGACCTTCTTATCCGCCAGCAAATCCGGCAAATTCCCTTCACCGTACAAATGCAGCGCGCCAACGGCGACGACATAATTTCCCGGCGGGAGATCCGACAGTTGTTGTTTCCAGCGCAGATTACGCTGATTCATCAGCACGTCGTACAGCTCACTGCTGAAGGTATTCGGTAACTGTCTAATGCCGTCACCGGCTTGGTATCCAGCCACCAGCTGATCATGGTTTGCAGCAAGCGGGCATTGGTGTGCCAGTGCGTCAGAGTGTCTTCCAGCAGTCCCAGACCGTTGTCGGGAAGTTGCTGCAAGAGCGCAAACTGTTCCTGCGGGCCTTCCAGTTCGATGACCGGCATGCTCTGCTGTTTGGCATTCTGCAACAGCTGATAATCAATGCCGTAGTTGCCACGTAACCCGAGGCGCTGTGCCTGCGTCGCCTGTAACATCAGCGCGACCTGCCAGGACGGCAGCGGGTTGAGCGTCCACATCGACACACCCAGCTCTTCGCATAATTTTTCGACGTGCAGATACTGGGCTTCGGGTAGCCGTTCGGCCAGCGGCGGGAACTCACCGGACATTTCGAAAGGGGATTCGGATCCGCTGATGTCCGCTTCGACAATCAGCGCATCGGCTTTTTGCATACGGCGCAACAGCTGCTCGGGGAGCGGCTGCATATCCTGCGTGCCCATATGAATGCTGCCGACCAGATGCAGGGAGCGGTGACCGGGCAGCTGAATATCAATGGCGGGATAAGAATACTCGACGGGAAGCAGCCTGCGTAGCCAGCGGAATGTCTGTTTAAAAAACTGCGCCATATAGCATGGTCTCCCGAAAAATGAGAGACCATGCTATCGCGTCAGACGTTGGGCGAACAGAGGAAACGTCTTGTTTTTTAGGCCTGTTTTTTAGGCGTGAATCGTAAAAGGCGGTTGGCGTTTGCCACCACGGTGATGGAAGACAGCGCCATCGCCGCACCGGCAATCACCGGGCTGAGCAGGGTGCCGGTCAGCGGATACAGCACACCGGCGGCGATAGGGATGCCAATCACGTTGTAGATAAATGCCCCAAGCAGGTTCTGTTTCATGTTGCGCAGCGTGGCCTGCGACATCGCCAGTGCGTCGGCGACGCCGTGCAGGCTCGGGCGCATCAGGGTGATGGCAGCGGTTTCAATTGCCACATCGCTGCCACCGCCCATTGCAATACCAACGTCCGCCTGCGCCAGCGCGGGTGCATCGTTAATCCCGTCGCCAATCATCGCCACCTGCTGACCTTTGGCCTGTAACGCTTTGATGGCATCAGCCTTTCCGTCGGGCCGAACACCGGCAATCACCGTATCAATTCCTGCCTGCGTCGCAATCGCCTGCGCGGTGCGCGGATTGTCACCGGTCAGCATCACCAGCCGGTAGCCGAGCTGATGCAGGCGCTGTAACGCCCCAATGCTGTCTTCACGCAGCGGATCGCGCAGGCCAAACAGCGCCGCAATTTGCCCGTCGACTGCCAGCAGAACCGGTGTCGCGCCTTGCTCCGTCATCTCATTGAGCAAACCATCAGCCACCTGAGCATCCACGCCATTTTCCTGTATGAGCGCCTGATTCCCCAGCAGCAGCGTTGTGCCGTCGACGTCACCCCGTAAACCCAGTCCGCCAAGCGTGTGGAAGTTTTGCACTTCGGGAAGGGTTTGGCCTTGCGCTTTTTCGACAATGGCCTGCGCCAGCGGATGATGAGAGCCCTGTTCCAGCGCGGCAGCAAAGCGTAGCGCCTCGGATTCGCTGATGCCGCCAAAGGTATGGATATCCGTCACTTTCGGCTGGCCTTCGGTCAGCGTCCCGGTTTTGTCAAAGACCAGCGTCGAGAGCGTACTGGCCTTTTGCAGCGCATCGGCATCACGCACCAGCACGCCGAACTCCGCCGCACGCCCGACACCGGCGGTAATTGACATCGGCGTGGCCAGCCCAAGCGCACAAGGGCAGGCGATGATAAGCACCGTAGTGACAATAACCAGCGTGTACATCAGCTGTGGCTGTGGGCCGAAGAAGTACCAGAGGGCACCGCTGAACAGCGCGAATAGCACCACGGCAGGTACAAACACGGCAGAGATTCTGTCCGCGAGTTTACCGATCTCCGGCTTGCTGCTTTGCGCTTCACGCACAAGTTTGATGATGCGGGAAAGCGTCGTCTGGCTGCCGATGGCGTCCGCGCGAAACAGCACACTGCCGTCTTTCACCAGCGTTCCGGCATGCACTTTGTCTCCCTGCGATTTTTGCAGCGGGAGAGGTTCACCGGTCAGCATCGCCTCATCCATCCAGGCTTCGCCGCTCTGGATTTCGCCATCAACCGGCACACGATCGCCGGTGGTCAGACGCAGCGTCATACCTTGCTCAACATTTGCCAGCGGGATGGATTTTTCGCCCTGATCTGTAACCACACGTGCGGTCGGCGGGGTGAGATCCAGCAAGCGTTCAAGGGCCTGTGATGACCGCTGGCGACCGCGTTGTTCCAGCGCGTGGCCGAGATTGATCAGGCCGATGATCATCACGCTGGCTTCATAATAAAGATGCCGCGCCTGCATGGGGAAGGCGTCCGGCCACAGGCTGACGGCGAAGGAAAATACCCATGCCGCACCGGTACCGAGTGACACCAGCGTGTCCATGTTGGCGGTCCCGTGCATCAGGCTTTTCCACGCGCTGCGATAGAAATGACTGCCCGCGACCACCATGACAGCCAGCGTCAGAACGCCGACAATCAGCCAGCCGGTCTGGTTCTGTGCAGTGACCATCATTTCGCCACCGAGCAGACCCCAGAGCATCAGCGGAATACCCGCAGCCAGACCAACGGCGGCCTGCCAGCTGAAGCGGATCATGCTGCTGCGCGCGGTTTGCTGCTGACGCTCGCGACGTTTGGTTTCATCAATAATAATTTCAGCGCCGTAACCGGCACGTTCAACGGCAGCGATCAGCGCAGCCTGATCGGCGTCGCCGCTGACCAGTGCGCTACGTTCGGCCAGATTAACCCGCGCGCGTTCGACGCCGGTCACGCCCTCCAGCGCCCGCTGTACTTTACTGACGCAGCTGGCGCAGCTCATCCCGCTGAGCAGCAGTTGCACGCTGTCATCGGTGGCAGAAACTTTTGCCGGAACGGGTGACACAGCCGCTGACAGGGGTTCCGGCAAAACAGTCGCCTTATCGGTCAGCGGCTCAGATTTTGGGGATGGATCCTCCAGCAGTTGTGCCTCATAGCCCGCGTTCACCACAGCCTCAATCAGACTCTGGCTGCTGGCATCGCCTTTGACGATAGCTTTGTCGAGAGACACTTCCACCGCTGTGGTGCCTTCAACGGCTTCCAGCGCCTTACGCGTCGAAGCGACACAATGTCCGCAGGACAAACCTTGCAGGGATAAAACGGTTGTTGTCATGATGATTTCCTTTTTGTCTTGACCCGATAG
>Ga0075037_1217608_pt1 | contig 11672 bp, 15 predicted proteins | sample OrgsoiRN2013_054_FD_73565 | JGI IMG/M metagenome (GOLD analysis project Ga0075037, IMG submission 73565) | Permafrost soil microbial communities from the Arctic, to analyse light accelerated degradation of dissolved organic matter (DOM) -... | ecosystem: Environmental > Terrestrial > Soil >... | reverse complement strand
CAACGTACAGGCCAACAGAGGTAAGTGACATGAACAACGATGACAGTGTTAACCGTGAATCAAACGCCCCACCCACCGATGCATCGGGCCAACCGGTCAATGTGGTCGAACGGGATCTTGAGGACAGCGACAGTGACACCAAAGGGGTCGACGAAGTCATTACCCCCTCTTCAACGCGCGTCAAAGAACAGGACATCGAGGAGCTTGAGCGAAAAGAAGCGGAGATAGAAAGAAAGGTTGCAGACGGGAACTGAGGACCGGGGCGCAGTGGGCGCTCCCGTGAGATGCACATCCTGAACTGAGCCTGGATGTATGGAAAGAATGGCAGGGGCGGCTGGATTTGAACCAACGCATGGCAGGATCAAAACCTGCTGCCTTACCGCTTGGCGACGCCCCTGTAGGTGTTGCGACGAGTGCCTGGCACTCTCTTGCTGATTCTGCAGCGTGTACAACACGCCCTGTTAGGGGCTCTGCAAGAATGCGCGGAAATTTACCAACTTTTGCGCCATCTGGAAAGCCCCTTTACAAAACAATTTTGTTTTAAAACAGCCAGTTAACTTTGATCGAGCGCTGCACGCCCCTGATCAAGCCATCGGCTGATGACTGGTCACGCAGTGAATACCGCCCCCGCCAGCGGAAATCGCATCAATATTGAGCTGCACCACCTCGCGGTCCGGGTAGAGCTCGGACAACAGGCTAAATACCCTCGCATCCGCCGCACGATCACCAAACTCGGGCGCTATGACCGCACCATTGATCACGAAGTAGTTGATGTAGCCCGCCGCAAAGTCCGGGTTGTTCTTGCTGAATTTGCTCGGTCGCGGGTTGAGCGGTGACGACACGGTGTGCACCTGTAGCTTGCGGCCATCGGCATCCGTGGCGTTTTTGAGGATTTCCAGATGCGCACGGGTGACCTTGGCGCCTTTCGCCGCCGCCTCACGCACCAACTGCTCGGCCTGATCAAGGTTGTGTTGTAAATCCCAGGTGCAGGGCATCTGGGTGGTGGCAATCGTCAACAAGGTCATGGCTTAACCCTCCACCGGCCAGGCCGGCTGCTGTTGGGTGATGCAGTGCACCCCGCCGCCGCCATGGGCCAGGTGATTGATCCGTACCGGCACCACCTCGCGGCCCGGGAAGGCCTGAGCCAGCACTTCGGCCGCCGCGTTGTCGGCATCAATGCCATAGGCCGGCATGATGATCGCGTCGTTGGCGATGTAAAAATTGGTGTACGAAGCGCAGAACACTTCAGCCTCGGTGTCCACGGCGTCGGTGGCTTCATACAGCTCGATCAGTTCGAGTTTTCGGCCTAGGGCATCGGTGGCCAGCTCCAGTGCACGACGGTTCTCACGGGCGACTTCGGCATACACCGAATGCTTGTCGTGGGTGGCGTCCACCAGCAACACGCCAGGGCGGGCGAAGGCACAGACGCCATCGACGTGGCCGTCGGTCATATCACCGGTCACGTAATCCGGATCGCCCGGCAGCCAGATGGTTTTCTTCACGCCCAACAGACGGGAGAAGATTTCCTCCATCTCAGCCTTGCTGGTGTCCGGGTTGCGATTGGCGTTGAGCAGTACCGATTCGGTGGTGATCAACGTGCCTTCGCCGTCGACATGAATGGCCCCGCCCTCGTTACTCAACGGCGTGCCAAAGCACGGCACGCCCAAGTGATTGAGTGCACGGCGGGCCAAACCTTCATCGAGATCGTGCGCCGACTTGCCGCCCCACGCGTTGAAGCGCCAGCTCACCCCGGCCAGACCTTGCTGCGGATGGCAGACGAAGCTTGGGCCGGAATCGCGGCACCAACTGTCGTTCACCGCCAAAACGATGAACTCAATGTTGGCGCCGCACAGTGTTTTGGCACTGGCAACCGCCGACGGGTCGACGACCATTTTCACCGGTTCGAAACGCGCAATGGCGTTGGCCACCCGGGCGAAATCCTCTTGCACCAGCGGCAAGGTAACGCCCCAACTCGATTCCCAAAGGGTTTTGTTATGAGGCCACACCATCCAGGTCGCGGCGTGCTTGACCCACTCGGCCGGCATCACCCAAACACTGTTTTGAATTTGATTCTGCTGCATGACACTCCCCATGATAAAAAGCCCTTTGAGTTAAGCCATTGTGTTCAATGAAAACGACCTTGATCGGCTTGCCATGCATGCTACGGTGGGTAAAACAGGCGAACAAACGATGGATTTAGCAGAAAAGTGATTAGAGGAACTTATCAGCATGCTCAAGCACTGGCCCCCGCTCAGCACCCTTCGCGGCTTTGAAGCCGCCGCCCGACTGGGCAGTTTTCACAAGGCGGCCACCGAGCTGAACCTGACCCAATCGGCGATCAGCCAGCAGATCCGCAGCCTTGAGGCGTACCTTGAGCAACCGTTGTTTTTCCGCAGCGGACGCAGCGTCAGCCTGACCGATGCCGGTCACGATTTGCTCAGCACCACCCAGGCGTTGTTGCAGCAACTGGCCGTTGGTATTCGCCGTCTCGGGCAGTACCAGAAACCCAATCAACTGGTGCTCAACACCACGCCAGCGTTCGCCCGTCATTGGCTGCTACCGCGCCTGGGGGATTTTCGCCGTCAGCACCCGGAGGTTGATCTGTGGATTTACAGCACCGATGAAGTCCCGGACATGACCACCCAGACCATCGACCTCGCAGTGCGCGATGACATCAGCTCCCAAGCAGAGTGCAGCTTCAAGGTGCTGCACGCCGACCGCCTCTACCCGGTGTGTCACCCGAGCGTGTTGGCGCTGCCACGGGAACAGCGCGCAACCCTGCACGGCGAGCGGGAGATGGATTGGAGTCATTGGGCGGTGGAGGCTGGCATCGATGTTGGCCAGCACGATCAGGGGCTGAATTTTTCCGATCCCGGCCTGCTGCTGGATGCCGCGTGCGCCGGGCTCGGTATCGCCCTGGTCAGCGAACTGCTGAGTCGTCAGTCACGGGCCAACGGGGTGTTGCAACCCTTGGTGGAGCAATCCATCCGCGGCCCGAACTGGGCCGTGCTGACTCACCGTGACAGTGAAAACAATGCACAAAGTTTCAGCGAGTGGTTATTACGTAATCTGGAAGCAGCAATCTGAGGTTGAGAGGATTGATATGGCAGAAGAAAGACTGGAAGACATTCTGACCGAGCATCTGGCCGTGATTTTCTGCGGGATTAATCCGGGAATGCTTGCCGCCGCCCAAGGGCATCACTTTGCAGGCCGCGGCAATCGCTTCTGGCGCACGCTGCATCTCGCCGGGTTTACGCCGTCGCAGGTGCTCCCGGAAAATGATCGGACGATCTTGCAGTACCAATGCGGATTAACCGCCGTGGTGGACCGCCCCACGGCGCGGGCGGATCAGCTGTCTGCGGATGAATTCACCGCTGCCGCTGCGGAGTTTGAACACAAGATCACCCGTTATGCCCCGCGCTTCGTGGCGTTTCTCGGTAAAGCGGCGTACTGCGCGTTATCCGGCCAACGAGACATTGCCTGGGGTTTGCAGCCAAAAACCTTCGGCAATGCTTCGGTGTGGATTCTGCCCAATCCGAGTGGGCGAAATCTGGCATTCACCCTTGATCAACTGGTTGGCGCCTACCGCCAGCTCTATTTAGCCGCGCTAAACGAGGCAAGAGTCCGGTAGCATTACCGACAAGGATCAATCCCCTCCAAGGAGCTTCAATGCTGTTCACCCAACGCTCGACCCACACCCCGTTTCTGCTGTGCCTGGCGATCTTCTTCACGTTCTGGCTGGTTCAGTTGAACGCATTCAACATCATCGTCTGGAGCTACAACTTCTGCCACTTCCTGTACGGCTTCTGCGCGGCGTTGCTGTTGGGCTACGTGACCATCCCGTCCAGACTGTTCAAACGCTCAATCAAAGAGAATTTTCACGCACTGAAAACCGGCATCCCATGGAGTCCTTGGGGGAGCTTGATCATTGTGCTGTTCATCTCGGCGTTCAACGAGATGTACGTAGACCCACGGCAAAACGGCATCCCGTTCACCTCGGCCTACCAGAATTTTGTCGCGGATATGTTGGGCCTGGGTCTGTGCCTGTTGCTCAGTCATTTCACCTTCCGCGACCGTCAGGGCAGCACGCGGACTGACTATGCAGCCGTTGAGGATTTGAGCGCGGCCGGCGATCAGTGCTGATTCATCAACCCATGCAGCACACCAAACCGTAACCCCGGCTCGGACGGCGTCATGTGTGAGATGCCAAACACCTTGAACGCCGCCAGCATGACCACCAGGCCGCCGGGCAAAATGCTCAACCGATGAGTTTGCAGCCCGGCCAGTTTGAGCTGTTTGACGTGCCCCACTTCGAGCAGTCGCAACGATAGCCGCAACAGTCCGCCGTAGGTGATGCCGCTTTGGCCATCGTCGTTCAAGCCGTTGGCCTTGAGCACTTTGGCCAGCATCCGCGCGGTGCCAGACGAGCCGATGGTCTGCTGCCAGCCCAGCGCTCGATAACGCCGAGCGACTTTCTCAAACTGCAGCGAGGCCACGCGCTCGGCCTCAAGCAGCGCCTGAGCGGTGATGCAACCGCCATGGAAGTAACGCGAACCGAAGGTGCCGCTGCCGATGGCAATGCTCTCGGTGATCAGCGGCTGAGTACCACGGCCCAGAATCAATTCAGTCGAGCCGCCGCCAATATCCACCACCAACCGTTGACTCTCCGAACCCGGCAGCGTGTGCGCTACACCGGCGTAAACCAGATGGGCTTCTTCGTGCCCGGAGATGACGTCAATCCGAAACCCCAGGTGGCGCTCGGCGCTGGCCAGGAACAGTTGCGCATTGTCGGCTTCGCGCACCGCACTGGTGGCCACCGCCCGCACTCGGCACGACTCGAAGCCACGCAGCTTTTTGCCAAATCGCGCCAGTGCCTGCCAGCCCCGATCCAGCGCCAATTCGTCCAGCGCCCCACCCTGAAACCCCTCGGCCAAACGCACCGGCTCACGCAGGGTTTTGACTTCCTGGATCACCCGTTGCTGGTTCCGCATGACCGACTGGCCAATCATCATGCGAAACGCATTGGACCCAAGGTCAATGGCTGCAAACAGAGAGGCGTCGCCTTTCATGGTGGGGATTCCTGGCAGATTCATCAGCCCGCCTTCAAGACGGTTTGCGAAGAGCTTGCCACGGCTTAGGTGACACGAAGATGACACCGCCCTCCCGCGCACAAACCTTTGATCGTCACCAGTTCGTCATACCTGCGGGAATACCATCGTCAGCGCCACTTCCACCGGAGCCTCCCGCCATGCTTGCCAACAACGACACCCTGATGCACCGGATCCATCGCGAGCTGATCGATCACAACGACGAAGAACTGGAGCTGGAACTGCTGGAGGACGGACACGACCTCGATGCGCTGTTCGACGGTCACGTCAACGACGGCAGTGAGAAGGAAGATAGACGGCGCTATTTCAGCGAACTGTTCCGCCTGCAAGGCGAGCTGGTGAAGCTGCAAAGCTGGGTGGTCAAGACCGGCGCCAAAGTGGTGATTCTGTTCGAAGGACGCGATGCCGCCGGCAAGGGTGGCGTGATCAAACGCATCACCCAGCGGCTCAACCCCCGGGTCTGCCGCGTCGCCGCCCTGCCGGCGCCCAATGACCGCGAACAAACCCAATGGTACTTCCAGCGTTACGTTTCGCACCTGCCGGCGGCGGGTGAAATCGTCCTGTTCGACCGCAGTTGGTACAACCGCGCCGGGGTCGAGCAAGTCATGGGGTTTTGCAACGCCGACCAATATGAAGAGTTCTTCCGTACGGTGCCGGAGTTCGAACGGATGCTCGCCCGCTCGGGTATTCAGTTGATCAAATACTGGTTCTCGATTTCCGACCAGGAACAGCATCTGCGCTTTCTCAGCCGCATTCATGACCCGCTCAAGCAATGGAAACTCAGCCCGATGGACCTGGAGTCCCGCCGGCGCTGGGAGGCCTACACCAAGGCCAAGGAAATCATGCTCGAACGCACCCACATCGCCGAAGCGCCGTGGTGGGTGGTGCAAGCCGATGACAAGAAGAAAGCGCGCCTCAACTGCATCAACCACCTGCTCGGGCAAATGCCCTATGAAGAAGTGGAACACGCGGTGATCGAGCTGCCGCAGCGCGTGCGTCAGGAAGATTATTCCCGAAGCCCGACGCCGCCGGAACTCATCGTGCCGCCGATCTACTAAACGTCATCATTCTGTAACGTTGCCAGGCCAATACTCAGGCCATACACAACGCGTGCTGTTTTTTATTGCTGCCTTAACCGGCGGCATTTTTTTTGCCTGATACTTTTGTGCTGGAAGGCACTTCAGCTCTGCCCATCAAACCGCTTCAACGAAAACGCCGACAAATCCAGCTCACTGCGACCGCGAACACACCATTGCGCCAGCGCTTCGCCCAACGCGGCTGAATGCTTGAAGCCATGACCGGAACAAGCGGACACCACCAGCGTGTTTTTCAGATGTGGATGCTCGTCGATGATGAAGTCGCCGTCCGGCGTGACGGTGTAGGTGCATACCGAAGACGTGGCTACGCGCGAGGTCACGCCGGCAATCTTGCCGCGCACCTGGGTGTCGAACATCTCGCGCTCTTCGGCGGCGCTGATGGTTCGGTCCAAAGCGTCTGGGGACGTGGCTACGCTGTATTGCTCGCTGGCGACTTTCAGGCTGCCTTCGCCAGGCAACGGTGGAAAGCCGTAATGCATGTCGGCATCGCCCGGGCCGTGGTGAAGGATGAAGGTCGGCGATACCTCGGCAAACTGCGCCTGTGGTTCCAGTTCGAACCAAAACAGCTTCTGCCGACACACCCGCAGCAAGCGGTCGAAAGGCTCGCCCAGCAGATCCTGTGACCACATGCCGGCGCTGATTACCACTTTGTCGGCGAGTATCGTGCGCTGGTCAGTGGTGACCGTGACGCCTTGCTCGTCCGAGGTGATGTGCGTGACGGTTTCGCCCTTGTACAGGGTTGCGCCGTGTTGTTCGGCGAGCTGCAGCTGAACGGCGATGCAGCGTTCTGGACGGACGTAACCGCCCGCTGGTTCGAAGTAGCCGATGGCAGTGTCCAGCACCGGTGAAAACTGCGGGAAGCGCTGGCGAATCTGCGTGGCCGACAGCACTTCATGCTCGATGCCGTTGGCTTGCGCGAGATTAACCGTGCGGTGCGTGAAGTCGTTTTGATCCTGCGGGTCATAGTCGGGATTGGAGGTCATGACCAACACACCGCACTGCTCGAACAGCGACTCACCGGACAGCGCTTCGAGTTCACGCCAGATTCTGTGGGAGTTGCGAACGATCGGCAGGTATTGCGCACCTTCACCGACCGAGAGCCGGGTGATGCGCGTATCCCCATGGCTTGAGCCCTGAGTATGCGGCGGATGGTAGCGGTCGACGCCTATCACCTTGACCCCGGCTTTCGCCAGTTGATACACCGTGGCCGCGCCCATCGCGCCCAGACCGAGCACCGCTACTTCACACCGTTCCATCGACTTGCCTTCCGAAAATCGCCCTTTGAGCCGTCAACCCTATGACATTCAGCGGTTGAAAAGCCATCAGACGATGCCGCATTCATTCGCAGCAACTCCCACAGATGAAGGGCCAAAGAAGAAGCTGCGTGGCTTGAAGCATCAAGGCGCGGGGTATTCTTCGACCTGGTCAGGCCAAGACGTCAACACCTCGAACCCGTCATCGGTGACCGCGACCATGTGTTCCCACTGCGCCGAAAGTGAAAGATCCTTGGTAACTACCGTCCAGGCATCGGCCAGGGTTTTCACATGGCGTTTACCAGCGTTGAGCATCGGTTCGATGGTGAAAATCATCCCGGCTTTCAGGGTCAGGCCCTGGCCCGGAAAACCGTAATGCAGGACTTGCGGTTCATCGTGGTAGATCTTGCCGATGCCATGCCCGCAATACTCGCGCACCACGCTGTAGCCGTCGCGTTCGGCAACGCTCTGAATCGCGTGGCCAATGTCGCCCAGGGTTGCGCCGGGGCGCACCAGTCGAATACCGGCGCACATCGCTTCATAGGTCGTCTGCACCAAACGACGCGCCTCGGGGCTTGGTTCGCCGACGAAATACATGCGGCTGGTGTCGCCGAACCAACCGTCCTTGACCACGGCAATATCGATATTGATGATGTCGCCGTCGTTCAGGACCCTGGACGAAGGAATGCCATGGCAAACCACCTCGTTGACCGAGGCACAGACGGTTTTCGGGAAGCCGTGGTAGCCGACATTGCCGGGAATGGCTTTCTGCACGTTGACGATGTAGTCGTTGCAGAGCCGGTCGAGTTCATCGGTAGTGACCCCGGCCTTGACGTGGGGCGTGATCATCGCCAGCACTTCAGCTGCCAACTTGCCCGCCACGCCAGACTGGGCGATTTGTTCCCGGCTGTTAATCACGACGCCAGCCTTAATTGCCCGACTCATTGCTCAGCTCCTGCTGCGGCGTGAACCTGGGTGCCTTGCGAACCTTCGGCGAGTGCGCACACCTGTTGCAAATCAAGGCCGCCCGCCTGTTCCGCACGAATCAGCAAGCGGCAGATATCGCTGTGATCCAGATCAGGGTGCAATTCGGCCAGCATCCCGATGCGCATCCAGTGCTCGGCCTGGGCATTGATCGAGCGGCTCAGCGCATTGCTCGCAACGCGTAAGTTCTCGTGCATGTCTTCTGAAATTTTTACGATACCCACCACAACACCCGATATGAAATGCATATGAAACGTATACTACTTTAAAATTCCGACAGCTGCCAAGTGCGGGATTTTTCGTGTCCGCAGATGCTAGATTGATGCGCCCCCAGCATTGCGATTCATTAAACCCTGAGGATATCGGCTTATGACCTTACCGCCTGACGGCTTGCCCATTTACCGGCTACTGACGGGGCGCGATGACGCTGCCTTCTGCCATCGCGTCAGCGAAGCTCTGAAAATGGGCTACGTGTTACATGGCTCCCCCGCCGCCACGTTCAACGGGGAACACGTGATCGTCGCGCAAGCCATTACCTGGCCTGCCAGCGTTGCCTTGTCCCAGTAAGTCGCGAAGAGGTTTTGCCCTATGTTCACCCCGTTACGCCTGACGCAACGTTTGCTAGGTTGTGCCGTACTTGTCTTGTTCGTTGGCAGCACTCAGGCCGCCACGCCCGCCAAGGCACCTGAAGCATTGAAACCGTTGCTGGTGACCCTGAATGAACGCCTGAACATTGGCGACCTGGTGGCGCTGACCAAGTGGGACAGTGGCAAACCGATCCAGGACAGTGTCCGGGAAGCGCAAGTCATCGCCAATGCCAAGGCCTTGGCTGCGGAGCGCAAACTCGACCCGCAAGCCGTCGGCCAATTGCTCGCCGCGCAAATGGAAGCCAACAAACTGGTGCAATACGGATTGCTTGCAAAATGGCGCGCCGCCGGTAAGGCGCCCGACACGCCACGCCCGGACCTCGCCAAGCAAATCCGCCCGCGCCTCGATGAGTTGCAGAACCGTCTGTTGCAGCAATACGCCGACTTCCTGCCCTATAGCAAAGACCCGCACTGCGCGAACTGGCTGGCCAAGTCCCGCGCCAATCTGACCAAGGATCGCCTGCATGAACTGGCACTGATCCGCGCCACCGGGGAGCTGTGCACGGCCGAACAGCCGCATGTCTGATAGCTGAAGAAAGACCCGCTCCCTAGCGACGATTATTCGAATGTGCACCGGGCCTGTGGGAGCGGGCTTGCTCGCGAATGCGGTGGCTCAGTCAATATCTATGCTGGCTGACACTCCGTCTTCGCGAGCAGGCTCACTCCCACATTGAATTTTCGTTATCCGAATGTCCCAGGCCTGCACAAAAACCTGTGGCGAGCGAGCTTGCTCCGGGCGGCGATCCGACGCTGGGTGGCGAAGCCGCCCCCTGCAATCCTCCAGACACACCGCGTTGCCCGAATTGACGACCGCTGCGCAGCCGAACGGGAGCAAGCTCCCTCGCCACAAATGCCCGCTCGACCGAATATTTTCTGCGGACCATAAAAAACGGCCCGAAGGCCGTTTCGTTCTGATCGTTCCCACGCTCTGCGTGGTCATGCAGCACGGGACGCTGCGTTCCCGTTATGCAGCAGAACCCTGCGGATCCAGATTATCCAGCGCCTGATTCACCGCCAGCTCACTGAGCATGATGATCTGCTGTAGTGCCAGCATCGTGTTGCGTTGCGGGCCGTCCAGCAGCGCGGCAAAGTCACTGGCCATCACACTCGCCGAGGCCAGGGATTCGCAGGCGTTGACCAGCAGGGTTTCAGTGTCGGTATTGGGGGTAATCATGAAAATCGTACTGGGTTTTCGCGGGGTGTTTTTGACGACGGTCGGCCCGAGGTAGTAGCTGAGTGCGCGGTCAGCGGCTTCCTTGAGCTTTTTTTCCTCGAGCGCGGCGCTGGTGTTAGCTGATTCGGTTTCTGGCGGGTTGGGTGTGGCTTTGAACATGGTGAAGCTCCTAGAGTGAGGAGCCGCCACGGTTTGCTGCGAAGCAAAGGGAGGTGGCAGCTGTACGCGGGTTCGCAGACCAGGACTCTAGAACCCGGCAGACCCGAAGGTCTCCCACATACAGCCGCCATAACGTGAACCGCAAGGCAAAAAACACGCCTGCTCACGAACGGTGGACGCTGTGCGTCTAGAGCTTTCCCGGGCTGCGAAACCCGATCGCTGATTTGTCAGCGACCCGGAAACGATAAAACCCAGGCCAAAAGCGCACAAGCCGGCCGATTCTGGCGTACGTGTAGGCAAAGGCGCAAGGTTGCGTAGCTTTCCGGAAGTAACCCAGCCACAGATTAAACAAGCCTCTTAAACACCACCAAGCCGGGTAGGAGCTGCCGAAGGCTGCGCAGCCGAACAGGAGCAAGTTCCCTCGCCACAGGTAACCCATCGTCCTGTCGCCTGGCCACGCTCCCCACATAGCGGTCTGGATATTTTTGCGCTCCGGCCCGCAGTAAGGAGGCAACCGGCCGTTATTGCATCTCGGCCGTTTTACTGTGGAACAGGCCCGTCAGATAGTCGACAACGCGATCCACACGGCCGACACCCTGGGTCGCCGGATTACGCAACAGCCAGATGTCGGAGCGATGCGAAGGCCGATCCGCCAGTACCTGACGCAACCCGGATTGGTGCCCGACATAGGCTGGCAGCGCAGCGATACCCAGGTGGGCTTCAACCACCTTGAGCTGGGCATTGAGGTTGGATACCCGCATCCAGAGCTTCTGTTCGCCACTCACTTGATCCAGCCATTGCGCCAGCGGCATGTAGGCCACCTCCTCGGTCCAGCCGATCAGGTTCCGTCGGCACACCATGGACCGCCGCATAACCTTCGGAACAGAACAACCCCTGCATCAGCGTCCCGACCCGGCGCAGGGTGAAGTGGCCGTTTTCCGGCCGGCGCAATCGCACAATCCGTCCCCATGACGGTGCGCGCTGACAAACGCCAGAAACTGAAAAGCCCGGCTAAACCGGGCTTTTGCGCTTTTCAGGGCTGCTCGCCAGCCGGCGAAGCATAGCGCTTACTGAACGTTTTTCAACTTGACCACATCACCGGAAACCTTGGTGGTGTAACCGGTCAGGACCCAGGCCCAGAACCAGTTTTCCTGCACTTGGGTGTTGATCATCGCGTCGCCGCCCTTGGCCTGGATCGCCGCGTCTTGAGCGCGAACAAAACGGCTGTTCTGCTTGATCGGGATGACGCC
>Ga0075037_1009061_pt1 | contig 11714 bp, 7 predicted proteins | sample OrgsoiRN2013_054_FD_73565 | JGI IMG/M metagenome (GOLD analysis project Ga0075037, IMG submission 73565) | Permafrost soil microbial communities from the Arctic, to analyse light accelerated degradation of dissolved organic matter (DOM) -... | ecosystem: Environmental > Terrestrial > Soil >... | reverse complement strand
GACACACTTCTCTGCACATTGCCTACATCACCCCAGTCACCAACGACCTCAATCATGGACCCGACTGATCTCAAGGCTGGAGGACTCTGGTCGGACGAAGCACTCGAGGCGGCGATCGACTTTACGGGCGAAAAGGCCAACCCGAAAGCTGCTGTCAATCAAACAACTGTCTTGGAACCCAAAACCGAGACAGAGCAGAACGAAGAAGCACTCGCTGGTGCTGGGATAACCGACGAGGTCCTTGCAGCGCTCGCTGCCCGTGTCGGGAAGTATCTTGAGCGAAAGCTTGGGCGCGACGTGAGCACTCTCGACAAGGTCGTAACACAAGAACTCACCCAACGAGATAAGCAACTCGCAGAGCTTGAGAAAAATTCCTTCGCGAGAAAGGTGGAACATGAGAAATTTAGAGCTCATATTGAGTCGCGAGTCTCGTCTCTGGTAGACAGCGTTGCATCACTCAACGAGAAGATCCTGACACTCCAAACATCAATTGGGGAGCGTGATGAAACGATCCTCGAAATAAGCAACAGTCTCAGGTCGCAACTGACGGAGGTGATCAAGCTGCGTCAACAGGCTGAGCGCCCGACTGAGACTATCAACAGTGGAGAAGAGAGTGTTGATGTGATGGAGAGACTTGAGCGCGAGACCGTGAAGCTCACTGATCGAGTCTCAGCGCTTCCACGAATTGACACGGTCAGGATCGGCGGCTCAGGCGCGGCTCACAAAGCAAGCAAGAAGAGACTTGGGAAGTTGTTTAGCATGTAAGGCGATTCGAGTTACTGTTACGTGTGATTACCCTCATTTACAGAAACTAGGACCAACAAAATGGCGACTGTGAGCGACTTGGCGAATGAAGCGCTTCTGCTGTACCGGGAGATCGGGCACGACGACGTGTACGCCTCTGGGTGCCTGAAGGCAGTATACGAGACATGGATCTCGTGTTCAGCCAGCATCAAGCCCTCTCTACCGGATGCCAGCTTCGGAGAAATGAACAGGCAAGTGCAGGCTACCATGGGTCTGCTTGCCACCGACACAGACTTGGGAGAGATGAGCACTGCATGCAGACCTGCACTCCTCCTAGTACTGTCAGCATCAGCTAACAAGCTTGAGACGATCAGAACCCACACTGGTCCCTTATTCGAGGTTCTCGACTCACACTACCGAGCACGACTGCCAGCAGAGTGGAACGTTGAGAGGCGGAAGACAGTACACGACGTGTACTGCATACAAGTTGCTCAACTTATCCTGTCAATGAGGATCGCTTCGGAGAGGCCAGAGGGAAGACTGTCAGATCACCTTGGAGTCCGCTTCCGCTTGATCCTCCGCCACTATTACCAACAGCACAACCGGGCTACTGACAATCTTGTGATCCCCCTCTAGAAGGGCAACCGTGGTTATGACGTCGTTATCTAAAGAAACTAGGATAGATCGACTCAAGGAAGTAAGATGGCAGGGTTATCCAACGCCAACGCGGCTTTATTCACGCACGTCCCTGAGCAGATTGTCAAAACGTGGGAACCATCTTTCTCAACCTCGGCGAGCTCTGCTGCGCCCGCGTCCTTCGTCAGAGTGGCTCTCAGCATCACATTCTCGCCGAGTCCACTCCAAACAGACAATCTCGAACCGGGTGACATGGCGAACGCCTGGAAACAGTCACTTAAGCTCTGGGAATCTCTGGACAATGAAGTCACCAATGTCCTCAATGAAAAAGGACCTCTATGCACTCAGGGCGGCAAACACCTCCAAGCCGTCGAGCTCAAAACTGACGTGAGCATGGTCCCAAGCAAGGCCGTGCTTGATATGCTTGCGAAGCCCAAGCGGGGCGAGCTTGAGCCCCCCGGCGACGGAATGAAGTCACACAGATCGAAACACCGGACTCGCTAAACCATGTCGTGTTATGCTATTTATAGAAACTAGGATTGCAGACCGAGGTTGACGCCTTCTTAACCGACAGCACACAACACGCCAGCAGTGGAGCAACTCCAGTCGGAACATTGAAAGGATGGCGGCAACCAGCGCTCTCGGAACGCTCCGAATGGATTTGTGGGAAGGTGATACAACCGAGCTCACTCATGCGGCGACAAAGGGGGTCATCCCAACTCTCCGTCCCATCACGAAGTCATACCAAGTCGTGACTGGGCCGATGCCTGTAGCATACTACATGGCGCTTCAAATCCTGAAGACGCAAGACAAAGATGTTGTTATGCGGGCCTTGGCCAGCGCTACCGCTGTCATCCTTGGAAAGCGAGGGAACTTCACCGGGTCAACGGAGAAACCCGAAGACTTGACGGGCCTCCAGATGGCACTAGATGATGCAGTTGCTGATGATGCCATCATCAAAACCAACTTCAATGACGAAGAAGAGGTCACAAAGGGCGAGCTCGTCACCTTGATGGAAGCTGACGAGGATGAGCTTGGTGCATACTTCGGAGTGCTGTTCATTGCCGGGAACAAGAAGCTGACTGCCCAAAACCGGACGGCTTTCAACGAGCGCCGTCAGGGATCAGCTGTTGCAGGTGTAATCGGAGACGCCAAAATCTTCGTCCCGGACTCTCCGCTGCTCGACGATCCGATTCTCCAGAAAGTGAACGCCAGTTTCAACTCTCGCCTGCCACTGAGAGGGCACATGACGATTCAGACGATTGCCTGCCTCCCGGATGCGATTCTGGGGGCCGCTCAGGCTTTCTCAAACCAATTCCAGCTCCTCGTCGACAGTGGGATGGGGGGAATCCGCGTGATCCGTCAGGTAACGGGCATGTACGCCTGGACTAGAGCGGCTTTCCCGGAGCTCACGCCGCAATTTAACGCGGCCAACGTTGCCTTCAAGCTCATCAAATCAGCCCCGGCTGATCAGCGCCCCTTCCTGAAGGCAATTCACGGGAACCGCTTTGTCCCCGTCTCGTACAACCAGATCGAGAACCTCGTGGGAGTCTGCAAGCACGTGATGACTTACCACTCGGCCACCATCGGCAACTATGGAGGTGGATCCATGACTGAAGCCCAGCGCAACATAGTCGAGTCCAAAATGGCAGAGCTCGGAGTCAGGAAGCTATCTGGAGAAGACGACGACAACGATGCTGAGTAAACCGTTAGGGAAGCAACCCCACCTTGAGCTTGATGCGTGCTAACTCTCCTTTTGCGGTCATTTACAGAAACTAGGATTTAACTATGGATCCACTACTTGACAGAGAAGAGTCTGGAGACATCCTCGAGGACGGAGTGCAGGCTAGCCGCCACCAGACGCCTGAAAAACATCTGGACAGCGCGATAACCGTATCGCTCTTAGAGCGGCTCCAACGATTCGTGCAACTGGCTGAGAGCGAGACACCCGGCTTTAAGCGTACAGGTCGCTGTAATCACCGAGAGTCCGTCCTCCACCGTTGCCTCAACCGACACCCTGAACTGCAATTTTCAGACTTCCGTCGGTATGTCACGTCATACAGTCGCGCAATGGACTTTTGCATCTTTGAGCCGACGATCTTAGATGCTCGAGATTACCCAATCCTATATCGAGAGTGCGGAGAACTGTCAGTCGACACAGATAAGTTGTTCCGCCAAGCTAACCACCTCTACGACAAAGAGTTGGGTGCGTATCTCCAGCACCTGAAGGACGTAGTACGAGCAGAGGAAGTGGAGAGAGTTCGTGCTAAGTTATCCTGCAGACTCCACGATAACGTGAGGTTGCATGCGGCAGCGGGTCGTGCTCGTGTGTGGTCTGATGCTGTTGACCACTACAGAGGAGCATACGGGCGAAACCCGCGCCCAAAGAAAGTGAAGTACTCGAATCTCAAGGTGGTAGCGTGTGAAGGGTTTGTCCTACTGAAGTTGTTGCCGTGGGACACATGGCGACTGGCAACGTTCGAACAGCTACAGATGATACAGGATGCCATGGCCTCTCGATATCACGTTGAGAGTGCCTTGCAGTTCGGCTTTCACAACGGATCAGCATCCCTGGCAAGGCTCGTTGATGAAATTCTCACCTGGCAAGAGAAGGTCTTGACATCCTACGGAAACGAGGGGTTCGTGCTCGTCAAGGCACCAGAAGCAGTATTCAAAACGCACCTGACGTCTTTGAGCGGGGGGGATATCCTGGAATACTCCTCATACTCGAGGACCATTGATAAGGTACGGGCTAAGGAAGCAAAGCTCGACGACCGCACCCCCCTTACGACTGAGCTGGATGCCCTGGTCCAACAGGTGACATCGATACACGACGCTGCTGAGCTATTCGGCCTGACAAAGCTCTCAGGTCATCCCACTGTTTACCCCTCAAAATCAGCAAAAACTGTGCAGAGAGCAGTCAAAGCTCCAAAGACGTGCAGCGTGACGCACATCCGGTATGTCACGCGAACAGCTAAGCACCTCATCCTATCGGGATACATCCGTGTCCACAGCGACTGGCCACCCATGCTCTGCCCACCCCCAAGTAATACTGAGCTTGGGCGACACTACCGTAACCGGGTCACCACTCTGAACCTTGGATCGTACCCACTATCTGAGATAGACACAGTGGTCTTTGGGAAGTTCATAGAGTTTGATTACTCCGAGGACTACCTGAAACTCCTAGACGACAAGGCGATCTGTCCGGGTGCGGCTGAGATGTCAAAGTTCTGGTTTGGCGGTTCAAAGCACGAGCCGCGGCGGCTGCTCCAGAAAATCTTGACGATGACTGAGTTCGACACTCGCGCGCTGATCGACCGAGTGAGGTCGAAGGGCTTCTTGGAGGATGAACTAGTGATCGAGCTCACTCAGAAAGAGAGGGAGTTCAAAGACAGCGCAAGGTGCTTCGCCAAAATGACGATCGAGATGAGAGCTCTGATGGCGCTTCTCGAATACAACATTAAGGAACAATTCCTCAAGAAGTATATTCCTCACCAAACAATGACGATGTCTAATGCGGATGAGAAGAAAAGACTCTATCACCTCGTGCGAGAAGCAACAGCTCGGAAGAAGTGCCTTGTTGAAGGTGATTACTCGAGTTGGAATTTAGCAATGTGCCCTGAAGTGGTCGACCCAATCTCGTATGAGCTAAATGACATCTTTGGGATGGACAACACGTTCAATTTAATGCACGCCTTCTTCTCGAAGGCGACCATTGTCCTAGCGGACAAGCACACGCTCCCAGAGGGGGCAGATCCAACTATTCCGATAACGCAGTGGCCAGAATCTGACCTGGTGTGGAGATCTCACAAGAATGGACTCGAAGGACTGGGGCAGGGACAATGGTCATTCGTGACCATAGCGCTGTGTGTGTATTGTACCTCTGATCTCGACGTGTCCTATAATATGGCGCTTCAGGGAGATAACGTCATCTTCGCATTCCACTTCAACAATACCGAACTCAGTGTTGCAGTGCAGCTCCAAAGGCTACTAGCTCGGATGGAGATCCGGTCTCGCTGGCTCAACCACACTGTAAAACCCGAGGAGTGTATCGACTCGTTTACTGTCCTCACCTACAGTAAGGAGATATACGTGAATGGAGCCCAAATTCTCTACAACCTTAAGTTCGCATCGAGATCCTTTAGGAGAGATGAGATTGACGTGCCATCTCTCGGGAAAGAGGTAGCTGCCGCCAACGCCACAGCAATGGCTTGCGCAGATAGTGTCTACATTACAGCTCATGCTATTTTCTGGAAGCACTGGTTGGTGTTGAACTTATTCGACTACAGATCCCGGTGCAGACTGTACACCTCTGAACATAGACTTCTGAAGGCCATTGCAGCAGATGTGGGATTGCGAGAATTCGTGTTCTTACTCCCGGGTTCACTAGGGGGACTCCCCATGATGCCGTGGACACGGTTCTTTATGAAGGGTGAGCTAGACGACTTGTCATGGGACGTAGCCGCAGTTCTGTCACTGCAACACAGCGTGCCGCAGCTCGGGTCCGACATGCGGCACCTCCTGCGAGGAGAGTACAGTCCAACCGAGCCTGACCTGACCCAACTCCTCCTGGACCCTCACTCCATACCCCTTAACCGCCCGAAAGATATGGCGAGATTGATCAAGGATGAGGTCGCTGCAAGCCTTCCAGGCCTCGCCAAGAACCGAGACATCAAGCAAATAGTGTCCCACACAGCCGAAGGGCCTGCAGCCGTTCTGCTCAGCCGACTATGTGAGACTCGACCATTCTATCCCCAGATTATGGCGGACATCTACAAGCTATCCCCTGCAGGTGTGCGAGATTCTTTGTTCGGAAGATTTGTGATGACTCGCACCATAACTCGAATCACCAATTCGACCAGCTTCATCGGTGCTATCGCGCACTCTAACCAATCGCTCCTACGGAGCATTCGAAACCGCTCGATTATCGCCGTTAAAGAAAAATTGCCGGCGACCAAACTCACGCCTTATGCTTGCTGCAAGGCGCTAAGGAGATTATGGGGGGATTGCGTTGAGAACCGCTGCATCGGCGTGTATACACCGTTTGATTTTAAACTCGGTCACACCCCGTCTGGGACGTCGAGGATTAGTGCCTCAACGCGAGCAGTCTCGGGGGAACAGATGCTGACTACAGCTGGACCGTACGCTCCAAACTTCGGAACCAAGACTAGACAGAAAATGAGCTCTCATGGATTCCGCATACTATCATCGTCTTCAACGGTCCAAGATCTCAAGGCCTTGACTATGATCTGGAGCGAGCTCGGTTCAGACGGATCTCTCGCTCAGCTGCTTGACGGAGTGGCCTACGCGAGGTGCCCGTGGTCTCTCCCTACTCTCGGGCAGGTACTACCGACATCGTACGGCGGATCTGCAGCACACCGCCATCAACAACTCGACTCAAAACACTTCGCGGTGCTCGGTTCGAAGACTGTTCCAACTCACCTCAACTTGTGCTCAGATCAAGCCGGTGTCCTGAGTGGAGGGGAGAGAGATATCCCGCTGGCGTACCAGCCGTTCTACTTGACATTAACTAGCGTTTTTCAAACTCTGGCAGCATGTGGGGCTGACATTGACGGGCGGGAGTGTTCTTACATCCTTTCAGACGACTATGAGGAGCTGCCCGAGGAGCCTGTCAAGTGTCCTATCAAAACCACTCGTTTGCGCTGGCCATCTCACCTCGGAAACCCACTCGCTTACGTATCACGCTTGCAGATGAAAGAAATCCCCCGCCAGCCTCCGCGAGACATCATCCGACACATCGACCCTGAATCGATCCTCGCTCGCGATCTGGTGTACAGCTGCTTACTCCAGAGGTACGGTCAGATAGCGATCAAATCAGCAGCCAGGGGACTTATCACACAGCCGGTTGATCTCTTCGACCTCAAGGAGTTCAACCACATCCCTCTCACGCAGCTCCTCCAGGGCGCATCAGCCTTTGCCCAGTGTGTCGCCATAAATGCATGTGCGACGGCATCTCTCACTCTCGATACATATCGCTTGGTGGAGACGCTTAACACAGCTAGCACTGCTGTAGCCGGCTTGTTGGGGAGGTTGATTGTACACAAGAGCAACTCAGCTACCATGTTCGCTCAGAGGCAAGAGTTGCGACTACTCCCTGGAGCATATGGGGCGATCCACGCATCTGACCAACTGAGAGGGCACATCGTGGAGATGAGCATTGCAGAGCTCGCGGGAAGAAAGACAGCGGTGAAGAGGCGAGCTAACCTGATCCTCTTTGAGGAGTACGAGAGGAACGGAGTGCAAACAGTTCTCTCGCACGCTTTGTATAACCGAGCTCTGGACAGCAAGACAGCTACGCCAACAATTGGTAGCAAGGACAAGATGGCCCTTCGCAGTGTATCCGTGAGTCGGTTGACGTCAGCGTGCGCGCTACTCAGAATCGGACAGTTACAAGAATTATACTCCCAGCAAGTGGTGAGGCAGATACGGGGAGCTGATGACGAGATCGCAACCACAAAACTCTCCCTCAGCTACTGCCCAACGTCGGAGGCGCTAGCACTGCGGGCCAGAAGGGCAAAGAGACGCGACGTTCGACCGCTTGCCCAGCCAACCAGACCGCCCGCTAAACTCCCAAAGAGGAAAGCAGTGCAATGGGAATCTCATTTTGAAGTAGGTGCACTCCCCGTTAATTGCGAGTGCGAGAACTCGGACCGGGGGATACTTCTTGAGAGAGTACTCAACATGCTGCAGCGACCGATAGGAGTCTACGCTAGTGCTGTTACTGTGTGGGCGGCGGTAATTCAACAGATGGTCAGCAACTTCCGTGGGCGTGATGTTGTATCGATCGGAGTGGGACACGGGGCTGTAGCGAGATGCTCACTTGACTCCGGATGTAGCACCGTTACCGGAATAGATCTGAGGAGCTCATTCCCCATCAGCGCACAGAGAGAAGGGACCTACATCCCCCCAGAGGTCTACGAGTCAGGAAGACCTGAGGATTTCGAGTGGAGTGGGTTTGTGGCTTCCCACGGGGGGGATGTGTCCAAGGACGGATGGGAGAAGGAATGTGATAATAAGACGGTGGTAATCGACATTGAAAACACCGCAGTTGATGAGCACAGGATCCTCTGGAGAGCTCGGTCCGCGGCCACTATCATCCACCGGTTTACGGCGTGCGAGCACCGACTTCGGGGTTATTTAGATGCGTACAGCCCTCGCTTGACACTCTGCCTGTCGTCCGTCGCAGCCAATGCAGTCAAAACATACGTGTGTGTTCTTGGGGGAGTAGGAAGTGCGACAGGGTCAAACTGGACTCGCACTAGACTGACGAGTCTACCTATCGAACCCCTATGGTGGCCAGACCCGCCCCAGGAGGACGTACTGAGACTCTTCAATAGCGTCATGCGCCCGACTGGGAGGACTATCACAGGTCTGAACAGCGCGATACTCAAAGATGTCGAGAGAGAGCTGAGCCGCGACGTGCTCAACTTGGACCAGCCTGGAAATGTGACAAGATGGACCGCAGTGTTAAACGATGTTCGCCTCGTTCTACGACTGCTCGAGCTGCCACCGATGGCGATCCTCGATGAGGAGTGGGGTAGGGGGCTCAGAATGTACTGCAGGCTGAAGGCGACACAGCCGAGCGAGTGCCGGGACATATGGTCTAGCTTAAACGACTAGAAGTGCACTCGGTGGAACAATGTTAAGAAACTAGGACAACAACATGCCGCACACGAACCGCGACAACTACAAGGCCAAGTGGCTCAACGCCCTTGCGGCGAAGGGCGTGGATGCATACTCGAAGACTGACCTCAATATAGCGGAGATCAGAAGTGCTAGAGACGTCGCCACCAATGCTGCGCTCGAGTCGAGACTGCAACTCGAGATTCTGAGGGAAATGGCATTCGCTGGCGTTGAGTTGCAGGAGACTCTTGACGAAGCTCGCCAGATTGGACCCCTGAGAGCCCCTGCGATTAAGGACGAAGCCGACGAGAAGCTCACGAAGCTGCCTGCCTCGGTCATCATCAGGCGGTGCCGCGATTTGATGAGGCTAGCAAGCGGGCGAATCGGGATCTTGTGTGCGTACCAGGAAACTCAAGAAGAGAACATGACCAAGCTTCTGGAAGCCATACAGGAGTTATCCAAGAAGAATTCGCAGCTCCAGTCCCAGCTTGTAGAGACTCACCACATTGGATACTCTCCAACAGCCGATGAGCGTCACGAGCTTGTTGCTACAGCAGGGTCATCCCGACAATACCGCCGATACGGAATCGTGTATACTAACGTTGATACGGAGAACTTCCTCGAGAGTCTTGGGGTTGGAGCAGCGAACTTAAGTGAGCCATCGTCGGGTGACGAAGATGATGATGACGACAATGAGATCGTCGACCGGTCAATCATGACCACTCAGAAGAGCCGTTACAACGTTAAAAAGAACGGGAGTGACTTCCTCAGCGACATCTAGCAGAAGAGCGAGCTTGAACAGGCGAGCGGATAAGGATCCGAAGGACTACCGACACTAGACTGAGCTTGATAAGGTCGGCTAGATCTAAAGAAACTAGGAGCAACAACAGGAGCCTAGAAGTGACCTGTACACGACCCGTGCGATTATTGATTCGATTACACTAGTCTACGATTGTGGAAGTTGAGACTCGAAGATGCTCAAGACCAGCACCAGCACAGAACACCCGGAGCAAGGGGAGATAGCAAGGACCGGGGTTCTGAACATGGAGTACTGGCTTAATCCACTGCGGCCGAGTACGGAGCACGCGATGGAAGACGGTTCGACCACACACGAGAACGAGGTCGATCTCGCGCAGGTTGCATTCGTGGTTGTGCCACCCGGTCACGGGAAGAGCTTCCTCCATGGAGGCTTCCCCGGGCTTGTCGAAGCAGATAGTGTAATCAACAACAAAGGCAACAGTGAGCTGACATCTCTCAGGATTGAGGCACGCCGCTCCGGAATGTGGGATACTTACGACAAGCACTGGTCTGCATGTATCCAGTCTCGACTAACCCGGGCCCCGTGGGTGGTGATGGTGCCAGCTTATGCGGTTGGAGCAGCGGCGGGTTGGACGTATCTTGGAGGGGCAGCGCTCGACAAGTTGGTCTGGGAGCAGAACCTGAGGGGCCGTAAGGGGTCGGTGGCGAAGTACCAGGGGACCTGGGATGATGCTGTGAAGCATAGTGCTAGGTTCTGCAGCGACAATGATCAAGTCAACAGTCACATTGTAGGACTTGCCATTATGTGGATCGAAGGGGTAGTCCCATACTGACGCGCTGAAAGGAGAGTGGAGACTGGAATTGACCTGTATAGCTGCTCACCGCCCCACCACTGCTCAGTTAGTCGGTCAACAGTCTGAGTAAACTGACAGAAACAGCCGACTGGGACTCGAGGAGGAAGGTTAGCACTTTAAGAAACTAGGAACCCAGTGTAGTGTACGATGCACCGCAACCCAACACCAAAGCAGGTGCTCAGGGCTGAGACATGTAGAGAGACCTACAGGACCCTGTCCTCGGGCATCCTGCACACAGAGAAGCCCGTCGTATCTATTGACATCGAAGTATGGGACGTAGATCACTCGCGGCTTAAGGAGGTAGGGATTGTTGTGGTAGTGAACGGACGTGTGGTTACAAGCATCCACTGGCGCATCAAGGAGAACGCAACACTGCGGAACAGGTACACAACAGTGCAGCAGAGTCCGTACGTGTACGGTCTAAGCGTGGTGGTTAATTCAGGAGCGATCCATCAATTACTCAGTGATGCGCTGACCGAGTGTACTAAGAGGTGGGGCGAGTACACTCTAATAGCGCATAACATCAAGAGTGATATGAGGTTCCTGAGGCTATCCTTACCCCACTTCTCCCTGCCACAGCCTGTTACCTTAGTTGACACACAGGACTTCTACTGTGGGTATAAACAGGTGGTACAGGCTCCATCCGTCTCGGCGATCGCTGCTGAAGCCGGAGTGCCGTTTCCCGCGGAATGGAGACACAACGCTGGTAATGACGCCTGGATAACTGCAGCGTGGGTGGTGAAGCTAAGTCGAGCGGGGAAAGACAACTAGCGCGGATGAGAGGGGAAAGGAAAAAGAAGAGGGAGAACGGTGCAGGAGAGCTGCCGCTCCTACCATTGGGGTGAGGGAAGCTACCCAAACTCCAAAACTAAAACCCTTTTAAACTTTTAAAACTAAAAAACTAACAGCCTGAGGGAGCAGTGGAGGAGTCTCCTCTCTAAGTTCGAAAACTAACTGCTCAAGTGACTGGTCGACGAGTCACAACCCGGCGGAGAGGACAGACTGTTTAAGGGAGGGGCGAACGTTAGGTGGAAAAAATAGAAGAGCACACGGCCCCCAGAGACCCAGAGACCGGTG
>Ga0075037_1089544_pt1 | contig 11791 bp, 10 predicted proteins | sample OrgsoiRN2013_054_FD_73565 | JGI IMG/M metagenome (GOLD analysis project Ga0075037, IMG submission 73565) | Permafrost soil microbial communities from the Arctic, to analyse light accelerated degradation of dissolved organic matter (DOM) -... | ecosystem: Environmental > Terrestrial > Soil >... | reverse complement strand
CTGATATGCCTGATATGGAGACCTCTTCCCATTCAATGCCAGCAACACCAAGAGTGCTGACGCTGACGACGCATACTTTCGATGCAGTGGTGCAGGCGGCGAGAGAGTCAGGTATTCAGGCGAATAAGATTGAAATCCGCCCCGCCTATAAGGCTGATAAAGCCTGGACAGTCACTGAAGTGGACGCAGTTGGCCAACACAGGTCGATGCCGTTTCGGTGGATCCTGTGTCTTTGCAGATCGTCGATCACGTCCGTTTTGCCGATTTTCCGCTGCTCGCCAAGCTCACCCGCTGGGGCGTCGATGCTCACATGGGGCTCTTGTTTGGCCTGTGGAATCAGGTGATTCTGGCAGTGTTTGGGATCGGGCTGTGTCTGATGATCGCCTGGGGATATCGGTTGTGGTGGCTGCGCAGAACCGTGAATCACGACGGCATAAATCCGGCGAACACATTGTGGCAGACGTGGAAATTAGTCCCTTTTAGCCTCCAATGTCCGGTGGCATTGATAGCATTGGGGCTCGCGTTTTCGCTGCCAGTAATGGGCATCAGCCTGATGATTTTCCTGCTGATTGATATTGTGCGCTGGAGACGAAATAAACCCGTATTACCTGCATCTTCTTCACTCTGCTAATTATTATCTCTTTAACGTTAGATTAAGCAGCGCAAACAAAATTACGCTGCTTAATCTGATGGTCATTCCGCTGAATAGCACTGTCTGAGTTCCTCTTATCATACTGATAAATAGACTGATTATATTTTTTATGATTCGCCATTTATTTAAATTATCTCGCTATTTATTCCGTCTTTCAGAAAATTCTACTAGGCTTATCCAAGCACCAGAACAGTCCGAAATCTTTCTTTGTTTTATTCAATATTTCCTTTGAAAATTAATACATTACTTTTTGTAGGGGTTAGTACATGGCTATTGAATCAGATGATAAAAAAGTAGGGTTAATTCCGGTCACCCTCATGGTGTCCGGGAATATAATGGGGTCGGGGGTATTTCTTTTACCTGCCAACCTGGCGTCGACCGGTGGCGTTGCTATTTATGGCTGGCTGGTGACTATTATCGGCGCATTAGCGCTGTCGATGGTTTACGCAAAAATGTCCTCCCTGGATGACAGCGCGGGCGGATCGTATGCGTATGCGCGCAGGGCATTTGGACCTTATCTCGGTTACCAAACCAACCTGCTGTACTGGCTGGCCTGCTGGGTCGGTAATATCGCCATGGTGGTTATCGGTGTCGGCTATCTCAGTTATTTTTTCCCAATTTTAAAAGAACCCTTGGTACTGACGTTTACCTGCGTTGCTGTGCTGTGGCTTTTTGTCATTCTGAATATTGTCGGCGCGAAGATGATCACGCGCGTTCAGGCTGTTGCCACTGTGCTGGCGCTGATCCCAATTCTGGCGATCGCTATTTTTGGCTGGTTCTGGTTCAAAAGCGATACCTACATGGAAGCCTGGAACGTCAGCGGGAAAAGTACCTTTGGCGCGATTCAAAGCACCCTGAGTGTGACGCTGTGGTCGTTCATCGGTGTAGAGAGTGCGTCGGTAGCGGCGGCCGTTGTGAAGAACCCTAAGCGCAACGTCCCGATTGCCACCATCGGTGGTGTACTGATCGCTGCTGTTTGTTACGTTCTTTCTACCACCGCTATCATGGGGATGATCCCCAATGCGGCGCTGCGGCTTTCAACCTCTCCGTTTGGGGACGCCGCCCGCATGGCAATGGGTGATACCGCGGGTGCGATAGTCACCTTCTGCGCTGCGGCCGGTTGTCTTGGCTCATTAGGCGGTTGGACGTTACTCGCCAGCCAGACGGCAAAAGCCGCCGCTGACGACGGGTTATTCCCGCCTATTTTTGCCAAGGTCAACAAGGAGGGGGTGCCGGTCAAAGGGCTGATCGTTCTCGGTATTCTGATGACTATCTTCCAGATTTCCACCATTTCCCCCGACGCCACGGAGCAGTTCGCGCTGGTCTCCTCCGTCTCGGTTATTTTCACCCTGGTGCCTTATCTCTATACCTGCGCCGCTCTGATGTTGGTTGGGCATGGTCATCTGGGTAACCGCTCAGGCATGTATAGCTTCATTACGCTTATTGCTTTTGTCTATTGCGTATGGGCCGTGGTGGGCTCCGGCGCCGAAGAAGTGATGTGGTCATTCATCGCGCTGATGGTGATTACTGCCATGTACAGCTTCAACTATAACCGTCGTCATAAAAACCCGTACCCACTGGGTAAACCGCTTGAGCTGGACTAACAGGTTTTGGCCGAAAACACAGAGTGGGCCCGTCATTCGTGGATGACGGGCCCGGTGTTTACCCCGGCTTGTAACGAAATTCAAGACGAAAAGGAAAGGTTAATGATTGATTTAAGTCGCCATAAAAAACGTAAAGTGTTGGTGGTTGATAGCAATATCATGGGCATTAACACCGCCAACGGCCGCGCCGTTCGTGAGCTTATCGAAGCGCTGGAAGACAATAATCTGGCTGTTATCCCGGCAGTGACCTTTGAAGACGGTGTGGCTACCATCACCTCGGATGCGTCTATTTGCTGCGTCTTTGTCGACTGGACCTCCGGTGGCAACGATGAGGTGTCGCACAGCCAGGCGTTTGCTTTATTGCAAGAGATCCGCCGTCGCAACAAAGGGGTTCCGGTGCTGCTGATGGCTGAGCACTCCTGTATCGATACGCTGACGCTCGACACCATGAAAATGGTCAACGAGTTTGTCTGGATGCACGAAGATACCGCCGAATTTATCGCCGCCCGTTCTGTGGCGTTGATCGACAAATATTATGACCAACTGCTGCCACCGTTTACCAAAGCACTGTTTAATTACACCAAGTATTCTCCAGAATATTCGTGGGCGGCTCCTGGTCATCAGGGGGGCGTTGCGTTCACCAAAACCGCAGTGGGGCGCGAGTTTCTTGATTTCTTTGGTGAAAACCTGTTCCGTACCGATACTGGCATAGAGCGTGGTGCGCTGGGATCTCTACTGGATCACAGCGGACCGATTAAAGAGTCTGAAACCTACGCCGCTCGTGTGTTCGGCTCACACCAAAGTTATTCAGTGCTGAATGGCACCTCCGGTTCCAACCGCGCAATTATGGCAGCGGTGATTGGCGACGGTCAGTTTGCGTTATGTGACCGTAACTGCCATAAATCGATTGAGCAGGGGCTGGTGATGACCGGCGGCGTGCCGGTATTTTTCATTCCTACTCGCAACCGGTTTGGCATCATCGGGCCTATCCCTAAATCCCAGTTCATGCCGGAATCTATTCAGCAAAAAATTGATGAACATCCGCTCAAAGCTCTCGCGACAGACCCTAAACCGGTTTATGCCGTGGTGACCAACTGTACCTACGACGGTATGTGTTACAACGCCAAACAGGCGCAGGACCTGCTGGCAAAAAGCGTTGATCAGATTCACTTTGACGAAGCCTGGTATGCGTATGCGCGCTTCAACCCGTTCTACCGCGATCGTTATGCTATGCGCGGTAACCCGGCCGATCACGACCCGGAGGGCCCGACCGTTTTCGCCACGCATTCCACCCATAAATTATTAGCTGCGCTGTCACAGGCCTCCTATATCCATATTCGTAACGGTAAAAAACCGGTCGAGCATTCGCGCTTCAATGAGTCTTACATGCTGCAGGCGACCACCTCTCCACTGTATGCCATTATTGCGGCCAACGAAGTCGGTGCCGCCATGATGGATGGCAAGCAGGGCGAGTCGCTGACGCAGGAAGTGATCAACGAAGCGGTGGATTTCCGTCTGGCACTGGCAAAAGTCCACGCGACTTTCGCAGCTCAGGGTGAATGGTTCTTCTCACCATGGAATGCGCCGGACGTAGTCGATGTGAAAACCGGTAAAAAGATCCCGTTCATTAATGCCTCCAAAAAGCAGCTGACGACTGACCCGAATTGCTGGGTACTGAAGCCGGGTGAAAGCTGGCACGGTTTTGACCAACTTGACGACGACTGGTGCATGCTCGACCCAATCAAAGCCGGTATTTTGTCACCCGGTATGGGTGATGATGGCAGTATGTTGGAAAACGGTATTCCGGCAGCGATGGTCACCGCTTTCCTGTCGCAGCACGGCATTGTCCCGTCACGCACCACGGATTTCATGGTGTTGTGCTTGTTCTCCGTTGGCGTCACTAAGGGCAAGTGGGGCACACTTATCAATGTGCTGCTGGAGTTCAAACAGCACTATGATGACAACAGCCCACTGACACTGTGTCTGCCGAATCTCTCTTCCTCCAATACCGCTCGCTATGCGGGTATGGGGCTGAAAGATCTGTGCGATGAAATGTTCACCTACATGAAAACCAGCCAGATGGACAAACTCCAGTCCGATGCGTTCGGCAAGATACCTACGCCGGTCAAGTTGCCGCGTGCGGCATTCCAGGACCATATGGCCGGGCGCTGCGAACAGCTCACGCTGGACAAACTGGCCGGGCGTGTTTCTGCCGTTGGCGTTATCCCTTATCCACCGGGCATCCCTATTGTCATGCCGGGAGAAAGTTTTGGTGCAAAAAACGACCCGTGGCTCAGCTATATTCACAGCATTGCGCAGTGGGGTGAACAATTCCCAGGCTTCGAAAAAGAACTTGAAGGCGCAGAGTTCAAAGACGGTCAGTACCATATCTGGGTACTGAAAGAATAGCGGCGAGTCTACTCAACTGTCTTTTCCAGGCAAGCGGAAAAAGGCAGAAAAAAAGAGAATTGCGAGTTGTCTCGCAAGCCAAATGCGGGGCCTTGAACAGGCCCCGTTTTTTTGCGAGGCGTCGCGGAGGAACTTACTTTTGCGCTGGTACGCCGCAGGTGCTTCCGGTAAGGTCAGCGCATCAGATAACCGGCCCTTCACGGTAGAAATCACTATGCTCACCACTGTTACCCAAACGCTGATTAAGCCTTTTGCGCGCGACCGTTTTTTACACATTTTACTGTTACTTGGCGTGGTGTTGAGCCTGTTTCAGCCAGAAAAAATTGTGCAGTTTCCGCAGTTTGTAGACTGGTCAACTATTGTGACGTTAATTGGCCTGCTGATGCTGACCAAAGGTGTTGAGGTCAGCGGTTATTTCGATTTTGTTGGCCGCAAGATGATCAATACCATCAGCAATGAACGTTATCTGGCGCTATTTCTGGTTTGCGCGGCAGCGCTGTTGTCTACATTTATGACCAATGACGTGGCGCTTTTTATCGTCATACCCCTGACTATTACGCTAAAAAAACTCTCCACGCTGCCGGTAACCCGCTTGATCATTTTCGAGGCATTGGCCGTTAACGCGGGTTCGTTACTTACGCCCATCGGCAATCCGCAAAACATCCTATTGTGGCACAAATCCGGGCTGTCATTTCTAGCATTTATCGCGCAGATGGCACCGCTGGCCCTGGTGAGCCTATTGGCATTATTGGTCGTGACCTGGCTAAGTTTTCCGGCGACGACACTCAAACGTCTAAAGAATAATCAAGGCTATCCGTACCAAAAAAGATTGCTGTTCAGCTGTCTGGCGATGTACGTCATTTTTATTGGCTGTGTTGATGCTGGCGTGGCGGTCTATGGCCTGCTCGCCGTATTGCTCTGTTTTTTGCTACTGGCCCGCCAGGTGTTATTACGTATCGACTGGCCACTGATTGTGGTGTTCATCGCCATGTTTATCGATGTTCGGCTGATCGTCGGGTTAGGGCCGATCCAAGGCGCGGTAGATCAAATAGGGCAACTGTCCTCAATGGGGGTTTATGCGCTGGGGATTGCGTTGTCTCAGGTCATCAGCAACGTTCCCGCCACTATTTTAATGATCAACTATGTTCCGGCTAACGCGCTGCTGGCGTATTCCGTCAATGCCGGAGGCTTTGGTTTAGCGATAGGTTCCCTCGCCAATTTGATTGCTTTGCGTATGGCTAACGATCGCAAGATTTGGCTTACCTTCCACTATTACGCCTTCCCGTTTTTAGCCCTGAGCGGTCTGGCGGGTTGGGCGTTGCTGAAGCTTATTTAAAACATGCAGCAGTCAGCGTGCTGCGTCATGGTTGTATGCGCGCCAGTCTGTCGGCTACCGTGGTGATCTCGCTGGGTGCCAGCGTCGAGTCGTGATATCGCCAGCAGCGGTAAGGCCTGTGGCGAGCGGGCCGTAATGACCATCGGCTCCGGGCTGGATTTTTGGGTTCGCGACCAGCATCTGCTGGCTGAAGGGGAAGAGACCGGCGCTTATCCTGCCGGTCTTAGCCTTGACGACTGTGGCTGTTGAATGATCAAAGGATCAGAACAGTAACCACAACAGTATGACGACGACGATGAAGGCGATGAACGCTAAAGGCTTGCCGCCCAAAGATTGCATCGAAGGTGGCAGCATAGCGACAAACGGGTTCATGATCGGCTGCGGTTCGGTGCGTGAGACGGTGGTGAAGTCGTCATCCATTTTTTCAGGGCGCGGCGTACGATCAACCCGCTGGCTGAACAACACACCGACCAGATCGTTAAGCTGAGCGATATTCAGCGGTGTAACCGGCGTGGCGTTGAAGCGAGATTCCACATACTCGCTGAGCTGATGAACTTCCTGCGCAGTGGCTGGTTGTTTGAGCACGCTAAGCAACGTGGTCAGCGTAGGCGTGGCGGTCGGCTGGCTGAGCGCGGCCTTCACCTGCATAAACTGGCTTAACAGCTGAAAATGGCGTGCAGGAATTGGCTCACCCACTTTTACACCGACCAGATTAAACAGCTCCTGCCACAGTTTTGCCGGTGCTTCACCCGTGGCTGCGCTGAGTTTAGTCACCAGCTGTTGCAGGTTATTATGCTCGGCTGGCAGCAAAGCGCGATCGGTAATAGGTGTTTGTTGCGGTTGAGGAATGGCCATCTCGCGGGTTTGTACCAGCAGGAACACCTGCTGCAACTGTTCATGGCTGAGCTGACTTAATACGGTATGACCAAAGTTTTGGCGAATGAAGTCGCTGACTGCCTGACGATTATTGCCCTGTGGCAGCAGCTCGGTCAGTTGTTGCAGTAGTTGGCGCGTGGAGTGGCTGTCCTGAGCCTGGGACAGTTTGCCTTGCAAAACCGTTTCGGCGCGGGAAAAAATCCCGGCGGTCAGTTCGGCGTCGTGTGGCAAAGCCAGTTCGTGGCGCAGCCCGGCCCAAATCTCGGCGGACTTCATCGGTGTCAGCGCCATTAATTTGACGATGAGTTTTTCCAGAGTCGTGCGCTGTGCTGGCGTTAACGGCTGGTTTTCACCCGGCCCTGCGGGGACTGTCTGGCCATTCGGCTGTGCCCTGTTGTCGCCAATCGGCGTACCTGGACCACTCAAAGGTTGCATATCACCAGTCCTTCGCTGCTAGTTAAAACGGCGCAAAGCGCAGAAGCGCCACATCATACCTGCAAATTTAAGCAATCGACACCGCGAATACTCCGCCGTACAACTTATTCTTATGCATATTTTTTTTAGAATTTGTCAGGTGGCACGTGAAAGCAACAAATATCATGCTGCCCGCAGGGTTGCAGGCAGCAAAAAGGGAGATAAACCGGCGAGTCTTATTTCGTGACTTGCGCTTTTTCTGCGAACAGCGGGCGACGTAAACGCTGGGCGAGGATCACCCCGATAAGCGTGATGCCGCCGCCAATCAGGTGATAACTGTGCAGCTGTTCGTGCAGGAAAAGCACGGCGATGATGGCGGTAAAAATCGGCGAAAGATTCATGAAAATAGAGGTTTTATTGGCACCGAGGCGAATAACTCCTTGAATCCACAGGAAAGGCGCAATGATGGACGCAGGGATCCCGGCGAAAAGCACCAGCGGAATATTGTGCGCATTCAACTCAACATTGCCCGCCAGCAGGAAGTTTGGCAGCAGCAAGAGCACGCCAAACAGAATCTGAACGTAGAGGGATTGCCAGTTCGGTAAAGGAATGGCCCAGCGTTTGGTCAGCACGCCATAAAGTGCGTAAGAGGCCGAAGCTGCGAACATCATCAATTCACCCCGGCCAATACCATGCTGCAACAGCTGCGCCGGGTCGCCCGCACTCACCAGCCAGACTAGCCCTGCCAGCGACAACATTCCGCCGAGCACAATCCCTACAGTCGGCATCACGCTGAGCAGCACCAGGCTTATCAATACGGTTAGCAGCGGGATCAGTGAATTGAGTATGCCCATAAACAGCGCGCTGACGCTGTGGGCCGCGTAGTACGCCAGGCTCTGATACAGCACCATGCCGAGCAGGCCGAGGATCAGCAGCTTCCACCAATACTGTTTAATCGCTTTAAGATTGCGCAGGACGCCGGGCAAGACGAAAGGTGTCAGTGTCACCAGTGCCAGCAACCAGCGGTAGAAGGAGATTGCTGCCGGGTCGATGGCGGTGGCAGATGCTTTACTGACGACCGCATTCAACGACCAGATCAGTACTGCCAGCAGAGGGAAGAGAGCATTCATAAGTATAGGTTCGGGGCGTCCATGATTAAATCGTTGAGCTAGTGTACTGTTGTCTTGTTTGTTATATATAACGATAACCAGACAAGGATCTGCGCATTTCAGACAACATGTCGTTCGATTGCCCACCCTAGATTATAGGTCAGTGATGTCTCAACATCGTTTTTACCCGTCGCTTTCTGAGAAACAACCTTCGACGCTGCTTTTTCGTGGTGAGACGGTACTCGCTAATTCGGAATACGTTCTGCATTCTCATCCCTGGAGCCAGATCATCTGCGTGAAATCAGGGGTGATGGCAATGAACATCGAGGGACAGCGCTATCTGGTCCCGCGTGAGTTTGCGGTCTGGCTGCCTGCGGGCGCAGAACATTCCAGTTATAACCGTAAAACCACCCGCTTCTGCGCAATCGATATTTCGCGCGAACTGGATGTTGGCCTGCCCTCGAGCCCTTGTCTGTTGACTTTAACACCGATTTTTAATGCCATCGCCGACGACTGCTTTGCCCGTAACCTTATTGAACCGGCCACAGAAACTGACATGCGCATGGCGCGGGTTTTGCTGGATCAGATTAGCCAGGCACCGCGGCAGGACACCTATTTACCGACGTCACAATGTAGACTGCTGGCGCCGGTGTTAGCCGCGCTGGAGAAGAATCCGGCAGATAACACGTCGCTTGCACAATGGGCTGCGCGGGTTTATACCACTGAGCGTACCTTGTCACGCCGCTGCCAGCAGGATTTGGGCATGGGGTTTGCTGAATGGCGGCAACGGCTGCGTTTTTTGCATTCCATCTCGTTACTTGAGCAGGGAAAAACGGTTCATGATGTGGCACTGGAAGTGGGTTACAGCTCGTCGTCGGCATTTATTGCCATGTTCCAGCAAATTTCCGGGACCACGCCCCAACGTTTCCGTAATGAAAGGTAAGCCTGGTGCTTCGGCATTGGGATCTGTCGCCATTCGTGGCAAAATCGAGGTCCTCTTTATTTTCTGTTTTTTCCTTGGCACAGCCTGCCGGAGATACCCGTGAAAATCCTGGTTGATGAAAATATGCCGTATGCCGTCGAGCTATTCAGCCGACTGGGCAACGTTCAGGCCGTTCCTGGCCGCCCGATTCCGCAAGATGCGCTCAATGATGCCGACGCACTGATGGTGCGTTCCGTCACCAAAGTGAACGAGAGTTTGCTGGTCGGTAAGTCAGTGAAATTTGTCGGTACAGCCACGGCGGGTACCGATCACGTGGATGACGCCTGGTTACAGCAGCAGGGGATCGGGTTCTCTGCGGCACCGGGCTGTAACGCCATTGCCGTGGTGGAATACGTTTTCTCGGCGTTGTTGATCATTGCCCAACGCGATGGTTTCCAACTGCGGGATAAAACCGTGGGTATTATCGGCGTAGGTAACGTTGGCTCACGCCTCAACGACCGTCTGCGGGCGCTGGGTGTGCGCACGTTGTTGTGTGACCCTCCGCGTGCAGATCGTGGCGATGAAGGCGATTTTTCCCCGCTGGAACAACTGGTGGCTGAAGCCGATGTGCTGACGTTTCACACGCCGTTGAATATGTCCGGGCCTTACGCCACGCATCATCTGGTGGATGCCGGTTTGCTGGCGCGTCTGCCTGCGGACCGCATTTTAATTAATGCCTGCCGTGGTGAAGTGGTGGATAACGCCGCACTGCTCGATGCCCTGAATGGGCCGAAAAAGCTGACCGCCGTTCTTGATGTGTGGGAGCCTGAACCTGAACTGTCGCTGGCCCTGTTGGAAAAAGTCGCCATTGGCACTGCGCATATCGCCGGTTACAGCCTTGAGGGGAAAGCGCGTGGCACCACGCAGGTGTTCGAGGCATTCAGCCAGTTTATTGGTGAACCGCAAAAAGTGCCGCTGGAAACCTTGCTGCCTGCGCCGGAGTTTCCGGTTGTCAGTTTCTCTGGGGAACTGAATGAAGCCAGACTGCTGAGACTTATTCACTTAGTGTATGATGTGCGCCGCGATGATGCGCCACTGCGTCGTGTTGCCGGTCAGCCGGGTGAATTTGACAAGCTGCGTAAGTTCTATGAAGAACGGCGCGAGTGGTCATCACTGCGGGTGATTTGTGATAATACGGCCACCGCCGAGTTACTCAACAAGCTGGGGTTCGCTGCGGTTCAGGGCTGAGGCCTTAACCCGACCTTAAGTTTTTATGCTTAAAGTGGCTCCACGACTCTTTTGCTGGAGGGCGGTAATTGCCGCCCCTTTGTATTTTGTACGACTCATTTTTGGAGAATACCAACATGTCTGATGGCTGGAATATCGCGCTGCTCGGCGCCACGGGCGCAGTAGGTGATGCGTTACTGGATCTGCTGGCTGAACGTCAGTTCCCGGTTGGTGAACTCTTCCCCCTGGCGAGCGAACGCAGCGCCGGTCAGACTATCCGTTACAACGGCAAAAGTCTGCGCGTGCAAAATGCCGCCGAATTTGACTGGTCGCAGGTGCAGTTAGCGTTTTTCGTCGCTGGCGCAGAAGCCTCCGCGCAGTTTGCTGACGAAGCGGCCAATCAGGGCTGCCTGGTTATTGACAGCAGCGGTCTGTTTGCCATGGAACATGACATTCCGCTGGTGGTCCCTGGCGTAAACCCGGACTCCCTGGCTCATTATCGCAACCGTAATATCGTGGCGGTGGCTGACAGCCTGACCAGCCAATTATTGACAGCGATTAAACCGCTGACGGAACAGGCCGGTTTAGCGCGTCTTCACGTCACTTCGCTGTTGTCTGTTTCCGCGTTGGGTAAAGTGGCCGTGGATGACCTGGCCGGGCAAAGCGCCCGTCTGCTTAACGGCATTCCGGCAGAAGAGGGCGGACTCTTTAGTAAGCAGTTGGCGTTTAATCTGTTACCTCTGCTCAATGATGAGGAGGGCAGCGTGCGTCAGGAGCGCCGTCTGGTAGATCAGGTGCGTAAAGTGCTGCAAAACGACGGCCTGCCGATCTCAGTCAGTTGCGTGCAGTCGCCGGTATTTTACGGCCACGCGCAGGTGGTGCATATGGAAGGTCTGCGCCCGTTATCCGCAGAAGAAGCGCGTACTGAACTTGAACGTATCGACGATATCAACCTCAGCGAAGAGGACGATTTCCCGACGCAGGTCAGCGATGCTTCCGGCAATGCCAACCTGAGTATCGGCTGTCTGCGCAATGATTACGGTATTCCTGAAATACTGCAGTTCTGGTCAGTGGCGGATAACGTTCGTTTTGGTGGTGCACTGATGGCAGTGGAAACTGCTGAGAAACTGATTGGGGAGTATTGGTACTGATGTCTGAAGAGTTTACCCCTGAACGGCAGACGCCGCCGGCGACTTCTGTTGCCGGGCGTATTGCGTTAGGGATTGAATATGATGGCAGCGC
>Ga0075037_1069048_pt1 | contig 11885 bp, 14 predicted proteins | sample OrgsoiRN2013_054_FD_73565 | JGI IMG/M metagenome (GOLD analysis project Ga0075037, IMG submission 73565) | Permafrost soil microbial communities from the Arctic, to analyse light accelerated degradation of dissolved organic matter (DOM) -... | ecosystem: Environmental > Terrestrial > Soil >... | reverse complement strand
CAATAATGGTAACCGGCAATAGTGCTTTTTGGACTTTGTATAAACCCAAATACAAAACAAGGATAGGCAAAACTGATATGACAATTAATGTATTCATTTATTTTACTTGCGCAAATTTGTGATTTACCGATTGAATTAAATTATTGACCGATGCCTCGGATATATGGAGGATGGGCTGCGGGTAAATGCCGATAACAATAATTAAACAGCATATTATACTCAATACAACGAGTTCCGATCCGCTGATATCGGCAAAAACAGCTGTTAATGCATTGGTTTCGCCCTGCATTACTTTTTTATACATCCGTAACATATAAACAGCGCCGAATATCATGGTCAGGCCTGCCACGGCAACAAGCGTTATGCTCGCCTGGAAAACGCTGTTCAATAACATAAATTCGCCTATAAATCCATTGGTCAACGGCAACGCGACAGTACCTAATACGATGATCAAAAACGCCAGCGCGAATTTGGGCGCCACTTTAGCTATGCCGCCCATTTCGCTGATAGCGCGGGTATTTAGCCGCCTGCTGATGATGTCCCAAATAAAAAACATGCCCACGATGTTTATCCCATGACTTAACATTTGTATAAGGGCGCCCTGTATGCCCTGCGAAGTCCATACAAATATGCCGGCCGATATTAAGCCCACGTGCGCTATTGACGAATAAGCCACAAGCCGTTTTCCATCATTTTGCGTGAAGGCGATAATAGATGCATACACAATACCGATCACCGAAAGGATGAGGGCGAGGTTCCGCCATTCCAAAAATCCAAGCGGGGCATTGGGGATCAGCCAGCGAATAACACCATAAATACCCATTTTTAACATGATACCCGCAAGCATCATGGTACCTGCCGATGGCGCTTCGGTATACGTATCGGGTTGCCAGGTGTGGAACGGGAAGATGGGCATTTTAATGGCAAACGCCAGGAAGAAGGCCCAAAACACCCACGACTGGTGATGCGCGTCGAGGTTTAAACTATAAAAATGCGACAGGTCATATGTTTTTTCGGGGGTTTGCAAGTACAGGTAAATAATACCCAGCAACATAAACAACGATCCCGCAAAGGTATAAATGAAAAATTTGATGGTAATGCGGATACGGTTTTCGCCGCCCCATAAAGCGCAGATAAAGTAAATCGGGATCAGCGCGGCTTCCCATCCCACATAAAATAGAAATCCGTCTAAGGCGGTAAAAACCACCAGCAAACCGGCCTGCATAAACAGTATAAGCGCGTAAAAAACGGGCGCATTTTTGTATTGATGCTTATAGGTGGTTAAAATAATGAGCGGTACCAATAAAGTTGTGAGCAGTACCATGATCATACTGATGCCGTCGATGCCGGCATTGAAATAAATGCCCAGCCTTGGCATCCAGGCGATATCAGTACTGAACTGCACGGATGCATCGGGCACAAAGCGCGATAAAAACAACCCGGCAATGGCCAGTTCAACAACCGAAAAGGTTAACGCCGCGTACTTTGCCGTTTCGTTTTTAAAAAATAAAACAATAAGGGCCGCAATTACCGGTAAAAAAATTAATATACTAACCGTCATTTTATTTGTAAACGCTAATCGTTTATGCTTTAATTAAAATATACATCAACACCGAAATAATACCCGCCACCATCATAAACAGGTAAAAGCCAATATTTCCGCTTTGCAGCAGGCGCAGGCCCTTACTGGCTTCCATCGTACTCTTCCCTAACCCGTTCACCAGTCCGTCAATACCTAAACGTTCGATCACATTATAAAAAAATACAGAAAGAGCATCCAGCGGTTTACGGATAATGGTATCGTAAAATTCGTCGATATAAAACTTATGATACGACAGATCGGCCAATGCGGGGCGCTGTTCATCGTCCCGAACCGGCACGTGGCCTTTTTTAATGTACCGTGAATAGGCGTAACCTAACGCGATCAATGCCCCGGCTACCGAGATCGTCATTAAAATCCAATCGGTTTGCTGCGGGGAAGGCGCCCGATTTAATATAGCGGTCGAGTCCCTGAATACCGGTTCTAAAAAATGCCCCAACCAGTGATGGCCGCCCAGCGACTCGGGCATACCGATAAAACCACCCACAACAGACAGCACACCCAATACGATAAGCGGGATGGTCATGGTTGGGGGCGACTCGTGCAGATGATGCTCCTGTTCGGCTGTTCCGCGGAAATTGCCATAGAAAGTAAGATACAGCATGCGGAACATGTAAAAGGATGTGAACATAGCTGTTACAACGCCGATAATATACATGGCCGGGCTTTGTATAAATACGTTGGCCAATATCTCATCCTTCGAAAAGAATCCGGCAAACGGCGGTATACCCGATATAGCCAGCGTACCGACCAGCATGGTTGCAAACGTAATGGGCAATTTACTTTTCAGGCCGCCCATGTTGCGCATATCCTGTTCGCCGCTAACCGCGTGTATCACCGAGCCGGCGCCCAGGAACAACAGTGCCTTAAAAAAGGCATGCGTCATCAGGTGGAAGAATGCGCCGGTATAAGCGCCAACCCCCAACCCTAAAAACATATAACCCAGCTGCGATACAGTTGAGTAGGCCAGTACTTTCTTAATATCGGTTTGACTTAAAGCGATAAGAGCCGCTACTACCGCCGTGCACAGGCCTACGGCCGCTACAATGTGCATTGTAACAGGTGCGAGCGTAAAAAGTACGTTTGAGCGGGCGATCATATAAACACCCGCGGTAACCATGGTTGCTGCGTGTATTAAAGCAGATACAGGCGTCGGGCCGGCCATCGCGTCGGGCAGCCAGGTAAACAGCGGCAGCTGTGCCGATTTACCAATTGCGCCAACAAACAGTAAAATGGTTATCAGGGTGAATGGCGCCGAGGCAAAACTTTGCGCGGGCGCATTGGGGAAAATGTCGGCAAAGGCGGCGCTTTTAAATGTATTCATCAGCAGGAATATCCCAATGATAAAACCAAGATCGCCGATGCGGTTCATGATGAAGGCTTTTTTTGCAGCATCGGCATAATCGGGGTTGGTATACCAAAACCCGATCAACAAATAAGAGCAAAGCCCCACGCCTTCCCAGCCAATGAACATGATGAGGTAATTTGATCCCATCACCAGCAGCAGCATAAAGAAAACGAACAGGTTAAGGTAAGCGAAGAACTTGCCATAACCCGCGTCATCCTTCATATAGCCCACGGAATACAGGTGGATGAGGAATCCTACGCCCGTGATGATCAGCAGCATTAATGAGCTGAGCTGGTCGATCAAAAAGGCGAACGAAATTTTAAGCTCGCCCATCGAGAACCAGTTAAACAGCTGGACATTAAACGCCCCCGATGATTTTACCTGTAAAAACGCCCCTACGCTTAAGCCGAATGAAATGAACACCAACAAACTGCCAATAAAGCCGATGGCAGCTTTTGATAAGGTATTGCGGCCAAGGCCGTTAATAATAAAACCGGCTAACGGTAGTACAGGAATAAGCCAGATATATTTATCCATGTTTTATAAGCCCCTTCTAAATCTCCCCCGGCGGGGGAAGACTGTTGGTATTTCGTTTATTTTATTAAAATTATCCTCAGCAGAGGCGTTAAATATCTTTTGTTAAGCCCTCCCTTCCGGGGAGGGTTTGGTTGGGGCTCACCCTACCACTTCAACCTGTTCAGTACATTAATATCTATCGAGCTTGTATTGCGATAGATCATTACAATGATGGCCAGGCCCACGGCCACTTCGGCAGCCGCCAGCGCCATAATAAAAAACACAAACACCTGGCCCGTGGCATCTCCCCGGTAAACGGAGAACGCGGCAAGCAGCAGGTTGACCGAATTGAGCATCAGCTCAACCGACATAAAGATCACAATGGCATTGCGGCGTATCAGCACCCCGATAACACCGATCGAAAAAATGATGGTGCATAGCAGTATGTAATGATTAAGCGGTACAGCTTGTATGTTGTGCGTAAGTGTTTCCATCAGGCGGTTTTTGGATCTTTTGTAGCCAGTAAAACAGCGCCCACCATAGCCGATAGCAGCAATATGGACGACACCTCAAATGGCAGTAAATATTCGTTGAAAAGTATTTTGCCCAGGTTTTTCACCAGCCCCAGGTTTGGATCCTGTAGTACCACGGCTTGCGACGCGCCAAAGGCTTTAAGCGCCGCGACGACGGTAACCAGGAAACAGCCCCCGCCAATAACGCCTGCCAGTTTTACCAGGTTCGACTTGCGGGGCTCCGCTTCCTTATTTAAGTTGATCAGCATAAGGGTGTAAAGGAATAATACCAATATGGCACCCATGTAAACGATGAAGTTTACGATCGCCAAAAACTGGGCGTTCAATAAAATATAATGGATGGTGAACGTGAAAAAAGCAAGTATCAGGTAGAGGATACTGTGGACAGGGTTTTTCGCAGAAATAACCAATATTGAAAAGAATACGGACAAAAATGCGATGAAGTAAAATGTACTCATGGTTGAATTTTCAAATACCTTTACCCCTGAAAAGAGTAGCGGCAAAGGTATAAAACTTCTTTATTCATTTAAGGGCGCCTCTACTAATTTGTCTTTACCGTAAATAAAATCTTTCCGCAAAAACTCCGACTGTACAATCGGGCCATCCAGGTAAATTGCTTCTTTCGGGCATGCTTCCTCGCACAATCCGCAAAAAATGCAGCGCAGCATATTTATCTCGTAAACAGCGGCGTATTTTTCCTCGCGGTATAGGTTTTCCTCACCTTTTTGACGCTCGGCAGCGATCATCGTGATCGCTTCGGCCGGACATGACAAAGCGCATAAGCCGCAGGCGGTACACCGTTCGCGGCCGTCTTCATCGCGCTTAAGCGAATGCATACCGCGAAAGTTTTCCGAAAACTCGCGCTGTTCCTCTGGATAGCTGATGGTTACCGGCTTCCTGAAAAAATGCCTCATGGTGATCGCCAAACCCTGCATGATGGAAGGCAAATAAGTGCGCTCCCAAAAATTGAGCGGTTTTGATTCGATTAGTTTTCTTTTATTACTTAATGATTCCATTGTTCAGTTCCGATCTATTTGAAAAAAGTAATAACAATTCCGGTGATAACGATATTGGCTATAGCCAAAGGTATTAAGGCTTTCCATCCCAAATCCATTAACTGGTCGTAACGGAAGCGGGGAACCGTCCAGCGTACCCACATAAAAAAGAATATAAATAAAAAAATCTTGGTAAATAAGGCGATCACACCGAGGATAGTAACCCAGTTTTCCGAAAGCCCCAGATGATGCATGAAAGGGAAGTTATAGCCGCCAAAATATAATGTCGCCATCACCGCACCCGATACAAACATATTAATATACTCCGCAAACAAATAAAAACCCATCTTCATGGACGAATATTCGGTATGATAGCCGCCCACCAGTTCGGTTTCGCATTCGGGAAGATCGAAAGGGGTGCGATTGGTTTCGGCAAAAGCACAGACAATGAACAGTAAAAACCCCAACGGTTGTTTAAACACGTTCCAGGTAAACCAGCCGTGCGACCAAAACCCGCGCTGCTGTTCGGCAATTTCACGAAGGCTCAAAGTGCCGGTAACCAGCAATAAGGCGATGATAGACAGTCCCATCGAAATTTCGTAGCTGATGTTTTGCGACGCTGCGCGGATAGCACCCAATAACGAATATTTGTTATTGGAGGCCCAGCCACCGATCATCACGCCATATACGCCCAGCGATACCACGCCAAAAATATACAAGATACCTACATTGATATCGGTAACCTGTAGGTCGATCACATGCGTCCCGATGGTTAATTTTTGACCCCATGGAATTACTGCCGACCCTATACACGCGGTCATGATTGCCAGGCACGGGCCCGCGATAAACAGGAACGCGCTTGCATTGGTTGGGATGATTTCTTCTTTTAAAAACATTTTGGCGCCATCTGCCAGGGGCTGCAGGATGCCAAACGGACCGGCGCGATTCGGGCCGATCCTGTCCTGGAAAAATGCCGCGATCTTACGCTCGGCATAGGTAGAATACATGGCAATCACCAGGCTGATGGCAAAGATGATCACGATCAATACAAATTTTATTACTATATCTGAGGTTGCCATTATAAGCGTATATCTCGTTCAAATTGGTCTTTATTCGATTCCTGTAACTGCGGATTGCTTTTAACCACCGGTAAAGGTTTAAATTCTTCATAGTGGTTAGAGCTGATAACCGATTTGTGCGATATTTTTGTCGGCTCTTCAAGTACCCAGTCGGCAGTTTTCTTGGTTTCGAACCGGCAGGTGTTGCAAATAAACTCTTCCACCTCGCCAAACTGGTCCTTCCGCGCGGTTACGCGCAAAACTTCCTCACCTTTATACCAAAGCGTTACTTTTCCGGAGCATTTATCGCAACCGCGATGCGCCTGTACCGGTTTGGTAAACCAAACGCGGTTCTTGAAACGGAACGTTTTATCGGTTAATGCGCCAACAGGGCATACGTCGATCACATTTCCCGAAAAGTCATTATCAATAGCCTTGTGGATATAAGTGGATATTTCGGAGTGATCGCCGCGGTTTAATATGCCATGCTCGCGGTGGTCGGTTATCTGGTCGGCTACAAAAACGCATCGGTAGCATAAAATGCAGCGCGTCATGTGCAGCTGTATCTTATCGCCGATGTCGATTTTTTCAAATGTCCGGCGGTCAAATTCGTAACGCGTTTTAACAGCGCCATGGTCGAAGGCCAGGTTTTGCAGGTCGCACTCGCCGGCCTGGTCGCAAATGGGACAATCCAGCGGGTGGTTGATCAATAATATCTCAACAATGCCTTTGCGTGCCTCCAGTACTTCGGGCGAGGTGATGTTTTGCACTTCCATGCCGTCCATGGCTGCGGTGCGGCAAGATGCTACCAGCTTGGGCATAGGTCGCGGGTCTTTTTCGGATCCCTTGCTTACTTTAACCAAGCAGGTGCGGCATTTACCGCCGCTATCTTTTAGCTTGGAATAATAGCACATAGCAGGGGGAACAATATCACCGCCGATCTGCCTTGCGGCATTCAGGATGCTTGTTCCCGGTTCCACTTCGACCGGTATTCCGTCTATTGTTACTTTCATTAGTTTAAATTCAAAATAAAGCTAATTTCCTTCACTCCCGGTTTTGGCGGCCCAAATCTTAACGTAATATTCGCACCTTTCATAAACGAGGTTTGTTCTATCGTCTTTTTTACTACCTCATACAACTTTTTAGCATCCGGCCCATACAAATAGAACGAACCGTCGCTATTATCCATCGCCATTTCGTGTCCGTCATATTCTCCTAAATTGCTTTCCTCCACTATTGTCCTAAGCTTATCTGATAAATCATAAAATGGTTCTATCTCTTCAAGACCATAATTAAATTCAATGATAACCGCTTCTTCAGTAGCCATATTATTTTTATTATCTATCCGGCCGTGCCTCGCAATGACGCTGGTTTTATGCTGGTTCTTTTATATCCAACGGATCGGCATAATGCGCTAATCCATAATTCCTAACCACCGCTTCCGAAGCATTGGTAACATGCCATTCAAACTCGTCCCTGAAATGCCGTATGGCGCTGGCCACCGGCCATGCAGCAGCGTCGCCCAGCGGACAAATTGTATTTCCTTCAATTTTTTTCGATACATCAACCAGCAGGTCCATGTCGCTTAAGCTGCCGTGGCCATTCTCTAAACGGTGCAATACTTTTTCCATCCAGCCCGTACCTTCGCGACAAGGCGAGCACTGCCCGCAGCTTTCGTGGTGATAAAAACGGGTGAAGTTCCAGGTATTACGAACGATGCACTGATCCTCATCAAAAGCAATAAACCCACCCGACCCCATCATGGTGCCACTAACAAAACCGCCTTCGGACAATGATTCATAGCTCATCAGGCGCGCTTCGCCCTTTGCGGTTTTCATAAACAGGTTGGCAGGAAGGATGGGGACTGATGAGCCACCGGCAACAACCGCCTTCAGAAGCTTTCCGTTGGCGATGCCGCCGCAAAACTCGTCCGAATATAAAAACTCTTCAACAGGCAGGCCCAGGTCGATCTCGTAAACGCCCGGGTTTTTTATGTTACCACCGGCCGATATCAGCTTGGTGCCTGTGCTGCGTCCAACGCCGATCTTAGCGTATTCATCGCCGCCTTCATTGATGATCGGCACGACTGCTGCGATCGACTCTACGTTGTTTACCACCGTAGGGCAGCCCCATAATCCTGCAATTGCCGGAAAAGGCGGTTTGATGCGCGGGTTGCCGCGCTTGCCTTCCAATGATTCCAATAATGCAGTTTCTTCGCCGCAGATATAGGCGCCCGCACCCGGCTGCACATACAGCTCCAGATCGTAGCCCGACCCTAATATATTTTTACCAAGAAATCCGACATTTTTTGCTTCCGCGATGGCTTTTTCCAGTATCCTGATCTGCGGCATCATTTCGCCGCGGACATAGATGTAGGACACTTTCGCGCCCAGCGCAAAGCTGGAAACGATCATCCCCTCGATCAAAAGATGCGGAAGATAGTTCATTAAATAACGGTCCTTAAACGTACCGGGCTCCGATTCATCGGCATTGCAAACCAGGTAACGGGCAACCCCCTCCGGCTTCGCCAGGAAACTCCACTTCATCCCGGTAGGGAAACCCGCGCCGCCGCGGCCGCGCAAACCCGATTTTTTAACCTCTTCGACCACCTCATCCGGCGACATGGTTTTCAGGGCTTTTTCAACCGAAGCATAGCCGCCTTTGGAGCGGTAAACATCAATTGTGTTGATGCCGGGTACGTTTATATGTTCTAATAATAATTTGCGTGCCATTACTGGTTAATATATCCTCCTGGTTAACTTGTAATAGTTTATATGTCGTATTATACAGGCTGCAAATGCAACAACAACGAGAAAATTTAATGCTGCCGGGTTGTTTTTGAAACCGCCATCGTATTGCATCACCAAAACGGTGACGATAAACAATGAGTCCGCCAGGATTAAAGTTGCCCGCATGTTAACCATGTGCCTTCGCTTTTAATTCGTCTATCAATTTATCAACCGATTCGTTGGTTAAATTTTCGTAAAAAGTGTACTCCGGGCCTATCTGCAAAACGGGCGCGTAACCGCAGGCAGCCAGGCACTCAACACCGCGCCAGCTAAACAACCCATCCGGCGTAACATCGCCTTCTTTAACGCCTAGCCGCTGCTCAATATGATCCATAATTTTTTCGGCGCCTACCAGGCAGCAGGGCCCGGTACGACAAACTTCCAACATATATTTACCCTGCGGGCGTAAAAAGTACATGCTGTAAAAAGTAGCTACCTCGTATACCTCGATGTCAATTAATTTCAGGTAGTCGGCAACTTTATTCATCGCCGGCACGCTTACCCAGCCAAACTCGGCCTGCACCAAATGTAAAATAGGCAGCAGGGCCGATTTTTGTTTTCCTTCCGGATAACGGCTTACGATATCGTCAAACTTGCTGATCAGTTCCGGCTTAAACTCAACCGGCTGCTGAATTTCATTTACACTAAGCATCCAATTCTCCGGCTATAACATTTAAACTACTCATATTAATAATCGCGTCAGAAAGCAACATCCCCTTGCTCATGGGTGCATACATGGCGTAATTGATAAAGCTGGGCCTGCGGAAATGCAAACGGTACGGCGAACGGCCGCCCTCATTTACCAGGTAAAAGCCCAGTTCGCCGTTAGCGCCTTCTACAGCGTGATAAACTTCCGAAACAGGGGTAGGCACTTCGCCCATCACAATTTTAAAGTGATAGATGAGCGCTTCCATGTTGTTATAAACTTCTTCTTTTGGCGGCAGGTAATAATCGGGCACATCGGCATGGAAAATATCCGACGGCTCGTTTTCCAGTTTCACCAGGGCCTGCTCAATGATGCGGAGGCTTTGCCACATTTCTTCATTACGCACCAAAAAGCGGTCGTAAACATCGCCGGTTTCACCAACCGGCACCTCGAAATCAAAATCTTCGTATGAGGAGTAAGGCTCCATGGCGCGAACGTCGTAATCAACGCCGCATGCACGCAAGATCGGCCCGCTCCAACTGTAGTTGAGCGCTTCTTCGGGCGTAACCTCGGCAACGCCTTTGGTACGGTCGATAAATATACGGTTGCGGGTTAACAAGGCTTCAAACTCCTTTAGCGCCACGGGATATTCTTTTAAAAATTTGCGCAGTTTGTCAAACGCGATCACGTTAAAATTACGTTCAAAACCGCCTATCCGGCCCATATTGGTAGTCAGGCGCGCGCCGCAAACTTCCTCGTAAATTTCATAAATGGCCTCCCGATAAACCATCAGGTAAAGGAAGCCGGTAAATGCGCCGGTATCTACGCCCAATACACTGTTGCAGATCAGGTGATCGGATATCCTTGCCAGCTCCATAATAATCACACGCAGGTAATCAACGCGTTTAGGCGTTTTGATACCCAGCAATTTTTCGACCGTCATGTGCCAGCCCATGTTGTTAATGGGCGACGAGCAATAGTTGAGGCGGTCGGTAAGCGGGGTTATCTGGTAAAACGGACGGTGTTCGGCAATTTTTTCAAAAGCGCGGTGTATATAACCGATGGTAGATACGCCGCTTACAATTCTTTCGCCATCCAACTGGAGCACATTCTGAAACACACCATGCGTAGCCGGGTGCGTTGGCCCAAGGTTAAGGGTCGAAAGCTCGTTTTGCGGATCGTTATCTGTATATACCGGATGGTTCTTCATCTGTTATCTTCCAAAAAAATAATCTTTTTTATCAACACGGTTCGGGTCTTCCAGCGGGTGTTCTTTACGCAGCGGGAAGGCCACCATGTCGTCCACATTCAATATCCTGCGCAGATCAGGGTGTCCGTCAAATATCACCCCGAAAAAATCATAGGCTTCGCGTTCCATCCAGTTAGCAGCATCCCAAATGGGTATTGCGGTCGGGATATGCACATCGTCAAGCGTTAAAAACACTTTTAAACGCAGGCGCACATTATTTACCAGGCTGTGTAAATGATAAATTACACCCATGCCTTTTTCGTGGTCGGGATAATGTATAGCGGTAAGGTCGGTCAAAAAAATAAACTGCAAAGCATCATCATTTTTTAACCAGTCTAATATTCCGATAATATGTTCCCGGGTTGTTTCCACAGTCAGCAAGCCGTAAGGCTCGCCGAGTACGGTCACCTGGTCGGGAAACTGGGCACTGATGCGTTTTATTAAGTCTTCGTTTGTTATCGTACCCATTATTGTATACCGTATGAGGCCAGCAATTCCTGATATTTCGGTTCGGTTCTGCGACGTAAAGATTCGGTTTGCACCAGTTTTTGAATATTCATAAACCCATCGATGATGGCTTCAGGGCGCGGCGGGCAGCCGGGAACGTATACGTCAACCGGGATCACTTCATCAATACCCTGCAAAACCGAATATGTATCAAATATACCTCCGCTTGTTGCGCAGGCGCCTACGGCGATCACCCAGCGTGGCTCGGCCATTTGCAAATAAACCTGGCGCAATACCGGCCCCATTTTTTTGGCAATAGTACCCATTACCATCAGCAGGTCGGCCTGGCGCGGCGAAAAACTTAAGCGCTCGGCGCCAAAACGGGCAAGGTCATAAGTTGAGGCCATGGTGGCCATAAACTCGATACCGCAGCAGGAAGTGGCAAAAGGAAGGGGCCATAACGAGTTTGAACGCGCCACGCCGATAGCTTTATCCAATGAGGTGGCAAAAAATCCGGCGCCTTCAACACCCGGGGGGGCTTCAACTAATCGAATATCACTCATGATCTATATCAACAAATTAGTGAGCAGTCATTTAGTCAGCGTCAATTAGCCTTGTATGACTTAACTCTTAACTAAAAGTATCCCAAATGGTTTGGGGCGACTACAAAAACACGGGGCAAATTTACAACAAATTACTATGTA
>Ga0075037_1442424_pt1 | contig 12061 bp, 1 predicted proteins | sample OrgsoiRN2013_054_FD_73565 | JGI IMG/M metagenome (GOLD analysis project Ga0075037, IMG submission 73565) | Permafrost soil microbial communities from the Arctic, to analyse light accelerated degradation of dissolved organic matter (DOM) -... | ecosystem: Environmental > Terrestrial > Soil >... | reverse complement strand
AGCAAAATAAATGTTATACATTTTTGTAAAATTTTTTAATATTGAAATCATATTTTACGCAAAATCAACATGTCCCTACCCTGACTTTAGACATTTAAATGAATAGTAATCTAAAACTAGTTATGTATTATGTATATAGCCACGTGATAATTAGAGTTAACATCATTTGTATTATAGATTACTGGAATCCAAATCCTATTGTTCCCTCCGAAATTGCTAATAATAATTGCGACCTTAACTGCTCGTAATCTTCATATTCGGGAATATCCAATTGATTAAAGCATGTGTGAGCAGAAGGAAGACGATCTGGGCTTGAGAAATCTTTATGAATCTGGAACTTTTGAACTCCATGAACACCCTGTAATGCAGAGAAGCCTTCTAATGGTACCTTAGATGTACCCGTAACGAATTGTAACAATTTTGCCCTCTCTTCTTGACTAAAGCTCCGTACAGCTCTCCAGAACCATTGTATTTGAGGCGACGATGATGTGTAGTTCTGATATTCTGTGTTATTTTTCCAATCATCAATATCAATATCTGGCATTCCTGATATAAGAAGTTCTAATTCTTGTTCATTAAATATACTGATCAAATGTGCAGGAATAATTTCATGGAAACCGGCAAGGAAATTCTCTATTTGATCTTTAATCGCCAATGTCAGTCTTTGTTCTGTAACGAGCATAACATATTCTCGCTTATTTTCATCTGTCACCGTAATATTACTGCCATTGGGTTTCAAATCAATAACTTTCTCTTCACCAAAATCATTGGTTACCACACTAAATGTTAAGTCAACAACGTTAGTTATATCATTATTTAACATCCATACAAGACTATTGTAATATTCCAAATCAATAGCTTCAACGTCTCGATAATCAACAGGTTTGCCAAGAATATGCTTATAGAATGAACGAGTAAAGTATGCATCTAAAAGTCTGCCGTCGTAAATTGCTTTACCAATGACACGACCAACAAATTTAAAGAATGATAAATGTTCTGGATTTGCACTTGATGCTCTATTTGGTTGATAAGTTAATCTATCTGCTGCTGAAGTCTTAAACAGTGCGTAATTCTCGTCAAACATTTGCCTAGCAAGAACTTGGAACCATTCTCTTGTCACCCCACCAGCATCTACACCTTCTTCCTCATAGAAACGAACACTAAGTTTGCCATATTTAATTTCATCTCCTGTTCTTCTTTGCAAGTTTTGGTAGGAATCTTCAAATACATACTGCCTACGAACGTTGAGTTGTAAAGTGCCATAATGGTCACGACCATTTGCTCGTTTGTGAAGTTGTTGGTTAAAATAGTTTCGTTTATTGTCAAATTCAAGAATTTTTGGATTATGTACAAGTAATGAAAATGATCCACTCATTAATGATGGATTGTTCCGGACCATCGTATTAAGAATCTTTCGATGGTCTTCAGTAAACGTGAAAAATAGTTCCTCCATGCTTTCGGAAGATGATGATTTTGGTTCGGGTGACGTTATTTTTTGAGTAGTAGAAGGAGCCATTCCTACATATTTACATACAACCATAAGCGACTCTATGAGTGGCAAAAGAACAGTTGCCACATGAATCATATCAGGTTTTTCATGTATAGTAGTCAAACATTTTCCTAGTTTTTTCCAAAGTTCCGTAAATTTAAGACTATCATAAATTTTCATAACCTTTTCTTCATCATCAGTCAGTTTAGAACCTCTACCACCATCCAACAATGTTCTTGGTGCCACAACATCAACTTCATCCGGATCTACAGTAGGGGCCAATGATACTTGAGCGTTTGTTGTTGTAGTAGTTGTTGATTGTTGCTTGCGAGAATACATATAATCAATGGTCTTAAGAACACGTAACAATTTTGCCTGTTGCGATGATGATGGTGAAAATTTGGCTAAGGTAACACCCTGTACATCAACACCAGTGTCTGCCTTTTGCAAAATTTGAGCCAACTCATCTAGATCATCAAGTATATCATTCCCAAGCGATTGAGCTCGGTCAACTAATTCCGATGTAATAACGTCACGAGCTCCATTTAAGGTTGAAAGATGTTGAATAACTGATAGTGTATATTTAAATGTGTTACTTGTACATTCACCAGCAGTAAGGACATTAACTACTAAGCGCAAACAATAGTCGGGTATAACTGGAGGTTTTAGAACAGGTTGCGCTGGTTCTGAAGATGTCGAAGAAGAAGCTGTCGCTGGATTTCGAGAATTTTCATTGGCAGAAGCCTCTGAAGTTGTGTTATTATTAGTTTCGGAGGTTGCATTGTTGTTATTTTGTGATGGATCATTATTAGTCTCCGAAGTTTGAACCGAATTATTATTATTATTATCATTACTATTATTATTAGCATTGTCCTGACTGATATTGGATTGAGTTGAATTATTCTGGTTGTCGGTTCCAGTAGGTTGACCAGAATTATTCTCTGTGTTAGAACTTTGTGTAGCTAAACCATTGTTATTATTATTATTATTAGATTGTCCACCAGAATCTCCATCAGCATTGTTGGAATCTGTCTTTGTAAGTGTTGATAAAGGACGTAAAACGAACGAGAGTAAATGCATTAACTGATCCATTAATGCAGTATTTTTAATAAACACTTGACGATCGAGTAGACTTAGTAATATAACTACGGGATATTTGCTTAGCGCCTTTGCTTGTTTCTCTTTGCCTTTTCTGCTATTAGATCTCTTAAGACCAATGTTATTATCATGCTCCATTAAGAAATACGTAACAGAAGCCTCGTTGTATGTTACAATGTATGTTAATGCTTCTAAACATCGTTGTGCAATTAAATTTGGTACATTTTCACCGGCAGCTTGAGTTATTTGTGCTAATGATGAATTTGGAAGACTTGACTGCCTTCTTGGTGTCCCTTTTAGTGTTCCCTTACCCTTTAAGGACATTTGTGCAAAACTTTTATCGACTGCAGTAACGTCTCCGCTACCATCAAAAAGAACGGATAATAACATTGAAATTAATTCACCACGTGTTTTGCTGTTTTCACAAAGATTAAGTAGTAATTTATGTAACAAATTTTTATTGCCCAAAGGTTGAGGGAGGAACAAAAGTCTGACTAAAGTAGCTAATCCCGAGGTATCAACAAGTTTTACCGCATCACGTTGGATTGAAGGTTTTTTAGGAACTTGAATTTGAGGTGCAGTTAATGTTCTTGATCGTACTGCATTTGTATACCTGCGACTAGCTCTTTCTCGTAGTGCGTTAGCTTCGGCAACTATTGCTGGTGGCAACGAAGCTAGAACCATTTCGTCCTGTTCAAGAAGAACTGTTTGTCGTAATTGTGGATCTAACGAAGCGAAAAAACTTGCAGTGTCCATTTCAGCAGCAGCGGGCTCCGAAGTCCGCTGACGGATAATTCTTTCTTGCTCAAGTGCTTCTTCTTGTTGAATAATTTCTTCACGAAGGTCATCTGGAAGAGCTGCAAGAAATTCGGAACTAATAGCATCACCAGCTCCACTAGTAACTGGAGGTCTGTTACGCCTTTCTGGTGGCAAATGCTGGTTAAGTACCTCCTCTCGAAGCTCGTCAGGTAACGCTTCAAGGAAAGTTGGGTCTATGCCGGTGTCGGTAATGTCCACAGGACGACCATTAACCATAACTGTAGTTCTTGTTGGTTGGCCTTCACTTGAACTTTCAACTGTATCTTCAGCTGCCTCTTGAGATTGACTATTATCTGGAACAACTGATGGTCCTTCCTCCATATTAAGATCAGTTGTAACGGGAGCCGGCTCATCTTCCATCTCTACAGATTCCCCTGACCGTTCTTCTTCTTGTTCTACTATTGGTGCATCTTCTTGCATGGGATCAATAACCTCAATTACTTCAGTAACTTCAGTAACTTCAACTATTTCTTCATTATTGGTTAATGTCTCAGACATTGATTGTTCAGCTACGACTTCTGGTTGAGGAACAGCCGTAGCGGCTGCTGCTGCTTCAGCCTCAGCACGAATTCTCAATTCTTCTTGCTCTTGCTCTTTTCTTCGTCGTTCAGCTTCCTCTTCAGCTTTTATTCTTTCCTCCTCAGCTTTTATTCTTTCTTCTTCTTCACGCTGTCTCCTTTCTTTCTCCCTTTCTTCTCTTTCTCGTCTCTTTTTCTCTTCGTCCAATGCATAAGGAACCAGAGCATTATAAACATGGTTAACAAGTTTTGCAGCTTTTTCAGTTACTGCACTACCATACATCATGCGTGCTTCATCGTACCATCGTTGCCCAGTTGAATGAGGCTTAAATTCTTGAACAGCAGTAATGGGATCACTTGGTGGTGTCATATTTTGACTTTCTTGTCCACTAGATATTGTTCTGGGAAAAACACGATCAACTTCAATGCCACTCACTAACCCTGTTGATCCAGTATTCAATTCAAGTCTATATGTAGACGAATGTCCTAAACCTCGACTTCTAGTTAACAATTGCTCTAATAATTGAACCGCACCACCACCGATTAATTCTTCGATTGATTGTGTCCAATCACCCAGAGGTCCATTTCTAGCACTACGTCCCCTAGTAAGTTCAACGCTAGCAACCGAAGGGACGGTTGGAGATCGATTAACAAGTAGAGGATGTGTTGTAATATCATCATTAGCATCGGGTAATGATCTATTGTTGCGCCACAATCCGGAATTGTCCACATCATCATTTGTTCCAAAATTAAAACCATAACCTACAGGATCACCAATAACATAATCAAGACCTTCGGGTGGAACTTCAAGAATAGCCCGACGACCAGGCATATGCCGATGACGTCTGTTGCCAAAGCTGAACAAAGCACGACCTGTTCTATTAGGAATACCAAAATCGTCATCATTCATGAAATGTGTTCCGGGCTGATTCCAAGCCCAATTAAAGTTTATGCGATCATAACCATCATCAATTACATCTCCACTATCTAATACTACATCATTTTCTTCGACGTCGTCGGCTTCGTCGTCATCATCTTCCTCTTCATCATCATCGTCGTCGTCGTCATCTTCATCTAACATAATGTCTCTATCTGCACCATCATCATTGCCACTAAATCGGTCATGTCGACGGTGTCTATGAAGCTGTCCTTCAGCATCAATAATTTCCTCGACAATATCACCACGTTCTATCATTACTTGATCATGAACATCCCACATTTCTTGGTCATCGTTGCCTCTAACATGGTGTCCTTCATCGTCACTATCATCTTCATTCTCTAGATGCTGATTTACTCCATGCTCAATTTCAGAATCATGATCATCATTTCTTTCATTATCTAATACAACTGAATGACCATGAATTGGTTGTCTAACCACTATTTCTACATCCATGTCGTCACCATTATCATCATCGCCTTCATCTAGATCGTCGTCATTGCTAACATCACTAAGATCACTACCAGTTCCTTCATCGAATTCACCATCATCGTATCTTTGTTCGTCAACTGACGAGTCTAAACTATCATCATCCATTTCATCACTATCCATTCTGCCTTCTAGGGCTCCAAGTACGGAAGTTGCGTATAAATCAGGTGCGTCCTCAGTTTCTGGGTTCATTTCATCGGCAGATGGCGTAGATATGGAAGAAACACTATCACGACGTTGTTGTTCTTTGGTAGGAGCTTCAGGTGAACGGCCCAATTTAATAGCAACTTTTGTGAGGCATTCAAAAGGTTTTAATAAAGCATTTATCAAGATTCTTGCTGAAGGATAATTGAGGTCAACTTCTGCAAGTGCATCAGTCAAAGTATTTACAAAGTTTTTATCCAGCATTAATTTGGCGATACTAGCAGGACCATCTTCAATTGGTTTGTTAGCAGTAGTGTTAGGACCAGTTCGTGAATTCAATATAGCATAGCACAACTCTGCCAAAGCCAAGAGCCTTCCATATTTTGTTTCAATTGGATCTGATGAAGAAATTGCAGTCTTAAACGATTTAATTATACAATCCAAAACGAATTTTCGCACTTGTATGATTTCCAGCTGTGGCTTCTTATCATCGACTTCGCTACTAATATTAGAACATAGCGCTACAAGTGTAGATGTTGTCCATTTGGATTGTCCATAACGCTTTCGCATCTCAATATTAGTAGATGGTGTTATACAACCGTATGGTAATAACTCATTCAGAAGATAGTATAGTAACGAAGTTTTTGATTTTGATTGGGTGCCAGATCCCATACTATTTCTGCGGCGTGAAAGATTCACGACTTCAATTTTACATGAAGGATATGAAGATAAAAGTTCAGTTAAACATTGAAGCAAGAAGCATCGATACAAATAGTCTAAATGTTCTTCAGGCTTGAATGCAGATTGAGGGGTACTTGTGCTATTTGTAGAGGCGGAAGTTGTTGCGGCAGAATTAGCATTTTCATTTCGATCATTTGAATTAATCTCAGGCACCTTTGTATCTAAAGTTTGATTATTTTGTAGACGCGTTGCGATCAGTTCATTTGCAATAAACTGAACGATGTTTTCAGCTGTTTCTGAACCGAATGAAAATTTTTTGGGAGACCCAAGTGAAACAGATGTCGATGGTACCGGTAATGCATCTGTCATCTCTTCTTCATTAGTGATTGAATCTTTAGTCGTAGCGGTGCTAGTGTCTTCAGTCTCTGGTTTAATCAATGTGATTTGTTGATTGCGTCCACTAGAATCGTATCTTGCTAACTTGCAGAGCTTTTTAGTGGATTGAATAAATATTTCTGGTGCTCGTAAAGCAAATTGTGCGTTATTTCGTAAATATGTACTGATATCACCACCTCGTGGGCGCGGATTGGCAAACCAATTTTTTATTTCTTTATCAATAATTGATTCTAAAACTGAAGTATCCTCAAGGGCATGCCGCAATATCATGACAATAAATATCTGTTGTCCGCGGAAATCATGGGCCCTCGACTTAAATGCATTGAAAAGTAAATTCAGACCATCCTTGTTTATAAACTCAATAGCGTCTGAATAACGACGGGTAAGACGAACGACTATCCTAAGTAATGCATTGATAATGTCTTTGTCCAAATCTTTTCTTTTTAATAATGATAGGCAATATTCAAGGAGCTGAGATCGAGATTCAGCTTTAACGAAATTCAAACCATTCAAAGAAATATTAATGTCTTTTGATTCATCAGGTTTTGTAACTAATTCAGTGCCAATCGGTTCCTCCGATAAAGAAATAAAAGCCTCAATAACTAATAAAGCAGGTGCAATCCATTTAGGCAAAGGACTCTCTAAAGGTAATCCGGTTTGCTCAGAAATCATAGATGTCATATCAGAAAATATATTAAAAGGCAAATTAGGAATTTTTCCTTGTATACTATTCTCATTCAATAAGAGAGCCAAAAGACGTAAACGAGAATTAAGGGCCTTTTTGCGTTGTTCTTCTGGATAACCACGAACCGTTTCAATGCTTTTTATTATTGATTCAATATTCTTTTCAGCATTGTCTTTGCTAAGAAGTACATACAAGTCTTTCACTTCAAAAATAATGTCCTCAACTGCATCAAGAAGTTCAAGTGCACGATCTGCCGACGTGGATCTTAGCTCATCTCTAAGAGTTTTAAATCTATCTATATAATCAACTTCTTTCCCTTTACCTTTGTCGGGTTTTGTTGATGTTGTTTCAGTTTCCATAGGAATTGAATCCTCGCTTGCAGTAGCACCTTCTACAGGAGTTTGATTTCCTTGTTGTATTGATAAAGCGATTGCTTGAGATAGATCATTAGAACCATCTTCATTATCAGACACGTCATCGTCGTCGTCATCATCATCTCCGGATGTACCAGTCACATCAATTGTTGATCCCGCGTCAGTGGGTGCATTACCTCTTGTTGAGTTTGTATCAGACGGATTTCGGACTGTATCAGTAGATGGTGCCGCTGAGAAAACTGTCGCAGCAATAGTTTGAGGATGTGTCAGCAAATAGTCTGTAGCAGCTTGAACATGATTATTGCAACGTATAAGCGCAGTTTCGGCTGATGAACGTGAGAAGCCCATATCAATCAATTGTTGAACTCGTTCTTCGTCTGGCACCAAAGATCTGGTAGCACCAAATAGTGTAGATGCAGGTGCCGATAATCCACTTGATGATCCTGATCCCTCAGGGCGTTGATTAACTTCCCCATCTCCTTTTAAAATCTGAACTAAATTTTGGAGAACAGATCGAACAATATTTGGAGGAGCTTTTGGAAGATAGGTACTTTGCCAAAGTTCATTTATTACAGGAAGAATTTTTGCTCGAACGTTCACTAGAAAATTAAAGGGATCGAAGGGTTCACTACGCGGATCTCTGTCTTTAGTGGTTAATGGTACTGTTTGAGCTGACTCATGTAATAATTTAGATGATCCAACAAATTGGAAAAAGTTGAGTGTAACATCGATGCATCCGTGAATTCGTGAAAGCTTTTCTTTAGACTTTTCATCAACTTCAATTGTCGAATATTCTTCAAAGGCTTTAATTTCCTCAGCCTCTTCCCAAAACTTGTGTAAAAGACTAAACACAACCTCTAAGCCATTAACCCGATCAAACGAAACAACAAGCATTGTTTGAAGTGAAACTTGGCTCCGTTCGTCCAGGAAAAGTAGTGATAATAATCCGAGCATTATCGTAAGATAATTATATTTATTTGTAGAATCAGTTTCGCTACCAAGCTCATATCGAGGCCAAGTTAAATGATCTCGGAGAACTTCCGCTATAGCATCTGAAATTTTGAATGCCTGCTTTTTTTGGGTAGCATCAGGAGACTTTCGACTAAACAACATTTTTGCTAAACCTTGGAATAAAGGTGTAAGACAAGAAGGAATTTGGGAAACCAAAAACTTTAGGCATTTAGCATTTTTTACTTTACGATCATTTTGGTTAACTGGTGGCTCATTTGAATCTGTAGTTTCTTTATCTGCATCGTCCAATAACGCAGATGTTAAACTTGACGATGATTCAGGGAAATGTGAAGGTTTCTTTGCTTTTGACGGGAGATTATACCAAGATTTTGGAACGGATGATTTCAAAATGACATTCTCCCAAACACAAACTCGATGAAGTTTTCCGAGCGTTGGTAATACATCATTGTCAGTTCCGATAAACGCATCAATCACTGAAGATGCACTTTTACCGTGTGAAAATACTGGCGTACAATACACATCAGAAAGCAATCCAACATATCCATGAAGAGTAATTAAGGTCCTGAATGTTTTGTTTGCTTCCTCTATTTTTGTTGTATCAGTTTCTTTTAGATCAATATATTCTGAGAGAATTCCTTTTCCTTCATATGATAAGAAATTTGTCGCTCCCTGTAGTGTTTCATTGAGGGCACCAACAATTGCAGAAATGCTTCGCTTTGGATCCACATCTGCAATAACTCTCATTAAATGTGAAAGAGAATATGAAGCTTGAGAACAGCCAAATTCATAAGGTAAAACAGGTAACGCATAAAACTTTAAAATTATGTTGAGCCCATTTTCTTGTTTTAAAAATTCTTTGCAATGGTTTTGAGTTTGAAAAAGACCTTCTAAAAACCGTGCTGCAATTTCAATGAACGCTACAACCGTATTTTCTTTTTTCTCATCTATCTTACTCTCGTCTGCTTTAGTATTATCAGAATCTGTCATTTTTGTGTCAGTTGAACCATCTTCTAAAATTTCTGAACTAATAACTTGATCATCATCACTGCCTGCGTGCAATGTGCTTGTACTATCCTTAATTGACGAGCTATGCCCGAGTTCAATAATGCGCTGAAGGGTGGTCATTATTGCATTCATGATACTTTGCTTTAAGCTTGGATGATGTCGCATCAATTCATCGATTGAAGTTCCCAAAACTGATGCAACATCCGAGTCCTGGAGCGAACGCAAGTGTTCATCTGATGTAAAAATAGTAAAGAATTTTTCTATTGGATTCATCTGGTTAAAAATTTCCATCCCTTGCGCATTTAAGCAAATAGCGCCAAACGCATTCGGAATTGATTGAATCACATCAACTGATGCAGGAATTTCCTTAGAAATAGAATTTAAAAATGTTTGTGGGAGTCTGGCTTCCTGCATAATCGGAAGCGAAGTAGGCTCATTATGTATGAATGTAGCAATCAAATTGATGGCTAGTGCATATATGCTGCTACCAAATACATTTGGCTGTTCAAAGACCTTTTTTAACGAATCTGGCAGTGAAGTATCGATAAGATTGCGCAGACCATCTGCAGTACCAGAGGCTTGCATCATATGTAAAACGAACTTAAACATCGACTTGAGCAACGATGCCCGTTCATAAGGAAGAGTAATGTCATTTTCAATGGCGATAGACTCTCCGACTTCCGAGGATGATCCTGCCGTTGCGGATGCATTGGCAATTGTGATACCTTCCATTTGATTGTCTCGAGCGTCTTTGGCAAGTTGTATGCCATTATCAACTTCTTCCTTAATTCTATCAACTAATACACGAACACCATTAGCATTACAAAATGAAGTAAATGATGTGTTGAATCCATAGACGAGACTGTCCAGGATACCAACTGCTTTTGTCACATTTTTTAATTGATGTGAATTCTTATTGTTAAGTAGCTGCAAAAGTGTTGGAACAATTCCGGCTGATATAACCATTGTTCCACCGGTTTGTGTAGTAATGATGTAAGATATTAATGCGAAGAGTGCATCGTAGTATTCTTGAGGATATATGGGATTATCGCGCTCTAGGTCAGCTATAACCCTTCTCAAGACATAAAGAAGAATGCCATGATTTGCAGAGGCATTTATTGCTGTTAAAACTTCACCAAGCTTCGATCGATATCTACTAATCCCATCCAAAGCGTAAAGTGCAACCGTTTGAATATCAAATGGCACGTTTCGATCTGGATGAACTAGCTTAGCAAGGTTTGCAACAATGTCTGGTTCATATAAGAACAATTTAGATTGAGCAACGTGTTCGGGAATAACGTGAGCCATTATGGCAACAGCAAGTAATCTTGTTATTAAGAGTCTTCGCCTGGAATCAGTCGTTGAAATGCTGGTGACAATTCGAATTCGATTCAGAAGGGCAAAGTGAAATTCCTCAGGAACGTTATAATCCTGAACAACAGTATTTAAAATGTTCATATCTGTTTCTCCCAGTTGACGAACATTATTCACAGAAATTAAGGTAACTCCTTCTCCAGTTTTTGTTCCACTCGAACTTGATGCACTATCTTTTCTTTGACTTTTCTGAGACTGAGTAGGAGTGGTGGCATCACTTTTCTTGTCCACAGTAGTTTCAGCAGCTTCCGATGGAGTTAAATGCCGATAAAACTGATAATTTAAAGTAGTCAACTCTTCTGGAATATTTACATCATCAGATGCAAGATGTTCCATTTCAAGATCATATTCTTTTGTGCCCCAACTGTGAGCCAACGTTAAAATGCGCTCAGGAGAAATGGTAAAATTGGTGCGGAGTGCTCGCTGATTACTGAGTCGTTGTGCAGGTCGAAGAATCAAACGCAACAAAACCTCTAAAACATCCAAATCGCTTGTGTATAACAAGTCATTAAGATGCTCATAAGAACTGTACAAATTTCTATTCGTGCAGTTTTCCAACAACACCCGCGAAAATTTCAATATTGCCATTAATACGACGCGAACTCCCTCTGAGAATTTTGATGTTTGCAACTTTTTCAAATTATAATTTTTACAGATATTTTCGAGCATAGTATCAAATCGATTCAGAACGCCGATCCAATGAAAGAGATCTCCCCGTGGATAACTCCAGTCGATAGCTGACTCTACTATTCTTGGTATTTCTTCTTCGTGACATTCGCTGAGTTTTTGTATGAGATTTTTGATCGGTGGTATTGGTGCCACCAATTTTTTTGGCGGAGATTTCTTAATCTTCATGATACTGCTTGATCAAGCAGACTGTAAGTATGAAATATGGTTAATTTAAGATTTTCTAAGTATCGTCAAACGGCTTTTGTCAAGCGTGTTCGTGGAAAGCGAAAGAAATAATCAGGTGATTTGAGGAATTAGTTTCCCAGTCTCTTGAGGGAACAGTCGATTAAAAGCAATGGTTGATTTTAATCGGCTTTGTAGCAAGTTATATAAGGTAATTGCTTAGGTGAC
>Ga0075037_1157424_pt1 | contig 12633 bp, 6 predicted proteins | sample OrgsoiRN2013_054_FD_73565 | JGI IMG/M metagenome (GOLD analysis project Ga0075037, IMG submission 73565) | Permafrost soil microbial communities from the Arctic, to analyse light accelerated degradation of dissolved organic matter (DOM) -... | ecosystem: Environmental > Terrestrial > Soil >... | reverse complement strand
GTCTTGCCATGGTCAACGTGGCCAATCGTGCCTACGTTTACGTGCGGCTTCGTCCGCGCAAATTTTTCTTTTGCCATTGCTATTTCCTTTCAATATTTAATTTATTTGTTAGCCATGATCGCTTCAGCAACATGCCTAGGCGCTTCAGAGTAATGCTTAAATTCCATGGAATAGGTCGCGCGACCTTGCGACATGGAGCGCAGCGTAGTGGAGTAGCCGAACATTTCGGACAACGGCACTTCAGCCTTGATCATCTTGCCACCAGCAGGGTTGTCATCCATGCCCTGCAAAATACCGCGACGCGACGAAATATCACCCATGATGTCGCCCATGTAATCTTCCGGCGTTTCAATTTCAACAGCCATCATTGGCTCAAGAATGACCGGAGAAGCACGACGCATGGCTTCCTTGAAGGCAAGCGAGCCTGCCAATTCAAAAGCAATTTGCGACGAATCAACATCGTGATACGAACCGAAGGTCAAATGCACCTTCACATCAACAACCGGGAACCCTGCCAGCACACCAGACTTCAGTGTGTTCTGGATACCCTTATCCACAGACGGAATGAATTCGCGCGGAATTGTGCCACCCTTGATTTCGTCAAGGAAGATGTAACCCTTACCTTCGCCAGACGGTTCCAGTGTGATCACGCAATGACCATACTGACCCTTACCACCAGACTGCTTGGCATGCTTGCCTTCAATATCAGCAGCAATCTTGGTGATGGTTTCGCGATAGGCCACTTGCGGCGCACCTACATTGGCTTCAACGCCGAATTCGCGGCGCATCCGGTCAACGATGATTTCAAGGTGCAATTCACCCATACCAGAAATAATTGTCTGGCCGGTTTCTTCATCGGTACGCACGCGGAACGATGGGTCTTCACGAGCAAGACGACCAAGCGCCAGACCCATTTTTTCTTGGTCAGCCTTGGTTTTTGGCTCAACAGCCACGTGAATAACCGGATCCGGAAATTCCATGCGTTCAAGAATGATGACCTTGTCGAGATCACACAAAGTTTCACCCGTGGTCACATCTTTCAAGCCAATAGCAGCAGCAATATCGCCAGCACGAACTTCATCAATTTCCTTGCGGTCATTGGCGTGCATCTGAACGATACGACCGATACGCTCTTTTCTATCCTTGACCGAGTTCAGTACAGCATCCCCGGATTTAACCACACCCGAGTACACCCGGAAGAACGTCAGCTGACCCACATACGGGTCATTCATCAGCTTGAACGCGAGCGAGGAGAACGGAGCCTCATCAGTAGGCGCACGATACTCATCTTCGCCCTTCTCGTTCGTACCATGAACTGGCGGAACTTCCGCTGGCGACGGCAAGAACTCAATCACGGCATCGAGCATGCGCTGCACGCCCTTGTTCTTGAATGCAGAACCGCACAGCATCGGTTGAATTTCGCAAGCCAAAGTACGCTGACGAATCGCACCAACAATTTCCTCTTCCGTCAATTCGCCGGTTTCGAGGTACTTGTTCATCAATTCTTCAGTCGCTTCGGCCGCAGTTTCAACCAGCTTTTCACGCCATTCCAATGCAAGCTCGACAAGCTCTGCCGGCACTTCGCCGTAGACAAATTTCATCCCTTGGGAAGCTTCATCCCAAATGATGGATTTCATCTTGATCAGATCAACCACGCCAGTGAAGCCTTCTTCAGCACCAATCGGAATCACGACCGGTACTGGATTAGCTTTCAAGCGGGTACGCATCTGCTCAACCACACGGAAGAAGTTGGCACCTTGACGGTCCATCTTGTTCACAAAGGCAAGACGCGGAACTTTGTACTTATTGGCTTGACGCCACACGGTTTCCGACTGTGGCTGAACACCGCCCACAGCACAATAAACCATGCAAGCACCATCCAGCACGCGCATAGAGCGCTCGACTTCAATTGTGAAGTCCACGTGACCTGGGGTATCAATAATATTGATGTGATGCTCAGCAAACTGCAGCGCCATACCTTTCCAGAAGGTTGTGGTCGCAGCGGAGGTGATAGTGATACCACGCTCCTGCTCTTGCTCCATCCAGTCCATAGTGGCAGCGCCATCATGAACTTCCCCGATCTTATGGTTCACACCGGTGTAAAACAGAATACGCTCGGTCGTAGTAGTCTTACCGGCGTCAATGTGAGCGGAGATACCAATATTGCGGTAGCGCTCGATAGGGGTCTTACGTGCCACGGTGAATTCCTTATCCGGATGTCGCGATTAGAAGCGGTAGTGCGCGAAGGCCTTGTTCGCTTCTGCCATACGGTGAACTTCGTCGCGTTTCTTCATTGCGCCGCCGCGGCCTTCAGCCGCATCAAGAAGCTCACCCGCCAGACGCAGGTCCATGGATTTCTCGCCGCGCTTACGAGCAGCTTCACGCACCCAACGCATCGCCAATGCCAGACGACGGCTGGGGCGGACTTCCACAGGAACCTGATAGTTAGCACCACCGACGCGGCGGCTCTTCACTTCAACCATCGGCTTGACGTTACCAATAGCGGCAACGAATACCTCGATCGGATCTTTGCCAGTCTTTTTGGTGATCTGCTCAAGGGCACCGTACACGATACGCTCTGCTACGGCCTTCTTGCCGTCAAGCATCACGACGTTCATGAATTTGGCGAGTTCGGTAGACGCGAATTTCGGATCCGGCAAAACTTCGCGCTTGGGTACTTCTCTACGTCTTGGCATAACTTTACTTCCTTAATGTGACATTCAGTCGGGGTTATCCCCTAGGCCAACCAACAGGTGGGCCACTTACTCGACGGTTTGGGTCTTGCACCCGGTGCCGTCGCCCACACGCTACGACCACGTCTTACTTAGGACGCTTCGCACCGTACTTGGAACGAGACTGCTTGCGGTTCTTGACGCCAGCCAAGTCGAGCGAGCCACGTACGCAGTGGTAACGCACACCCGGCAAATCCTTGACACGGCCGCCACGAATCAGCACCACACTGTGTTCTTGCAGGTTATGGCCTTCACCACCGATGTACGAAATAACTTCGAAACCGTTGGTGAGACGTACCTTGCAGACTTTACGCAGCGCGGAATTAGGTTTTTTCGGAGTGGTGGTATACACACGGGTGCACACACCACGCTTTTGCGGGCAGGCCTCGAGCGCGGGAACCTTGCTCTTGAACACTTCCTGCTTGCGTCCTTGACGGACGAGCTGGTTAATCGTTGGCATTGTTTTTTCCTGACTAAAGTTTGATAAAACGCACCGGGAAATCTCTAAATCCGGTGTTTCGCCCCACCTTGCAATGCAAAATGGAAGCAGGCGACAACCAGAATCCTGGTCGCCGCCGAGAAAAAAGACGCAAATTATAAGGACAATGCAGGAGAAACGTCAACGCAGACTGTTCAAAACACTCCGCGTAGATGTTTACTCTGCAGCAGCGCCCCCATTTTCTGCAACTGTTTCAGTTACTACTTCCTTGAAACTGGTCACGTTTTCATGGCTAGCTTGACGCTGGCGCTTGCGGTTCTTGTGATAAGCAAGACCGGTACCTGCCGGAATCAAACGACCAACGATCACGTTTTCCTTCAGACCGCGCAAATCATCAATCTTGCCCATGATGGCCGCTTCGGTCAGCACACGCGTGGTTTCCTGGAACGATGCGGCCGAGATGAACGAATCGGTCGACAACGATGCCTTAGTAATACCCAGCAGGACGTTGTCGTACTTAGCTTCTTCCTTGTCATCAGCACGTAGTGCATCGTTGGCAATCAACACTTCAGCACGTTCGACCTGTTCGCCCTGGATGAAATCGGAGTCACCAGAATCAGTAATCACGACACGACGCAGCATCTGACGCACGATCACTTCAATATGCTTGTCGTTAATCTTCACGCCCTGCAAGCGATAAACTTCCTGCACTTCCTGAACGATATAACGTGCCAAGGCTTCGATACCTTGCAAACGCAGGATATCGTGCGGATCGATCGGACCGTCGACAATCATTTCACCACGGTTCACGACTTGACCATCGTGCACCATAACGTGCTTGTCCTTCGGAATCAGGTATTCGTGCGGCACACCCTCAAGATCCGTCAGAACAAGACGCTGCTTGCCCTTGGTATCCTTGCCGAAACCGAGCACGCCAGTAATCTCTGCCAGCATACCGGCATCCTTCGGCGAACGGGCTTCGAACAACTCGGCAACACGTGGCAGACCACCGGTAATATCGCGGGTTTTGGCCGATTCTTGCGGAATACGCGCCAGCACATCGCCCACGCCCACATCCTGGCCATCTTTCACCGAGATAATGGCGCCAACCTGGAAGGTAATCGTGACCGCGGTTTCCGTACCGGCAACCTTGATTTCGTTCCCAGCGGCATCCAGGATCTTGACCATCGGGCGTACGCCCTTGATCGCATTCGCCTTGCGCTTCGGATCAATAACCACCAGCGTAGACAGACCGGTTACTTCATCCATTTGCTTGACTACGGTCGAGCCTTCTTCGACGTTCTCGAACCTTACTTGACCGGCATATTCGGTCACGATCGGGCGAGTATGCGGATCCCACGTAGCCAGCACTGCGCCAGCCTTGATCGGATTACCGTCACGAACCATCAGGGTCGCACCGTACGGGATCTTATGACGTTCACGCTCACGGCCACTGTCATCTTGCACAATAACCTCAGCTGAGCGGCCAATCACGACCAAATCGCCCTTGTTATTGGTGACATAGCGCATGTTGTCGCCAAACGCGATCTTGCCGTTGGATTTCGACTCGACCTGGCTTGCTGCTGCAGCTCGCGATGCAGCACCACCAATGTGGAACGTACGCATGGTCAGCTGGGTACCTGGCTCACCAATCGACTGCGCAGCAATCACACCCACGGCTTCGCCGGTATTGATCAGATAACCACGACCCAAATCTCGACCGTAGCACTGGGCACACAAACCGTAGCGTGTTTCACAGGTCAGCGGGGTGCGAACCTTCACTTCGTCGATACTCAAAGCATCAATCTGGTCAACGATGTCTTCCGACAGCAATGTGCCTGCTTCAAATACAGTTTCCTGCGTAGCCGGATCGATGATATCGACAGCGGCAACACGACCCAGAATCCGGTCATGCAAGGCTTCAATTACATCACCGCCCTGGACCACAGCCTTCATGCTTGCGCCATTCTTGGTGCCGCAATCGTCCTCGATAACCACCAGATCCTGCGTCACGTCAACCAAACGACGCGTCAGGTAACCCGAGTTAGCGGTCTTCAACGCGGTATCGGCCAGACCCTTACGTGCACCGTGAGTCGAGATGAAGTAATCAAGAACGGTCAGACCTTCGCGGAAGTTCGCCTTGATTGGTGTTTCGATAATCGAGCCATCCGGCTTAGCCATCAAGCCGCGCATACCGGCCAACTGACGAATCTGTGCCGCAGAACCCCGGGCACCGGAATCGGCCATCATGTAGATCGAGTTGAAAGAATCCTGGAAAATTTCTTTGCCAGCTTCGTCCTTCAACACTATACCGTTGGCGTCCAGTACCTTTTCTTTACCGAGCTCTGCCATCATCGCCTTGGCGATATCGTCACCAGCACGACCCCAGATATCCACCACCTTGTTGTAGCGTTCGCCCTGCGTCACCAGACCGGTGTTGTACTGATGCTCAACATCGCGCACATCGCCATTGGCCGCAGCGAGGATATCGACCTTTTTCGCCGGCACCAGCATGTCATCAACACAAATTGAGATGCCACCGCGAGTGGAATAAGTGAAACCGGTGTACATCAGCTGATCAGCAAAGACCACCGTATCTTTCAAGCCGCACGTACGGAAAGATGCATTGATCAAGCGACCAATCTCTTTCTTCTTCAGTGGTTTGTCGATATGGCTGAAATCAAGACCCTTGGGCAGGATTTCGGAGAGAATAGCGCGGCCGATGGTCGTATTACGACGCACCATCTTGCTGACCCATTCACCATTTTCGTCTTTGTACCATTCCTTCAAGCGCACTGAAACACGGGTCTGCAGCGTTGCATTTTTGGTCTGGTAAGCCCGCAGCACTTCGCTCACATCGGCCAACAGCATGCCTTCGCCCGGTGCATTGATGCGCTCGCGCGTCATGTAATACAGGCCCAGCACGATATCCTGCGACGGCACAATGATCGGCTCGCCGTTAGCGGGAGACAGCACATTGTTGGAGGCCAGCATCAGCGTGCGAGCTTCCATTTGCGCTTCCAGCGACAATGGCACGTGAACGGCCATCTGGTCACCGTCAAAGTCGGCATTGAAGGCCGCACAAACCAGCGGATGCAGCTGGATGGCTTTGCCTTCGATCAGAACCGGTTCGAATGCCTGAATACCCAAACGGTGCAATGTCGGTGCACGGTTCAACAGAATCGGGTGTTCGCGGATAACTTCTTCCAAGATATCCCACACAACCGGGTCTTGCGACTCGACCATCTTCTTGGCAGCCTTGATCGTGGTTGCCAGCCCCATCACTTCCAAACGCTGGAAAATGAACGGTTTGAAGAGTTCAAGGGCCATCAGTTTCGGCAGACCGCACTGATGCAGGCGCAGAGTCGGGCCCACGGTAATGACGGAACGACCGGAGTAATCGACGCGCTTGCCCAGCAAGTTCTGACGGAAACGACCGCCCTTGCCCTTGATCATGTCAGCCAGCGATTTCAGCGGACGCTTGTTGGCGCCAGTCATGGCCTTGCCGCGACGACCGTTATCAAGCAACGAATCCACAGCTTCCTGCAGCATCCGCTTTTCATTGCGCACGATAATATCCGGCGCTTTGAGTTCAAGCAGGCGCTTCAGCCGGTTATTCCGGTTGATGACACGACGATACAGATCGTTCAGATCGGAGGTAGCAAAACGGCCACCATCCAGCGGTACCAATGGACGCAATTCCGGTGGCAACACCGGCAGCACATCCATAACCATCCATTCCGGCTTGATGCCAGACTTGGTAAACGCTTCCAGCACCTTCAGGCGCTTGGAGATTTTCTTGATTTTGGTATCCGAACCCGTGCTATCGAGCTCAGCACGCAAGTCGATAATTTCGTGCTCGACATCGAGCGCGCGCAGCAGTTCGCGCACACCTTCAGCACCCATCAAGGCTTCGAAATCGTCGCCGTACTCTTCAACTTTGTTGAAGTAATCTTCTTCGGTCAGCAACTGGCCGCGATTCAGCGGCGTCATGCCCGGCTCGGTCACGACAAATGCTTCGAAGTACAGTACGCGTTCGATATCACGCAAGGTCATGTCGAGCACCATGCCCAAACGGCTTGGCAGACTCTTCAGGAACCAGATGTGGGCGACTGGCGAAGCGAGGTCGATGTGACCCATGCGTTCGCGACGAACCTTGGACAGCGTTACTTCAACACCGCATTTTTCGCAGACCACACCACGATGCTTCAGGCGCTTGTATTTACCACAAAGGCACTCGTAATCCTTGATCGGCCCAAAAATGCGGGCGCAGAACAAGCCATCGCGCTCCGGCTTGAAGGTGCGATAGTTGATGGTTTCCGGCTTTTTCACTTCGCCGTAGGACCATGAACGGATCTTCTCAGGCGAAGCCAGCCCGATCTTGATCGCATCAAATTCTTCGTCTTGCGCTACCTGCTTGAACAGTTCCAGTAGGCTTTTCATTTAGCTCTTTTCTCCGCAATGGAGTGAAGGGTTTGGCAAAACCGGCTCAATAGAACCGATTCTGCCGCACACCCCACGAGAATCACTCAGTTTCTTCCAGATCGATATCAATGCCCAGCGAGCGGATTTCCTTCACCAGCACATTGAAGGATTCCGGCATACCGGCTTCAATCTTGTGATCGCCCTTGACGATGTTCTCGTACATCTTGGTCCGGCCGTTCACGTCATCCGACTTCACGGTCAGCATTTCCTGCAGGGTGTAAGCGGCACCGTATGCTTCCAGTGCCCACACTTCCATTTCCCCGAAGCGCTGACCACCGAATTGCGCCTTACCGCCCAACGGCTGCTGAGTTACCAGCGAGTACGGACCAGTGGAACGAGCATGCATCTTGTCATCTACCAAGTGATGCAGCTTCAGCACGTGCATGTAGCCCACAGTGACCGGACGTTCGAATTGCTCACCAGTACGACCGTCGAACAGTGTGACTTGATTCTTGGATGTAGTCAGCTTCAATTGCTTAGCAAGATCATCCGGGAAAGCCAAGTCAAGCATCATGGCAATTTCAGCTTCTTTGGCGCCATCGAATACTGGCGTAGCAAATGGCACACCCTTACGCAGGTTTTCTGCGAGATGCATGATTTCTACATCCGAGAGACCGACGATGTCTTCGCTCTTGCCTGTGCTGTTATAAAGCTTGTCAAGGAAGTCACGTACCTCGGCAATATTGCGCTGTTCGCGCAGCATTTCGTCGATACGGTGTCCCAAGCCATTGGCCGCCCAGCCCAAATGAACCTCAAGAATCTGACCAATATTCATCCGTGACGGAACGCCCAGCGGGTTAAGCACAATATCAACCGGCTCGCCATTGGCCATGTACGGCAAATCTTCGATTGGCAGAATCTTGGAAACCACACCCTTGTTACCGTGACGGCCCGCCATCTTGTCGCCCGGCTGCAGGCGACGTTTCACTGCGACGTAAACCTTGACCATCTTGATCACGCCAGGTGGCAATTCGTCACCCTGGGTCAGCTTGCGTTTCTTGTCTTCGAAACGATGTTCGAATTCAACACGCATCTGGGCAATCAGGTCTTTCATTGCTTCGAGCTGACGAGCACCTTCTTCATCCGCAAGACGGATATCGAACCAGTCAGCCTTGGCAGGCAGACTTTCCAGATATTCGCGGGTGATTTCAGTACCCTTGGCCAGACGCTTCGGACCGCCATTGGCAATCTTGCCGGCAATCTGGCGCTCGATACGTTCAAACAAGTCGTTTTCAACAATACGCAGTTGATCGTTCAAGTCAGTCCGGTAGCGGCGCAGTTGTTCGTCAATGATGGCTTGGGCACGTTGGTCGCGCTCGACACCTTCACGAGTGAACACGGCCACATCGATCACGGTACCGACCATACCGGATGGCACACGCAACGAGGTATCTTTCACGTCGCTGGCTTTTTCGCCAAAGATTGCGCGCAGCAATTTTTCTTCTGGCGTCAGTTGGGTTTCACCCTTCGGTGTTACCTTGCCAACCAACACATCGCCCGCTTCAACTTCCGCACCGATATAGACAATACCGGATTCATCCAACCGGCCCAGCATGCGCTCGGACAGATTGGAAATATCGCGGGTAATTTCTTCGGAACCCAGCTTGGTATCACGAGCCATGACGTTCAATTCCTCGATATGAATCGAGGTATAACGATCGTCAGCCACCACCTTTTCGGAAATCAAGATCGAATCTTCGAAGTTGAAACCGTTCCAAGGCATAAACGCTACACGCATATTCTGACCAAGCGCGAGCTCACCCAGATCGGTAGAGGCGCCATCGGCAATCACATCACCGCGTGCAATCCTGTCACCGCGCTTCACGATAGAACGCTGGTTGGTGTTGGTGTTCTGGTTCGAGCGAGTGAATTTAACCAGGTTGTAGATATCTACACCCGTTTCACCGGCCTGAGCCTCGGCATCATTCACCCGAATCACAACACGGCTAGCATCTACGTAGTCCACCACACCGCCGCGCAGCGCGGTGACGGCAGTACCCGAGTCAGTCGCACAGGTGCGTTCAATCCCGGTACCGACGTACGGTTTTTCAGCACGCAAGCAAGGCACGGCCTGGCGTTGCATGTTGGCGCCCATCAAGGCACGGTTCGCATCATCGTGTTCCAGGAACGGAATCAGCGAGGCGGCAACCGACACGATCTGGCTCGGCGCTACGTCCATGTATTGCACGCGATCAGGGGCCGCGATAATGGTGTCGCCGTTCGCACGACAAGTTACCATTTCGTCAATCAGACGACGATCCGCATCCATCTCGGCATTAGCCTGAGCAATTACGTACTTGCCTTCTTCAATCGCAGACAAGTAATCGATTTGGTCAGTTACCTGGCCATCGATCACTCGGCTATACGGAGTCTCGAGGAAGCCGTACGGATTGGTACGTGCATAGCAAGACAACGAGTTGATCAGACCAATGTTCGGGCCTTCCGGCGTTTCGATCGGGCAAACACGGCCGTAATGCGTCGGATGCACGTCACGCACTTCAAACCCGGCACGTTCGCGCGTCAAACCGCCCGGTCCAAGAGCCGAAACACGGCGCTTGTGGGTGATTTCCGACAACGGATTCGTTTGATCCATAAACTGCGACAGCTGGCTGGAACCGAAAAATTCCTTGATGGCAGCGCTGACCGGCTTGGCATTGATCAGGTCATGCGGCATCAGGTTATCGGATTCAGCCTGGCTCAAACGTTCCTTCACGGCACGTTCAACACGCACGAGGCCGGCACGGAATTGGTTTTCTGCCAGCTCGCCCACGGAACGCACGCGACGATTGCCCAAGTGATCGATGTCATCGACATCGCCACGACCATTGCGCAACTCAAGCAGGATACCAATCACGGACAAAATATCGACCGTAGTCAGAACACCCTTGTTTTGCTTGTAGGCATCACCCACTTCTGCATAGAAGCGACGCAACCAGCCCGGGGCCTTCTCGTCGAGAAGATCCGCATAGGCGCGGCTGTTGAACTTCATGCGGCCCACATCGGATAGATCGTAACGCTCTGGCGAGAAGAACAAGCCATCAAAGAGTGCTCGAACAGCATCTTCTGTCGGCGGCTCGCCAGGACGCATCATGCGATAGATGGCCACACGCGCAGTCCACTGATCCACACTTTCATCAGCACGCAATGTTGAGGAAATCCAGGCACCCTGATCCAGGTCGTTGACATACAACGTCTTGAATTCGGCCAGACCCGCTTCTTGCAGTACCAGTGCCAATTCATCAGTGATTTCATCATTGGCGCGGGCGATAACTTCACCGGTATCCGGGCTAACAATGTTGTGCGCAAGAATACGTCCCGGCAGAGTATCTGCAGGAACACTAACTTGCTTGAGGCCAGCAGCCTGAATATCACGGATAGTCTTGGCAGTGATGCGCTTGTCTTTCTGCACCAGCACTTTGCCATCATCGGCCACGATATCGAACTTGGCCACTTCACCCTTCAGGCGTTCCGGGGCCAGCTCAAGCAAGAGTTCTTTCTTGTCGAAATGATAAGTATCGGTATCGAAGAACATGGCCAGAATCTGTTCGGCGCTGTAGCCCAGCGACTTCAACAGAATAGTCACCGGCATCTTGCGACGACGGTCGATCCGGAAGAACAACAGATCCTTGGCATCGAACTCGAAGTCGAGCCACGAACCGCGGTAAGGAATAATCCGTGCCGAGAACAGGAGCTTGCCCGAACTGTGGGTTTTGCCCTTGTCATGCTCAAAGAACACACCAGGCGAACGGTGCAACTGCGAGACGATTACACGCTCGGTACCATTGATGACAAAAGAGCCGTTACGCGTCATCAGCGGAATTTCGCCGAAGTAAACGTCTTGCTCTTTGACTTCCTTCACGGTCGGCTTGGCAGCCTCGCGATCCATGATGACCAGGCGGACGCGCGCGCGCAGCGGTGCAGCAAACGTAATGCCGCGCTGCTGACACTCGATCACATCGAACGCTGGCTCGCCCAGGTTATAGTGGACAAATTCCAGTCGGGCGTTGTCGTTGTGGGACCTGATCGGAAAAATCGAGCTAAACGCTGCCTGCAAGCCTTTATTGTTCCGGGTATCAACCGGTCCATTTAGCTGCAGGAATTCGTTGTAAGACTCGATCTGCGTTGCCAACAGGTACGGCACTTCGAGGACGCTCGCCCGCTTCGCAAAACTTTTGCGAATGCGTTTCTTCTCGGTGAACGAGTATTGCATACTCATAAACTCTCCATGGAGGTGGGGCGCAAAAGACAAACCACAAGCTGGCCGCTAGGGCCGGGTTCCGGTCTGGCTGCTGCTGGCAATCTCAGAAAACGCAAAACGGCAGGCGGATTCCTCCGCCTGCCTACAGCAATCGTCAGAAACGATTACTTGATCTCAGCCGTTGCACCGGCTTCGACGAGCTTCTTAACCATGGCATCGGCATCAGCCTTGGAAATGGCTTCTTTCACAGTCTTAGGTGCGCCATCAACCAGATCCTTGGCTTCTTTCAGGCCCAGGCCGGTCAGTTCGCGAACAACCTTGATCACGCCAACCTTGGCAGCACCACAGCTGGTCAGGACAACGTCAAATTCGGTTTGTTCTTCAACAGCAGCAGCAGCGGCAGCTGGGCCAGCAACAGCAACAGCAGCGGCGGAAACGCCAAACTTTTCTTCGAACGCCTTAACCAGGTCGTTCAGTTCCATCACGGTCAAGCCAGCAACAGCTTCGAGGATGTCTTCTTTGGTTACAGCCATTTGTTAATACTCCTGAATATCTTGTCTGTATGAATCGGAATGCGATTAAGCGGCTTCGGTCTGCTTCTTTTCTGCCAGCGCTGCAAGGCCACGAACGAAGCCGGATACCGGCGCCTTCATGACATACAACAGCTTGGACAGCAGCTCGTCGCGGCTCGGGATACTTGCCAGCTGAGCAACCTCAGCAGCATTCAGCACCTTGCCATCGAACGAACCGGCCTTGACAACAATTTTGTCGTCTTTTTT
>Ga0075037_1003308_pt1 | contig 12668 bp, 9 predicted proteins | sample OrgsoiRN2013_054_FD_73565 | JGI IMG/M metagenome (GOLD analysis project Ga0075037, IMG submission 73565) | Permafrost soil microbial communities from the Arctic, to analyse light accelerated degradation of dissolved organic matter (DOM) -... | ecosystem: Environmental > Terrestrial > Soil >... | reverse complement strand
GGGCAACCTGACCGCGCCGCTGGCCGCAAAAACCTTAATTGTTCAGCGTTTCCCTAGAAGAGTGTACGATGTGGTTTTTTAACACGCATTGATACTTAAGCAATATCGACCTGCACTGATGACGCGAACTAAGATTACAAGAAGAGGCGGGGAAGAATGGGGAGCGACATTTTCCGACTGCGGACAATACCGGTATAAGTTGTGGCGTGAATGGGATAAGTCGTTGCCGCGGGCGGTCTTCTGTCTTATGAACCCCAGCACTGCCGACGAAAACGTGAACGACCCCACTGTTGAAAAACAATATCGACGCGTGGTCCAATGGGCCGATTTGCGCGATTTTCACATCGGAAGGCTCGATATCGTAAATGTTTTCGCATTCCGTGAAACCTATTCAACCCTGCTGTCGGGCTACCTCGCGAGCGGGATCGACTTGGTGGGGCCGGAAAATGACCAGGCAATTTTGACCGCGTGCCATGGTGCCGAGATCGTCGTGTGCGGATGGGGCGAAGTAGGGATGTTGGCGGGGCGAGGAAATACCGTACTCAAAATGCTGCGCGACCATGGAATCGTACCAAATGCGATTAGAGTGAACAACGACGGCAGCCCTACTCATCCTGGCCGATTGAGCTATGTTCTACCGGCGACGCCGATTTTTCCCGACGATCTCCCTCACCCAAAAATGGCGTAGCGCACAATCATTTTCATGGACAATCACCTAGAGCGACGTGTTATAAGACCAATATGGGCAATATAATGACAGATATGATTGCGGACGACTCAGGTGGAGTGGGCGCGAAGCAGGGTTTTGCTTACCAAGACTACGCCGCAGCAATGTACATGATCCAGATGCTGCGCGATAAAGAACTGCTGGCTGTTCGTTGCGAAGTAACTGACGATATCGATTTAGAATACAACGCTTATACAGAATACGTCCAAGTAAAGAGTGCTGACGGTGAGGGGAAATGGAATGTTACTGAACTCTGCGTGGTCTCGCCACAGCAAAAAGAAAAAGGGAAAAAGGCAATAAAACAAACCGACTCGATTTTACACAAATCACTCGACTGTGATCGTATTAGCGGGCGCCCGGTCAGGTTCAGAATTCTCACGAAACGCGACGTTAGAGTCAATCTGCAATATTTGAGAATTCCTCAAGACAAGCGCCAAGGAAAACCAGGCGAAGTGGATCTTAAGAAGACGCTTAGAGGCAAGATCGGATCATACGTTTCTCCGGCGGGAAACGATGTTGAGTTTTGGGTCGATAAGACATACTGGCATGTAATGCCAACAATTGACGAGATCGAATCGCTATCCAAACTGAAGATATTGCAAGCAGCGGCAGACAGAAATGTATTCCTGAATCCAAACCGTGACGCCGATATAATTCTTAACGACATTTTGTGCACTCTAACCAAGAAGAGTGCGATTTCGCGCAAGATAAATACCGCCGACGACAAATCTTATTTGAGATCGGACTTTCTTCCATGGTTCAACAAGGAAATTGAACTGCTGGCTGGGAAAAATTTAAATCTATATAGCAAAGTATACGCAAAGAAATCTGACAAACTTCCTGTTGTCCTAACAAAGTTTTTAGACCTAGGTACACCCAAGATTAAAGTAGGAATGGGAGTGGGGCGCGGCTACGAAAAGCTGAAATACAAAAACGAGTATATCGCGGAAGCGATTGTCGCGTGGTTACCAGAGATGCTGCTCCGCCCAAGTGAACTCGCTGATATGGACGGCGTGAATCTAGTTCGAAAATCCGCGACATTATTTTCTCGCCTTTCTAAACATCATGCTGACTTTGCATCCTTTCTTGGGAAAGTTCTGCTTCATTCTGCGATTAGGCAGAATTCCGCAAGCCAACCCATTCCTGCGACGCTCTATTTGGAAGACTCGGGAGAAACGTTCGAAGAGTTTGAGAACGTTCACATAGTACAAAGTGATGACGGACCCGATGAACTATGGCTGGGGATAAGTAAGCTAGTGGTTGCAGGCGGACTTGAGAATGCGATGATTGAGGTTTGCAATAAACTAAACGATCTTGTCTCGAACAATTTCAGTAAGCAGAAAAAACGGATATTGGACGTTAAAGAGGATTCGTATTTATTTTCGCATGAAATTAACGAAATATTGGTAGATACCGCGACGTTGGACGATCACATCGAGCGATTTCGGTTTGTAATATTTCTCGGATATGACTCGCCCCATGTGTTTCTGGAACTAGAAGAGTTGGCGCACATTGCCCCGGCGAGGATCCAGCAGATAAAGGAGGCCGAAGATCTATTTAGTGAAATTTTAGTGCGCCTTATTGGCGCAGACAAATATTTTGATTCGACAAAAATTTTTATTTATTTATTCCCGACGCCGTGCGTTAAGACCTTGGAAGCAGCCGTCCAATCGAGAATAAAGGAAGCGTTGAATGCGAAATAATTTCGAGGTTGAGGTTGCAGCACTTCGATCGGACAATTTCCAACCGTTTGGTTATCTAAAAGTGGCAAACGAGCTGCTTTCTAACCCTGTTCAGGAGAGGCTGGGCCGAGAACTTATCATTCGCGCGCTAAATGAGCGAACGAAATTCGATAGCTATGAGAAAATTTTGAAAGGATTGGTGCGAAAGGCTGGCCTTTATCCGTATCTGTTAAGCGAATTCGACAGTCGAACCGCTTATGAAGATTTTGTCCTGGAGATGTATCGGTCCGATCATGCCCCTGAATTCGTATTCCATTCCCTTCAGTTTCGTATTTATCGACTTCTTCTAGCCGGCCATAACGTAGTACTGAGCGCACCAACTAGCATGGGCAAAAGCGCCATAGTGGACGCTCTTCTGGCGAATGGAGACTATCGCAGAATTGTAATTGTCGTCCCGACCATTGCGCTTATTGACGAAACGCGAAGAAGAATTTGCGCGAAATTCAGCGAGCATTATGACGTGATTCATCACACGTCGCAGGTGCCTAGAAAAAAGAAAAGAACTGTTTACATCTTGACGCAGGAGCGAGTAAACGAACGACAAGATATAAAAAATATTGACCTTTTTATTATCGATGAGTTTTACAAGTTAGCATTTCATGGCGCTCCCGACGAGCGGGCTATTGCGCTCAATATCGCATTAAGTAAATTATTGGTAGCATCCAAACAATTTTACATGATTGGCCCAAATATTGATGAGATTCGAGGGCTGGGAAATTTTAATAAAAAATACTATTTCATTCCGGCGAATTTCAATACCGTTGCAGTTAATGTTTCCGAATACAACATAAAACCAAACGACGAGGCGGAAAAAAGATCATGCCTACTGAACATTTTGGAGGTGGACCGAAATAAAAAGGGTGGACAGGGTCAAACAATAATTTATTGCAAATCTCCCCATGCAGCAGCTGAAATCGCTCGCTTTCTCGCATCGGCTGCGGTTTCTAATGAGTTGGATTCGGGCTACGTCAAATGGGTTTGTAAGAACTACAGTTCCTATTGGTCATATTCCATAGCGATTTCAAATGGAATCGGAATTCATCACGGCGCCCTGCCTCGTGCAATCCAACAGCACACTGTCGAGATGTTTAATCGCAAGGAGATCTCTTTACTGATCTGTACATCGACAATAATAGAGGGCGTAAATACCAATGCAGAAAATGTGATCATTTACGATAACAGAAACGGCGTAGGGTCAATCGATCGCTTCACGCATAACAATATTAAAGGACGGGCAGGCCGAATGAAGGTTCATTTCGTCGGGAATGTTCACTGTTTGGAGACCGTGCCGGTCGACACGTTGGCTTCTCGTGTCGTGGATATTCCTCTGGGGATGCAGGATGAATCGATACCCTTCAATATGCTAGCCGGGATCGATGCAGGTCACATTGATCCGATCGTTGCCGAACGATACGAGACTTTCTTGAGCACTAACTTAGTCCCGATATGGATGTTGAAGAAGCACTCCTCTTTTCATACAGACCAATTAAAAGAGTTAGTGGAATTTGTTGAGGGATTGAATGTCAATGACTTCAGAACCTTATGTTTTTCTGGGTTTCCAAACGCATCTGCTGTGGAGTTGATATGCGTTGCGTTGCGACTTATCGCAAGCCCATCGTTAAGAAATTCATCGTTGCACTTCGATAGCGAAGAATTAAAAAACAAATTTACTGCCTATTTGTTCGCAAAAACCCATCAGGATTATGTGAACGCTGCCATCGAGTGGCTCGTAGAGAACAGAGCTACCAGTGAAATTTCTGACAGCATCGATCGGGAGTTGAAAATAATAAGAAATATCTTTGGCTTCACTATACCCAAGGTGTTGTCGCTTTTGGAGGATACAATTAATTTCGTTCGCGAAGCGCGAGCTCCCAATGTACAGGCTGCGAAATTTAATTTGATGATGGCAATCTTCGAGAATAACCACCTCCCTAGCAACTTTGCGGCTTTGGAGGAGATGGGTATTCCTATTCAAACACTAGAGAAAATTCAATCTGAAAGATTGGCCAAAGTTGAATTGAACGTCTTAGTGCGATACTTTTCTTGGAACTTTAACAATTTTGAGCTGTTTGATGATCTGGACAAGGATTTCGTCCGCAACGCGCTCCTTCCATCCGCTAAACGAACGCGGGAGGGCCCAACTCTGTGGCAGCGGGTGAGTGATTGATGATCTAGTTGCTTCCTGTGAAACTCTAGGCGCCGGTTCGTCGTTGCGCTTGGCGCGCTGCCCGACAGCAGGCTCATGCTCGGCTTCGGCGGCGATGGCCCGACCCGCTACGTGGTGATTCGCAATGTGCGCGGCGTGGTGGACATGTTCGTGCTGGGTGAGCCCCTGCATCGGACGTCGGCAGTTTCATTACGATTCGGCAGGCCAAGTATTTAGTGACGGAGAGATTCATTCCCTGATCGAAGTGTCCGGCGTGTTCTTCATTGCATGGGAGGAAAACGATACAGGGACGATGATCGTGAATCCAATCATCCGCTTTAGCTTGGATGAACTGGAGGAGCTCGGGGCTGAGGAGGCTTGGACGGTTCTGTATGCGCCGGCGGAGCTTTCTAAAGGCATTCAGTTCCGGGAGATGGGTGATGCCGAACTGGTCGATGTCTATCATCGGATGGAGGCGCGGTCCTTGGGTGAGTTAGCTTTCACGGCCAGTCGGTATCTAACCGATAGCCGAGCTTGAAGGTGTTCAAAAAACGGTGGTTTTCTGAAGCCGACAGCCCGCATCTCAGCGGGCTGTTAAAAGCGTAGTAATCTGTTAAAATTCTCATCATTTTTTCAACGTCCGGTAACTGTTCATGAATCAACGAATCGGCTATGCCCGTGTTTCGACCGATGACCAGAACCTGGACCTGCAGCGCGATGCTTTGCGCTTGGCGGGGGTTGAGTCTATTTATGAGGAAACGGCAAGCGGCAAAACAGTGGCTCGCCGAGAGCTTGACCATTGCTTGAAGGCGCTGCGAGCGGGCGACTCCCTCGTGGTTTGGCGGTTGGATAGGCTGGGGCGTAGTCTGCCGGACCTTGTGCACATCATCGCCGGATTGGAAGAAAAGGGGATTGGCTTCGAGAGCATCGCCGAGAAAATCGAGACAAGCAGTGCGGCCGGAAAGTTGGTTTTCCATGTATTCGCGGCGCTTGCAGAGTTTGAACGTAACCTGATTCGCGAACGAACTCGGGCAGGCTTGGTAGCGGCACGCGCCCGTGGCCGCGTTGGTGATCGCAAGCCTAAGCTAGATGCACGACAAATCAGGGAAATCAAGCGTCTAATGTCTGACCCGACCATTCCAGTCGGCCAGATCGCGGAACGCTACAAGGTTTCACGGACAACCATTTATAAGGTGGCTCCGCGTAGTGACGTTTCGACTTAACAGGAGCAATGATGGAAAGTATGCCACCAAAGCAGGCAGGGGCTCGATCCCTTGTCTTCACAGAAGGGGCTCAGTGGGTTCGCGCTGACTTTCATCTGCACACCCGCGCAGATCGCGAATTCAAGTACGCGGGGGATGTTAATTTTTATAACAGCAATTATGTCGATGCGCTGGAGAATGCGAACATCCGGCTGGGCGTCATTACCAATCACAACAAGTTCGACTTCGATGAGTTCAAAGCACTACGCAAGACAGCCCAAAAGAAGGGAATTGCGCTGCTGCCGGGCGTTGAGTTGTCGGTCAACGATGGGGCCAATGGCATCCACACGCTCGTTGTATTTTCAGACGAATGGATTGATGAGCACAACTACATCAACCCTTTCCTGACAAGCGTATTCGAAGGCAAAACACCTGCACAGTACGAGCAAGAGAATGGCCGCACTTCTTGGTCTCTTCTGGAGACGATCAAGAAGCTGGAAAGCTATCACCGCGACTTCTTCCTCGTCTTCGCCCATGTCGAAGCACCGAGTGGTTTGTGGGCAGAGCTGGATGGTGGTCGACTTACTGAGTTGGGGCAAAGCGAGGTCTTCCGGCGTAGAACGCTGGCATTTCAGAAGGTTCGCACGCACGACGGAGCAGGCAAAGACAAACCCTGCCGCACCAAGATTCAAAGCTGGCTACAGAACTGGTACCCTGCCGAACTGGAAGGCAGTGACCCCAAGTGCATCGATGAAATTGGTCGGGGCAAGACCAGTTATTTGAAGCTGGGAGAGCTGTCTTTCGAGGCGGTGAAATTTGCCTTGAGCGATGCTGCTGCTCGGGTGGCTATGGAGCCGCCAAAGCATCAGGCGTCGCACATCCGCAGCATCCACTTTGACGGAGGCGTGCTCGCCGGGCAAACGCTGCGCTTTTCTCCAGAACTCAACACGCTCATCGGCATCCGGGGGAGTGGCAAGTCATCTATTCTTGAGGCGGTGCGCTATGCCCTCGACATCCCACGTGGCGAGAAAACGCAGGACACTAAGTACAAAGATGAGTTGATCCGCCACACTCTCGGGAGCGGCGGCAAGGTTACGCTGACGGCTAGCGATGTATACGGGCAGGAGTTTACCATCTCCCGAATCTTTCGCGAAGCGCCGAACGTCTACTTAGGCGGAAAGTTGCAGCCCGGTGTGTCGATTCGGGAAACCGTACTCCGCCGCCCGATCTACTTCGGGCAAAAGGATCTCTCCAGTACCGGCGAAGGCTTCGAAACCGACTTGGTGGAAAAGCTGGTCGGTGAAAAGCTTCGAGTACAGCGTGACGAGATCGAGTTGCAACGCCAGCGCGTGCGCGAAGCCGTACAGCGCTGGGTCAAGCTCAGCAACAATGCCGAGCTTAAGCGTGACTTCGAGACCCAACTTAGTGATGCGAACTTTCGTCTGACTAAATTCGCGGAACACGGCGTCGCCGATAAGCTCCAAAAGCGCCTAGGCTTCCAGCAGGATGCTGCTGCGCTTTCACGCATGAAGGAGCGAGCAGACAACTTTATCCTCGCCTTGAACAGCCTGATCGCCGAGCACGAGGACGAGTTGCGCAACGCGACGAGTTACGTTTCCAAGCAAAACCCTGACTTCTTCGCGGCCTACTACACCGAGTATTCCAACCTCGTCGCCAAGGTTGACCAACTCAAGCAGATCGAGCAAGAAGCGAGGGGCATTGCGAGTCGCCTCGAGACCAAACAGAGCGAGTTTGAAGGGGCAAGCAGGAGCCTTCAGGACGAATTCGCACAAGTCGAGCGGCAACTTTCCCAAGAACTCAAACAAACCGGCATGACCGCCATCCAGCCGGACGATTTTTTGACCCAGCAACAGCGCAAAACTAAGGCGGAGCAAATGCTGGAGGCACTGACCAAGCAGGAGTCACAGCAGACCAGCATTCGCGATGCTTTGTTTTCTGAAATCGACAAACTCAATGAGCTTTGGCTGCGCGAGTTCAATACCATCAAGCTGGAACTGGACCGAGTGAACGCCGGTCACACCGCTCTTCAGATCGAAGCCGATTTCAAGGGCGATAAGGAAGCTGCCGTTAGCTTTATGCAGCAGCTTTTCAAGGGCAGCAGCATCCGTGAAACCACCTTGCGTGCGGTCATGGGGGACTATGCCGATTTTGGCGGCCTCCTGCGTGCTTTACCGGGAGCCTTAGCCAAGGCTGGCAGCTCTCCCGAAGTTTTCGAGAAGACCTTTATGCAGAACCTGGCCGAGCTCATCACGTGGCAGGTGCCCAACCGTTTCATTATTCGTTATCGTGGCAAGGAGTTGAAGCACCACTCGCTCGGGCAGCGCGCTTCGGCGCTGCTGTTGTATGTGCTTAGCCAACGACAGAACGACGTGATCATCATCGACCAACCAGAAGACGATTTGGACAACCAGACCATCTATGACGATGTTATCAAGCTGTTGCGCGAGATGAAACCTCACGCCCAATTCATTTTCGCTACTCACAACGCCAATTTCCCGGTGCTGGGCGACGCGGAACAAGTGCACGCTTGCCAGTATCAGGATGATAAGGTCGATACGCAAAGCGGCAGCATCGACTCCCGACCAGTACAGGAAGCCATCATCAACATCATGGAAGGAGGCCAGGAAGCCTTCAACCGTCGTAAAGAGGTCTACAACCTATGGAAACCACAGAGCTGATCGACCTGCTCAGCAGGGGTGAGGACAGCCGTCACCAGTTCAAGGAGAACTTCACCAATGCGGATGCTCTGGCTGCCGAAATCGTCGCCTTCAGCAATACCGCCGGCGGGAAGATATTTATTGGGGTGCAAAACGACGGCTCAGTGCTTGGCCTGTCAAGCGCAGATGTCGACCGCTTAAACCAGCTTATTTCAAACAGCGCATCCCAAAACGTTCGCCCTGCCGTAAATCCACTCACCGAAAACATCCTACACCCCAATGGCATGGTGGTAGTGATCTCTATTCCTGAAGGCGTTAGCAGGCCTTACATGGATAAAAACGGCGCTATCTGGGTAAAGAATGGCTCTGACAAGCGGCGCGCCACGTCGCGCGAAGAACTTCAGCGCCTGTTTCAGCAAGCGAGATTGGTACATGCCGACGAAACTCCCGTGGCGGGCCTAGGCCCTGGGGATGTGGATGTGCCTTATTTCGGATCGTTCTTCGAGCAGCAATTTGGCGAGCCACTTGCCGGCCACAACCAACCACTGCCGCAGTTGCTGACCAACATGAATCTGATGACGCAGGGACAACTCAATGTGGCTGGCGGCCTTTTGTTCGCCAGGACGCCGCAATACGCGCTGCCTGCCTTCATCGTCAAGGCTGTCGCCTTTGTAGGTAATCAGATCGAGGATGAACGCTATATCGATAGCCGTGACATTACTGGCAAGCTGGCTGACGTGTTCCAGCAGACGCTGGGCTTCATCATCGCCAATACCCGCGCCGCACAGGGCGATCAGGGAGTCAACTCCCAAGGTCAGGCTGAGATTCAGCGCATCGTATGGGAGGAGCTTGTCGTCAATGCCCTCATTCACCGCGATTATTTCATCAGCGCCCCGGTGCGCGTGCTGATTTTCGCGGATCGGGTCGAGATTATCAGCCCTGGCCACCTGCCCAATAATTTGACCATCGAAAACATCAAAGCCGGCAACTCCAATATGCGCAATCCCATCTTGGCTTCCTTTGCCACCAAGCTCTTGCCTTACCGGGGTTTGGGAAGTGGTCTCCTGCGTGCCCTGCGGGCGTGGCCTCAGATCGAACTCATCGATGATCGTGCTGGAAATTTGTTTAAGGCCATCGTGGTGCGGCCCCGTGTGTAGTAGCCAGCACGATGATCTGCCTTGAGGTGCGTGCCGAATGATTGCTTGCGCGGCTGCGCATTACTCTGGCAAATAAGATATTGGATTGGATAAAAAATGACGATTGACGATTGGAAGGCAGAAACAAAGCAGGGGCTTGAACGTAGCGCTGTTTATCAAGCGCTGAAAGCGAAATGTCAAGATGACTCAGCCGGTTCACATGTGATCGCGCTGGTTGATGAGGCAACGTACTATGCCTTCCAGCGCACTAAAACCATCGTTCGACATATGGGTGAATTTACTTTACATGATGGAGATCACCTGTTCCGGGTCCTAAGTCTAATGGAGCGACTGATCCCCGAAAAAGAGCTTGCAAACTTTAATGTTCCGGAACTGATGCTACTAATCCTGTCGGCGTTCTTCCACGATATTGGGATGGCTCCTGATGAGGCAGATGTCGTAGTTTGGAAAACGGTATGGGATGCCGCTCCTGTTTTGGAAAACAGCCGGGAGAAAGAGGAACATAGTCAGTTCTTGAGGTTTTGCAATGCACGTCCTGATAAAGTACAAGTAATCGCAGACTACACTCGTCAGGGGAATCATAGCGTCGCCCAACAGATAAAAGATTATCTAATCACTGATTATATACGCGTCACACATGCAGATCGGGCTCGGAGAATCGTAGAGAAAGACTGGAACGGGCGCATTAAGTACAGGGACGCTGACTTGTCAGTGGAATTCGCGAATATTTGTTTTAGCCATAATGAGGACGCGGCAACCTTGCTGGAGTTTGACAAGAGTCTGCTTTGCGGACCAGGCGTATATGCTTGTCTTCCCCTGGTTGCGGTAGTACTTCGTTTAGCAGATCTGCTCGACTTCGACGCTAAACGTACACCTGCAGTTCTTTTTTCACATCTGTTTGTTCGCAACCCCATTTCAGTCAGAGAATGGAACAAGCACCGAGCTGTCGAGGCTTGGATCATTCGTCCTGACATCATCCAGTTTCATGCCAAATGCGCCCATCCTGCGGTTGAGGCAAGTATCAGAGAGTTTTGTGATGTGATTGATCGGGAGCTCGCGGTTTGTACACAAGTAATGGGAGTGCTCAAGGATTTTCATGCTGGCAATGACCGCAGTCTTCGGCTTCCACTTCCAATCAAGGTGGATCGCAGCAAGATCGAAACGAAGAAAGATTTTAATAACAAGCCTTTATACATCTATCGGGAAACCAAGTTTAATCTTAGTAAATCGCAAGTGATAGACCTGCTCATGGGTACTAAGCTTTATGGCGACACTGCGGTTGCGCTTCGGGAACTAATTCAAAACTCGATAGACGCTTGCCTTTTGCGGCAGTCGTTGGAACAGCATTGGAAAACCAACTACGTTCCGGAAATTACTGTCAAATTGTTGACAGAAAATGGTCAGGACATTTTGGAGGTTGCGGACAATGGCACCGGGATGGATGAGACTATCATCGATGGGTACTACTCGAAAGTCGGTTCTTCATTTTACAAGTCAACGGAGTTCTATGATTTGCGCTCGCAGACCAACTCAACGTTCACACCGACCTCACGCTTTGGGATCGGAATCTTATCCTGTTTTATGGTGTCAGACATGTTGAGCGTCGAGACGCGACGAGTGTATGGACCTCATGAGTCCAGCTTGCCGTTGAATGTTACCGTTGAGGGGCAAGAAAGCTTATTTGTGATTAAACAAGGAACTCGCCCCACCCCTGGAACGACCACGCGTTTGTTTTTGCGGACAGAGGATCATCCCTGGAAACGGATGACGCCAGAAAAATTCATCACGTCTGTGCAAAACGTCGTGCGAAACCCATCCTTCAAGATTACGGTCCAGAGTGGAGATCAGAGTGTAGAGATTAACCAGAGTAGCTTTAGAAACATTAAGGCTGAATCTCTGAAACCAGGAAAATGGGTCGAGCATGAGAATATTAGAGAGTTTCGCATCAACTTAAATGATTCTCAAATAGGAATTGTAGGTTCGGTTGTTGTGGGTGTCATTGAGCATCAGGGATTGCCGGTAGATAAGATTGAGGTCAAGTCGAAAGAAGTTGAAATCGAAGGCGTTGCTTACAGTTTGGATAAGAAGATTTTCTTGAGTGGCGCCGAAATTCGTTCAACTTCCAGTACGATCTCAATCGATGACAGTAATGAGATCAAATCGTCTAATTTCAACACAGGGCTGGCGCAATCTGTGTCAAGACTTTCCTTGCACGGCATAGATGTGGCTGCATCGCTATTTCCCCCGTCGTGGGAAAAACGGCAAAACCAAGCGACATTGGAGTGGCCTATGCCTATGCTCATGGTCATCGACGTTGGAGGAGTATTCGACCTTGACCTCAATTCGGCGCGAACACAGATACTGGTCAGTGATAAATGGTATGCGCTAGAGGCCGCCTTGGCCAAGCTCGTATTGTCCCAAATTTCTAGCCAAGTCAGTTCGGAATATTGGCAGAACCTGAAAGACGTGTTGAAGCGATTATCCAAGAATTCGGTCTTTTCAGAAGCCTTGGAAACAATTTGAAGGTTCCTTATATTACCTGTTGGGGAAGATCTTATAAATTGGGGATAGTGCACGTTGCATGATATGTTTCATGGTATTGCGTATGACTACGCTGCATCAACTATATGATTTTGTGGTGATTTTCTGTGTTATTGATAATCGAATGGGAAAACAACGACACTGGGGCCATGATCGTGAACCCGGAGACATTCAGTTTTAAGGCCACTCCTTTATCGAAAGCGCATGATGAGCAGTTTGAATAGGCTAGGCATTCCTGATGTGAGATAGCCCCCTGATTCACCGGACACAGCCTATGCGTTATTCTTACGGATAGGAATAGGACTGTGCATATGACTAGGAACAAGCAAACAATCGAAGTGGTGACAGTGAGCCAAGAGCGCCGCCGGCGCTGGTCCGCCGAGGAAAAGGCCGCGCTGGTACGCGAGACGTACGAACCGGGCATGAGCGTATCGCTGGTCGCCCGCAAACACGGCGTCGGCGCCAGCCAGCTGTT
>Ga0075037_1051713_pt1 | contig 12898 bp, 7 predicted proteins | sample OrgsoiRN2013_054_FD_73565 | JGI IMG/M metagenome (GOLD analysis project Ga0075037, IMG submission 73565) | Permafrost soil microbial communities from the Arctic, to analyse light accelerated degradation of dissolved organic matter (DOM) -... | ecosystem: Environmental > Terrestrial > Soil >... | reverse complement strand
ACTCATAGGACAAGCGCCAACGTCTTCCGTTGAATTCAAAGATAGTCCCATGTTTTATACGCCGAGAGATTGTCGACGGCTTAACATCCAGAGATTTGCCCACCTGAACCGAGTTATGCGGGGGGATCATACGGGGGGGCCGGGCCTAAAGCCGGGGGGGCTAGCCTACGGCCCGGGATCCTTTGGAGGGGTTCATATAAGCCCCGGGCCTACGGCTACCCCCTAGCATACCAAGCATAGGCAGTGAAAGGGGTATTGAGTCGAGCTTACAAGTAAGGGGGCTATACTTATTCACTCATTTGCTTGCTCCTTTGCATAGCACATATCAGGGGGGGCAGTTCCTTGCGGCACGTTGCATCTCACTGTTTATCAACAGGGGGACTGTGTTTTCATTTCACGGTAAGAAATGCCGTTTATCCTTTGAAGCCGGGCTGGTAAACCACCCGCTGGCTTAACCCAGCCCTCTGATTCCATCTGCTATCGTCCAAAGAATGTTTGATTCTAAATGAATCAAACTCTTAACTTCCTTATCCCGTGTTTAGGATAAACTCACCCGTTAAGTGAGAGAGCCTCTTGGATAAGTAGCTACCCGCTACAGGATTCGAACCTGTACCTTGCTATTAGAAGTAGCTTGCTCTGCCTTTAAGCTAAGCGGGTCTCTTATTAGCTTATGGTCTTCCCTTGAGCCAATTCCATTGCTGAATTCCCCAGAACACTATATTGCCGGGGGGAAATTAAGGCCTGCGGGGGATCCTACGGATCCCGGGGCTTGAGGGCTGGGCCCGGCAAGAAGAAAACGAAAGAACCAAAAGAAGAGAAAGAACACCCAAAATAGGAGGAATAAGACGAAGAGAAGAGGGCTACATTCCAATACGACCCTTCATTGACGGAGGGCGACAAGACGTTGAAGCTCCGACATAGAAGCCTTACGGATTCGTGTCACGAACTGCTCCTTAGCGTGACCATTCGAGTATCGTGTAGAAAGGATGCCATACCGCTCAAGCAAAATCCCTCGGAGTAAACTACCTCATCAGGGCTAAACGAATCAGTATAGATAGTAACTACAGCGTCACGTTGGGAGTATGACCCATCGGAGGCAAGCCAGTAACCAATAGCAATAGGAGTGAGTAGGTAAGCAACATTATCCGGTAGAACTTGGATGTTTTTCCCATCGACCTGTTTATACCAGAGCTTGTGTAGACTAGTGAAATGAGGCAGAGTAAACGTTCCGAATTGGTAAGACTGATGGCTGTTACCAATTCGCTCGCTTGTAAAAGTTGAACAATAAGGCGGAGCTCCTACTATTCCAATGGAATTTAACCTTGCCATATATGGCACACAAAGTGCTTGTCCTTCATACAAGTTCTAAAGTGGGCGTCAACCCCATTGAGACGAAGACAACCAACGCCTCCTTGGATAAACTGCCCCAAGGCAAAGGGAACACCCTAATCTTCAATTATGGACTCTTCTCTACCCCTTCTGGTATATTCTACTATACGTTATTTAGCTACGATTAACATGGTTACCATTAAGATGACCAAAATGGTCACATCAGGTAGGGATGGGATATAAAGGATAGGATATGATGAATCCTTGTAATTCAATTACATTTGAAGCAAGGGTAAATCAAGGTGAGAGGATATGAGAAGGAGTCGAGCTAATGATAGCGATGATTTCATTTTGGTTGCTTATCCCCTTTGGTAACTACATCTTAACATTCTCATGAATCATATCCACCCTGAGTCTATCAACCCATTCCTCACATGAAGTAGAAGAAATGGTATCAGCCTCTTTAGTCACCCCTAAGGCGCCCCTAGGAGGATGGTTAAACCCAGTTTATATAGATGCCCTTAGTAAATTAGTTAGAACTAAGCCTGCACCCTTATTTAACTTCAGAATCTATCTAATGGGGTTATTTTAAGTAGCTACTTAGTAAAGAAGAAGAATGAAGTGTATCACGAGATAAGACTCCAGATAAGAAGGGAAGAGTTCCATTATTAAGAAGGGATAAGGTGTGAAGAAGGAATAGTGAACCAAACCAACTACTTAAGTAGCCTCTTCATTTCCTCCCAGATTGGTAATGCAGTATATCTACTGCATGGTGAACGTAAAGAGGAGACTCAGTTAAGGTAGTTAAAGGGAGGTAGAAGAAATCAAAGGTAGCGGGATGGCAGGTTAAACCTGGGGATGACCCTTGCCAGGTTCGAACTGGCGTTTAGGCAGTGAAGTTGCCTTGTCCTTGACCTCCTAGACGAAAGGGCCTTCCTGGGTCTCTTCTCCTTCTCTTCTTAAGAACCTAAGGGAATACTTAAGGGGGGAATTTGAGATTCTTTCTATGGGTAAAGGGCGGGCTTATCTGAAGCCGGGCTTTAGCCCCCGCCAGGGTCTGTAACCACAAGGGAATTCACACTTTCTAAAGCAAGTTGTGTGCACTTAATTCCTAAGAGGGAAGTTAATCTTCTGCAAGGAACTAGTAAGGATCAAATTGCTATCAAATTGAACACCTTTAAGACTCCTTAGTAAAGAGTTCAGGATGGAAGAGGGATTGGATGCCTTCTAACTTCTTAGTTACTTAAGATTCAAGGGTTGAGTGATAAATACCGGGCAGACTGGGATTTGAACCCAGGAATGCGTTGAGCATTGCCTCTTTTCAAGAGAGGCACCTTTAACCAAACTCAGTCACCTGCCCAGATTTTATACCCCTTGGGGTTAATTAAGGGGGGGAATTGTTAGATTGGTTCTAGGTTAGGGGTAGGCCCCGGGGCTTTAGCCCCTAGCAAGTTAGAAGAGGAAAGCAAGGAGCAATAAAACCTCGATGAAGGGGAAGTAACCTAGAAATTCTAGGGGAAAGGGTTGCTTAAACATGGACGTTATCTCTTAGATAATCTCGCACATCTAGGGCATCATCGAGAAGATCGTTCACCTCAAAATACCAACATGGATCTGCAAAGTTTGCAAGCTGATACTGAGTATCGTATAACGGTAGTTAAATCGTCTACTTCACTAGAATATGGAGGGTGTATAGGGGGGGCTTCAGAGAAGGGCGGCTGGGGGGCTTAGGGGCTTCAGAGAAGGCCGGGCTTTAGGGGGGTTCAGATAAGCCCCGGGGCTTCTCTGAACCCCCCCCACGTTTGACCCCTTTCGGATGATGAGGTAATCACTGGAGCGACAGGTAACACTTGGATCGAACCATGAGTCCCAGTCTGTTACTACAAAGAATCTACGGGTTATAGAACTTTAGACTCGGGGGGGGCTAAAGGCCCCCCGGCCGGGGTAAAGCGGGATCCTTTGGATCCCCCTAAAGGCCCCTTTAGGGCCTAGAAGGAAGACCATATCAGATCGAGGCGGATGTGCAGGGCTCATTGGGCCTACCTGAGCGGGGGGGCCTAAGGGGGGGTTATCTGAAGGCCCCGCCCTAAGGTGCCCCCTAAAACCTAACTCCCACTGAACTAATACGCGGCACATCTGATACAAACCCTCTGCCTGGTGTATTGATTCTTCTTCGAGAACTCTAATGCCAAATGACTTCTGTCAGTGTACCTAAGATTAAGATACGCAGACAACATAATAATGGGATTCTCAAGCAATACCCCTGATTCTACCATCCTTAGGGATCGAAGACAAACAAGGGATCGAAGGATCAACTGCCCCAGGATGTAGTCTACATCCCAATAAAGAAACTATAGGAACAAGTCTAACTTCGTTGGGTATGTTACTAAACAGTAACTTGGGAATTTATGTCAGTCATCATAAGACAGAGACTGTCAAGTAGCTCACGTTTCCACCTCGTGGGACGGAGGAATGCTCGTCCAAACCTATTATATAGGTCTCGGTCATATCGGCACCTGAGCCACCTAATCAAGAACGGTTTATGATTTGGAATGGCTGGTATAGTCTTCCCGGGCCGTAGGATCCCCCTATAGGCCCCCAGCCCTATATTACACATGTCCAGATGATCAATCCAATATTTCTACCCTTACCATAGCTTGGATAAAACCTGGTTCTAATTAGATCGACTCTGCCTTCTGCCTTTGGCCTTTTGCCTTTCCCTAATGAATGAATAACCTAAGAACCTAAAGAGGGACAAGAGAGAAATAGGGCCTCTCTTGTCTTATGACCCGGTAACACTAACAGAGGAGATACGTGTTGGCCGGGGGCCGTAGGCCCGCCCTTAATTCCTTACGGCCCATATACAACATTCTTCTTACTGCTTCTCTAGGGTTTCACCATTCAGAGGAGAGTCGTACCAAGATGAGCAGAGCTCAACAGGGGGCTAAGAACGCGTTCTTTGGTAAGACCCATACGGAGGAAACCAAGGCTAAAATTAGCTTAGGGGCGGCGGTAAGATAGGTCGAGCGGCCGCCAATGCAAAGCTTATATACTTATACGAGTTCTCTGAGCCCTATTCTTCTTCATGCTTGGTATGCTTGGTATGGTTGCAACCATAGCAAGCCTCAAGTGTTTTGCTATCGGTACTCATGCTAGCAAGGCCGGTAAATTACTTGAGATTAGCCCACGTGCGTTTCTCTGCGTATAAAACGGGGGGAGTATCTTTGTCTTCATGGGCTTAGAGGGGCCTTAGGGGGATCCTACGGCCCGGGGGTCTACCGGGATCCCCCCCAAAGGATCCCCCTAGAGCCCCGGGTTAACCCACCCCTCTGACCTCCTATCCCTTCTTTATGCCTCAGGGCCACTTGCGTGGTCCAGTGGGACTCTTGAGTCCCGTTGCTATCGACGTACTATTATTCCTTAGGTGGCTAAATGAGTAATGAATCAGCAAGCCGGCATAAGACTCTACCTGTGCTACCCTGTGAATTTCATTCAACCCTGTGATATCCAAGAAGTTACCTATCATTTCCTTACTTGACCTTATCCTTCCTTGATTCTTTAATCTTAGTAATTCCTCTTCTAGGGAGTATTGCTTACTTAACTCTTGCTGAGCGTAAGGTGATGGGGTCAATGCAGCGTCGCCTTGGACCTAACCAAGTGGGGAGCTACGGGCTTCTCCAACCTTTATCCGACGGCCTGAAGCTATTAGTAAAGGAATCTGTATTACCGAGCCAGGCCAACAAGGGGCTATTCTATTTGGCACCCTTCATCACCTTGACCCTTAGCTTGTTGGGTTGGATACCAATCCCTTTTGCAAAAGCATCTCCCCTTGCCGATATGAGCCTTGGACTCCTTTACCTTATGGCCCTATCCTCTTTAGGAGTCTATGGAGTCCTGCTAGCCGGTTGGTCTGCTAACTCAAAATACGCTTTCATAGGTTCCTTAAGATCCACTGCTCAGCTTGTTAGCTATGAGCTACCATTTGCCTTGCTGATATTAATAGTAGTGATTATTCCCGGGAGTCTATCCTTATCTCACATCATCGAGGCTCAGGAACCGGTGTGGTATCTTGTGCCACTATTACCTATCTGGGTATTATGGGTAATGGTTGTTGTTGCAGAAACGAATAGAGCGCCATTTGATCTCCCTGAGTCTGAGTCAGAATTGGTCGCGGGATTTTTCACAGAGCATTCGGCTCTACCCTTCGCCTACTTTTTCCTTGCGGAATACGGTTCCATGATTCTGATCTCTGTCTTAAGTTCTATTCTTTTCTTAGGAGGTTACCTTCTTCCTGGTGACATATCCACTTCCCCTGTGTTAGAATCTTTGGTCCTAGGTGTCAAGAGTTGTTTCTTATTGTTCCTTTTAATTTGGATCCGCGCATCATTCCCACGGGTTCGGTTCGATCAGCTCATGTATCTCTGCTGGGCTGGCTTAATACCTATTCTTTTTGGATTAGTCATTCTTGTTCCTTCTATTTTAGTAGCCTTTGATATCTTACCTTAAAATTCCCCCCTGATGCCCGGGGCTTTGGCCCCCGGGCCTACGGGCCGCCTACTAGGGGAAAGTATCTCTTAGAGAGTCTTTTTAGTATGTTGCTAATTACTTGATAATTGAATTTGCTCAGAAGCATACTAGGTTTAAACCGAAATTACCCTCTGTAACCAAGAAGTTAGCTGAATGATTGGATTCAACAAGCCATGGGTATTCTGCTTGATCTTTATTGGCCGCTTGTTGGCCTGATTTTATCCCAGGCTTAACAATTCATTTCCCTTCTGATTGCTCTGATATTTATTCGGTTCTTAACTTCGCTATTTCATCCCAACCCAACAAGCTATATCGCACTAGTCCAGAGAATAACACGACACCACAAGGCCCTTATACACTTGAGCAGTTCCTTGAGATGGTGACAGAGCCTGGGGCCACATCTATTCAGCTTTGGAGCAAACATAAGCGATACGCACTGACCGGGCCCATTAGGGCGGGCCCTTCAGATAAGCCCGGGGGGGTTCAGAGAACCCCCGGGCCGTAGGCTAGCCCCCCGCCCCCCTTGCCTTTAGTTGCATCTAGTTTCATCGTTGCCTTCTTTCTCAGGTTACTATTTCTGCTTGATAACCTTCTTTCTTTCATTTACCCTTGATTAGCTTGCCTTCCCTTAGCTTCGGGGAGCTAAAGCTCCCGGTGACTTAAGTCACCTCGTTTGCGTTGTTTTCCTTTGGTTTGCTTTTCCTTAACCTTGCTTGCTTTGCAGTTTCATGCTTTTCCCCTTAGCTTTCGAATTTCTTACTTCAAATTCCCCTAAACCTGTTCTGTTCTATTTAGACCATAGGATAGTCCAAGTTTGGTCCAGGTTTCCGCTTTGCCACCGAATCCTTTAGCTGCCCTGATACAGTGAAGCTGGTTAATGTGTTAATCATTCGGTGATGTTCTTGATTCTACTATCCACTCTAACGGGGGCTACCCCTACGGCCCGCTTATCTGCCTTCGGTCTTGTTCTATGGATTGCTTCCGTTCTTTGCCCCTTTCTTTCATCCTTCTATGTTAAGGATAAACTAAACTAAACTTCCCCACTTGCTGGGCAACTCGGAGGGGGGGGGCCGGAGTACCTGATACATAGGCTCGGATTGGGCAATGAGCCCCCCCATTTGGATTTTACTCGTGTAATGCTCCCCCTTGGATAGCCTAATGGCCTTCTTTGCCAGCACCCTGCCGATTATGAGACTGATGAGATAGTGAACTTGGCTGGTGGTTGGGCATCCTCAGGGGGATACTTAAGGGGGGCTTTACCCAAATTATCAAGCAATTGGACGTCCAATTGGTTCGAGGATAGCAGATGTAATCAGAGGGCTGGGTTAAGCCGGGGGGCTTCAGATAACCCCCCGGGCCGCAGGCTAGGCCACCTATTTTACACCATCTGGTATCGTCGTTGCCTTCTTTCTAACTTGTACTGATAAGTATCTCCAAAATTCCCCCAATACGGCTAGAGGGATTTGAACCCACACGGTATATCTACCACGAGATCCTAAGTCACGCTTGTCTACCATTCCAACATAGCCGTTCCTTTGATGATACCAGGAGTAAAGGGAGGGGGGATGGTATTTAAGTGTTAAGAAGAAAGGGGCATGACGAGCCCAACACGGTAACACATTGAATGATGGATTTGAACGGATACCAGTGACTGCACTTTGGGGAACTTCTCGTTTAGGGTATCGTGTAATATACTGGTCTTTACCTTTCACCCCCAGCGGAGCAGCGAGTAGACTCAATGAGAAAATGGACTTAAAAGAATAGACCGTAGGAGTTCAACTTCGAAGAACAAGGGTAAAGGAATGTGTGTATAAATGTATGCATCCATCTCTTTGAAGATAATGGGCATCCCCGCAATCCAATAAGCAAGGGGTATTGGAGTTAAACGATCAGCAATATCCGAAGGAAGGAGTTTGATGTTCTTACCATCTTTCCGTATATACCAGAGTTATGGAGTTCAGTAAAGATCGGCAGAGTGTAGGTTGAAAACTGATAAGAAGTAGTAGAATTCCCGCTTCGCTTATCAAAGAGATTAGCAGAGTAGCTCCGACAATGCCTAGATACTCAAAGAGACCAAAAAGGTGGAAGACAAACTCTTTATCATTTTGGTTGATTCTAAGGCGAGCGTCTTTCGCATTAATCTCTAAGCTCCCGGGGGATCCGTAGGATCGGGCCTAAAGGGCGGGGCGGGGGGCCTAAGCGGGATCCTTTGGATCCCCCTACCCTGCGGCCCGGCTTATCTTAAGCCCCCCGTAGGCCCCCTCACCAAGAATCAATCCAGTGATGAGCTCTAAGATATGAGGAGGGAAGACAATGGCTGCTTTCTTTTCTGGGCCAAAGTGATTCTTTTCATCGTAGCAAAGGATTTAATACCTGCAACACGCCCGCCTATATTGGCAGGGCCTGCTAGCTTGACTCAATTCCCCTTTCACTACTTATTACCCCAAAATCAAAACACCATGGCTTTTCCTTTTTGACAGGGCGGGGGGGTTATCTGAAGCCCCCGGCCTAAAGAATTTCACGACGAGGTGGTTTATAGTTCCACCTAGAACTCTATGAAAGAATTTCAGCATGGGACACCACTAGATGTTTCGCCCTTAGAGGCCCCTCAGCCATGCAGGAAAGGAAGGGAAGGGAAGGGAATTCCCCTCACAAGGCCTAAACTTAGATTGTCTACCAGGGCCTGCCAACATACCCGCTCCGATGGGTTAATTAGGGGGGGGGGGGGGAAAGTCCCACACGTACCAAACTTCATGAGCTGATCAAATTAGATAGGGCCTTTAGGGGGGTTCATATAAGCCCGGCTTTAGCCCCCCCCAAAGGATACACGGCATTGTCTACCGTCGAATTCAAAGAGCCCGTTTGATGCGGCGAGAGATTGTCGGTTGGCTAACCGAAAGGGAAGCCTCATAGTAGTATGAAAATGGTTAAGCAGAACAGGGGATGAGTGAGTAACGTAATATAGGCACAGGTTTAGATTGACCATTATTAGCCCCGCTAAACTTTGCCTTGCTCTCCTCGCTGTGGTTCTTACCAAACATCCCATGGTTAGGGGCTTCAGAGAAGCCCGTGCTTTACCACCTACCCCCTAATTAGCAGCCGAGAGCTTTGCCTTACTCTCCTCGCTAGCTGTTGAGCCCAAGCGAGGGGGGAATCCATCCCCGGGGCCTTAGGGGCTTCAGAGGCCGGCCTACGGCCCCCGGGGCCCGCCGCCAGTAGTGAGTATGTTATAAGAGGGGCAAAGGAGGTCTATTGCGGCCTGCTCCAAGGCCAAGATTCGTTCCTTAGAGGCAGCTGCCTAGCAAACCGAAGGTAAATGGGTAATACATAAGTAAATACAGGGGGTATAACCTTCTTTGGTTAAATAGGGGGGAAATTTGGTCAGAGAGCCAGGCCAAATACTGCTCAAGAGAAACCGCTTCAATAACCACAGGCATAAATCCATGTAACACCCCGCACAGTTCAGAACATTGTCCATAGAAGACCCCTTCACGGTTAATAACAAGAGAGAATTGGTTCAATCTACCTGGGATGCAATCAAGCTTAACACCAAGAGAAGGAACAGCAAAAGAGTGAATTACGTCACGGGCCGTAACAATAAACCGTATATGGGTATCAACTGGTACCACAACTCGGTTGTCAACTTCTAGGAGTCTTAAATCCCCTATTTCTAGGTCAGACTCTGGAACCAAGTAAGAATCAAACTCAATAGATTGACCCTCCTGATCCACGTAATCAGAGTACTCATAAGACCAATACCATTGATTACCTATAGCTTTAACAGTCATCACTGGATCGATGACCTCATCTAATAGATAAAGGAGTTTGAAACTAGGGAAAGCAATAGCTATCAGAACGAGTGCTGGTGAGATAGTCCAAATAAGCTCTAGAACCGTTCCATGGTTAAGGTATTTGTGAACGATCTGGTTATGGTTCCAATTGAAGTTGCGGATCGTGGACATAAGCATCCAGGCTACCCCTACTAAGATAAGAATAAGGTAGAACATGATATCATCGTGAAGTTCTACTATCCCCTCGTAGCTTGGAGAACCCCCATCTTGAAAGCCAAATTGCCAAGGTTGAGCAGCATCATTGGAGCATAGGTTAGACGATAACCAAATAAGGTTCGATAAGAAACACAACATATTTTGATATATCAAAGCTATAATCCGGTTGATGGAGAGTGGCACAAATTCCTCAGGAAAACCGATTCTTCTGATGCTTCTATCCGGTTAAGAGCCGTGCCCATTAGACTCGGAAACCGCTATCGGTAACGTAGATAATTCTGCCTGTTCTCCCAAGGGCAGCTGACCGGGCTAGAAGAGTTCGGTACAAGGGAATTGAACGAACTATTGCACACTAGGAGATGGGAGGGGATCCAAAGGATCCCGGGCCGTAGGCTAGCCCGCCCCATCTTTACACATCGCCTTGTTCAGGGCATCTGAGGTTTGGATATGTTCAACCTGCATAGGGCGGGCGGGGGATCCTACGGATCCCCCTAAAGCCCCCGATGTGGGAAGACCGATATACCTCAAAGTGGTGGCTATCGTATGTATCAAGCAAGTACGGGAGCATTTCAAAGGGTATTTCATACATTTGAATGACTTTCACTGGATACCTATTTATTGGATGTATAATTTACTGTCCTTACACTTTACTCTTCACGCAAGATAAATGTCAGTGCAGATTTACTCTACTCTTGTCGAACCTGCAGGGGGAATTGATTCAATCAATTCGATCAGGGGAACGCCGCCAAATCTTAGTAAGAGTCGAGTTGACGCCCGTTGGGCTTGTAAGTGACTGTAAACCCAGTGGTTCATCACTTCTGTTTACCTGGAGGCCGAGGGTTCTCACTCGTGAGACAGTTCCCCCAGCGGTTCACACGCTAATGAGCATTATCACCCTTCGGTTCAGATCCTTCTGAGTGCCACCTTGAAGATTATATCATGTAGGGCGGTGCTCAACAATTGAGGGAGCTTTACAGGGTTTTGATGGCATTTGAATCTGAACAGTGTCAGATTCTTTGGACTCTTATTAGATAACACTCAGAGAACACTAGAGATCCTTATTCCTAGGATGCCAGGGAGGCAGAGCTGGAGACTAATATGATTCAGCCTTCATGGCCTAGCCAAGTCTCTCATCGTTTGTCAGACGGCCCCCCCACTCTGGACTTGAGTGAACTTCAGCCCCATAAGGCCGGGGGATCCGTAGGATCGGGCCCTAAGGGGCAGGGGGCCTCGGCTTTAGCCCCCTCCACGATTCACACTTAAGTGATAATCAGACTAAGTAGTATCCTCATTCGGAATATGGATATTTCCTCGCTATTACACTAGAGGCATAGTACTAGCATGGATATGCTTATCCCGAGTTGGGTTTTAGGAAGAGTTTCACTTGAGGTTTTCACGACTCAAATCCCCGCTGTAAGCGTAGTTTCGTTAGAAACCTCTACGTGCTGATAAGTAAAGAGTTAACCCTATGATGAGCCTTTAGAATAATACCCGAATCCTATCCGCTGTAGGGTAAGCCATTTAAGCTCACCACGTAGAGTAGGCCCACAAATTGACCCAGTTCTAAATAAGGCCCTAAGCCTTTCCACCGTAGATTCGAGTGAACTTAGGATATACAGGAATAGGCTAATAAGGGCAACAAGAACTGAAAGAAGGGTGGCTAACCAGCGAATGGGGTTTTCAGAAGTGAGAGCTAGCAAAGAAGATGGAACCCAATAGAAACCATTCAAGAGGTAGCAGTATGTCCCGTGTGCTTAGTTAGTCAAGCCCATAAAGAGAGAGATAACGGGGGGGGGGGGCCTAAACCCGGCGGGGGGCCCCAACGACCCGATGTTTGAAAAAGAAGATAGATCCTTGAAAGGATCCCCCCCCTGCCTTCCATCTTATTGGCACTTTAACTACTTAATTTCCCCCCTTGCTAGCATGAGCCTGGTTAGTAGAATAAAATGAGTACGACGGGCCTTGAACCCGTATAAACCCGTTTAAAAGACGGATGCTCTACCTATTGAGCTACGGACTCGGATCACCCGGACACCCTTAATCAATCACCAAGGCAAAAGTTCCTTACCCTCCCTTCAAATCTTAACTAACTTAACCCTCGTGTAGATTCCTTTCTTTAGAAAGTGTAACTTTCAGATCCCTCCGCAATCTTGAAAAGAAAGCTAACCATTAAATTAGAGGAATTTTCCTAAAGCCTGAAACTTAATCAGTTTGATACTTACCCTTGTGGGCGGGGGGGTAAAGCGGGCTTATCTGAACCCCGGCGATCCTCCGGTTCCCCAAAGAGGCTATTACTATATAACTAGTCGTAAGACTACAGTAGTAAATAAGTAGTAAAGAGGAACTACTAGGAGTATTACTAATACTAAAGTAGCACTTAAGAGTGCAAAAATCAGTTACTATTCCCTTCAAAGTAATAAGTAAAGGAAGGTAGAGAGCTATCATCACCATGAAGAAGGGTTTCTTCTTCCAACCAGACCTAAAGCTATCAAGAAGGGTGTACACTTAAGGATTCCGTAGCTATGGGGAAAGGTGATTACTGGGGCTCGAACCCAGAGCTTCAATACCACAAACTGATGTTCTAACCGTTTGAACTATAATCACCGTAATATCCTTGTATAACAATTACACTTGATTACTCCATACGGGGGGAATTTGATTCTTCGATTCCTAAATGAAGGAGATAATCAAGGAGAGGAACAGCTAAGACGGAACAATCCAAAGTAGACAAGATACTCTTATGATTGAGAAAATTAAGGGGCTACCCTACGGCCCGGGCTTTAGCGGGTTCCCCCCAAAGGATCCCCCCCCCCTAAGACCCCAAGAGGACACGGTATTGTTTACCACTTGAAGGAAAATAACAGAGTATCCTGTCTAATATGGTTACGAACCAGGTAAGCGCAATCAGATTAACTGATGTAAGGTAGCAAAAGACTGAACCAGGTAGAAGGCTCCCGTTGCTAGAGAGTGGAAGTATTCATTAACCGATAAATTCGGGTTAATTTCTTCGGAAAAGGAGGGACTCGAACCCACAA
>Ga0075037_1144295_pt1 | contig 13005 bp, 10 predicted proteins | sample OrgsoiRN2013_054_FD_73565 | JGI IMG/M metagenome (GOLD analysis project Ga0075037, IMG submission 73565) | Permafrost soil microbial communities from the Arctic, to analyse light accelerated degradation of dissolved organic matter (DOM) -... | ecosystem: Environmental > Terrestrial > Soil >... | reverse complement strand
GTTGTAACCGAAATTGATGGTGTGGTAACTTTAGGTGGTGTTAAACGTGGTAACCGCGAGATCACTATCGAATCGAAAGACGGTCAGGTTAAAAAATACCTGGTGCCATTGTCTAAACACATCCTTGTACAGGATAACGACTTTGTGAAGGCCGGTATGCCATTGTCTGACGGATCAATATCTCCGGCTGATATATTGGCTATCAAAGGCCCTGCAGCTGTTCAGGAATACCTGGTTAATGGTATACAGGAAGTTTACCGTTTACAAGGTGTGAAGATCAACGATAAACACTTTGAAGTTATCGTTCACCAGATGATGCAGAAAGTGACTATCGAGGATGCTGGAGATACCCGTTTCTTAGAAAAAGAAGCTGTTGACGGATGGGATTTCATGTTGGAGAACGACGATATCTTTGATAAAAAGGTAGTTGTTGATCCAGGAGATTCAAATACTCTGAAAGCAGGTCAGATCGTTTCGTTACGTAAACTCAGAGATGAGAACTCGGTATTGAAACGTAAAGATTTGAAACTTGCTGAGGTTAGAGACGCTATTGCAGCGACATCGAGCCCAATGCTTCAAGGTATTACCAGGGCGTCATTGGGTACAAAATCGTTTATCTCGGCTGCTTCCTTCCAGGAAACAACTAAGGTACTTAACGAGGCTGCTATTGCCGGTAAGAAAGACAAAATGTTAGGTTTGAAAGAAAACGTAATAGTTGGTCACTTAATACCATCAGGAACAGGATTACGCGTATATGAAAATATCCGCGTAGGCTCGAAAGAAGAATTTGATCGCTTAATGGCTTCAAAAACTGAAGAAGTAGAAGCATAATTACTGTCATTCTGAAATAATTTAAACAATAAAGCCGCCCCTTGTGAGAAGGGCGGCTTTATTGTTTTCTATAATCGAGCATTTAGTAATCGCTATGATTTTGAGCTTTAAAGAATGTTTTTTTGCTGCCGCAAATTATAATTTGAAATTTTTAATAAGGGCTTAGGCGCGAATAAAATTGCTTCTCAATTTCAAAAAAGGTTTTTCGATAAGGTAATAGGATAAACAGGCCGCTATAAAAATGCAAGCAAGCAATAAAACAACAGGAAGTTTTAAGAGATAGCTGTTGTCGGCTGTAAAGACTTGTTGCCATAAGTATAGACTATAAGAGAGTTTCCCGATATATTCCATAATAGGAAGGTTTAAAAATTTGAACCAAATACTTTTAATATTGATAGAAATTATAATTAATAAACCTATAAGAAGATTAGTGATTAAGCCAGTATTACCTAATAGGGAATAAAATAAAGGTTGTTGTTGGTTAATAAGGCGTAATTTAATATTAGTTATAGGCATTGGGGCCAAGTGGTAAAGATATTTGCTTAAATAAATGGAAGATAAAAGCAAAAGAAAGACCAACATAAGTAAATACCTTTTTTGAGCTATGAAGGCAACGATTTTATTATAATGAATGGCAAACAAACACCCTATTAGCAAAGAATCTCCCCTACTGAAAATTGTGTTAGTCATTGTGGGCATAGGATAACTGTATTGCATCATCCTGGAAACATTTACAGCAACGATTAAACTTATTGTAATTAATGTACCATATTTTGAAAACTTCGAAAAAATTACAGGCCAAAGTATATAGAACATTTCCTCAACTGATAATGACCATAGATGAGAGGTTTGATAGCTTGAGTTTGTAAAAAATTGTTTTGTATATGTAAGGCTTGATAGCCAGTCTACTCTACTAAGATTAATATAGCCAAGTAATTGAAAAACGAAATAACAAAATAACAGGAAGTAATATGCCGGAAAAATCCTTATCGTTCTACGGATATAGAAATTCTTTAAAGATATATTATGGCTCACCTCTTTTTCTTTTATTAGCAGAGTTGTAATTAAAAAGCCACTGATAACAAAAAAAACACCTACGCCCAAAGGGCCGTTAAATAAAAAAAAAGACGCATATTTCAGTGTTGAATTTTGAAATATTAAGCGATGCGCTTGAAAATGATAGGCAATAACTACGAGTATGCAAATGGCTCTCAATCCATTTAGACTTGGAATATGGTTTTTCATATTTGGAAATTCAATAAATTACTTAACGCAAAAGAAGAGGTATTTAACTTTGATTAACCTCGTTAAAATAAATGTCAGATTAATCACTATTATAAAAATATGTATAGTAAAACGGGCATTGAGCTAATCAAAACTTGCATTTGTACTAAATTATCATCCTTATGTAAGGCAGTTAAAGATAATAAAATCTCATTGTTTTTATAATGTTATTGAGGTTTGGTTAGATGTTTAAAAAAAACAACAAAACTCTGATTAACTAATATACATTTTCATAGATTAGCCACATGATGATTCCACTTAACATATAGGTTTATTAAAATATCATTGTTTAAATTTATTTTAGAAATATGGCAGAACAAAACGATAACCAGATCAATATTGAATTGGCAGAAGATATAGCCGAAGGGATATACTCAAACCTGGCAATTATAACCCACTCAAACTCGGAGTTTGTGATTGATTTTATACGCATTATGCCCGGTGTACCCAAAGCGAGAGTAAAATCGCGCATTATTTTAACTCCGGAGCATGCTAAAAGGCTGCTTACAGCAATAAGTGATAATGTCGAAAAATATGAAGCTGCAAATGGCCGCATTAAAATACAGGATGAGCCCATTGGTTTCCCGATGAACTTTGGGGGTACTGTTGGCCAGGCATAAATATTATTCTTGCAGTAAATTTAATTGCTCTAAATTTTATTAAAATTGTAATTTAAGTAAAAGAAAAGTATAATTAATATTAATTATCGACCGTAATTTTAAAATATTTGAAGTTTTTGTTTGAAGGCTGCGGATATAATTCGTATATTGCGTCGAATCCCTAATTTGTGAGAAAAAGTCGTTTTGACTTCGTTTAAAACTTAAGATCTACTTCATGTGTAAGATTTACTCAAAAAACATACTACTCAATTTTATATATATATTGATTGCCATTGGTTTATTCTCTTGTGGGTCAACTAAAAAGCTTAAATATTTTCAGGATCTCCCCGATTCAACAAAACTTGCGTCTGTAAAACTGCCGCCTTATGTGCCAACAACAATACGTACTGGTGATATATTGGGCATAGAGATTTACACTATTGATTTAAACGCGACTATGAGTGTTAACGTTATCAGTAATGCGCCGATGTCCACCATTGGCGGCGCAAATATAGATTACGAACAAAATGGTTATGTGGTTGATAAAAACGGTGAGATCGATGTGCCCGAACTTGGTAAAATAAAGGTTGAAAACCTAACTATGGAGCAAGTTCAAGTCGTAGTTAAAGCAAAGGCACTAACATATTTTAATGACCCGATAGTAATAGTTAAAAACAAAAGCTTTAAACTAACCTTTTTGGGTGAATTTCAGAAAACCGGAACTTTTATTATCGAGCGCCCCAAATTAACTATAATAGACGCTCTTGGTTTGGCAGGAGGTTTAACCGATTATGGCAGAAGAGACGACATCTTACTTTTAAGGCAAAACCAGGATAATACTTTAAGTACTATCAGGATAAATTTATTGTCGAGCAATACCCTTAAATCACCTTACTATTATCTGCAATCTAACGATGTTTTATTAGCTAACCCTAACAAATCGAAAGGCATTGCAACAGACCAAACATTTAGCAGGTACCTGACACTCTATTCATTGATCGGGTCGTTACTTACTACTCTTATAGTTCTTATTAAACATTAATCATTAGATGACTGATATTAATACCAATGTATCTGAACATGAATCCGCAATAGAGTCAGGATTCGACCTAAAAGCCATATTGGCTAAAATTTTAACTTATTGGTATCTGTTTGTTTTAAGCATTTTAATATGTTTTTCGCTTTCCGTTGTAAATGCCAGTCTAACACCACCTGTTTGGAATATCAGTGGTAAAATTTTAGTACAGGAAGAAGAAAGTACATCTTCTGTACAGTCTAATAATCCAAGAGAACAAATACTTAATGCAGGTATTCCCAAAAATAGTATTGATGACCAAGTGGAAATCCTGACGTCTCGAAATTTAATAAGCGAACTGGTTTCTGAAACTCAGTTAAATATCCGTACTTTTTTAATACTCCATTTTAAGGCTATTGAAATTTATCAGGAAGTTCCGTTTACTGTCTCGGTTAAATATACCGGAGAAGCTATGGCAGAGAAAGCCTATAATATTAACATATTAAACGGAAAAGAATTTATATTAGAAGAGAGGAAAGGAAGCGGGAAGTCTATCAAAGCAAAATTTGGTGATAGCGTAAGACTTAAGCCTTATACATTGGTATTAAACTCTAAATTTCCAAATCAAAATATAACCGGTTTATATGGTGTTTCTATTCAATCGGAGGACAACGCTATAACCGATTTCCTGGCTAATTTTCAACCATCAACTACAGACAAGGCTTCAGCAATAGTTCTGTCTTATTCGTATACAAATCCCAATAAAGGAGAAGCTGTATTAGAGAAATTGATGAAAGACTATATTGTAGCTAATCTGGAAAACAAAAAACGAATATCAGATAGTACCATTAAATTTATCGATAGCCGGCTCTTATTAGTTGCAGACCAACTTACCGCATTACAGAAAAAGTTCGAAGAGTTTAAGAAAGAGCATAACATGATCGATCTGCTCACAAAAACAACTTCGCTTACCCAAAATGATGCTAAATATGGCAACGAGCTAAATGATCAGGATATACAAATATCTATCGTTAATGAAATTGAAAAATACCTTTATAAACCTGGTAATAGCATCCCGAGCTCGGTAAGTGTTAATAACGGTGCCTTAACAGCCGGTGTTGATAGCTATAACTCTATGCTACTGGATAGACAAAAGCAAAAACTGTCTTTAACAGACGCAAATCCGATTATAAAAAGTATCAACAAACAACTGGAGGATCAAAGAGCTATTTTGCTAAAGGGGTTCGAAAACTATAAGCACAATTTGATATTAGCTCACAACGAGTTAAGAAAGCAAAATTCTAAAGTTTCAGAACAAATCAAGCAAATGCCCGAAATACAGCGTGTTTATGATGATTTTACTCGTAAGCAGAATATTCAGCAAGATTTATATCAATATTTATTGCAAAGACGTGAAGAAGCAGCTATTTCGAAGACCTCAACTTTTTCAAATACAAGGATTATTGAACATGCCAAAAGTGATCCAGACCCGTTTAAGCCTAAAAAATCAGTTATTTACCTTATCGGTTTAGTTTTTGGTATTATCGTTCCAACAATTTACATAGGTTTAAAGGAGTTTTTGAACACCAAGATCATGAGCAAATATGATATTGAGAGAAAAACAACAATCCCTATAGTTGGAGAAATAGGCCATAAAACATCAGAAGAGGCATTGATGGTAACTAAAGAGTCTCGTTCTAATATATCTGAGCAATTTAGAAGCCTGAGAACTAACCTTCAATATCTGGTAAACCCAGGAAAGCCCAATGTTTTATTATTTACATCGAGCATGAGTGGTGAGGGCAAAACATTTTTATCACTAAATCTGGGTAGTGCCCTGGCGTTAGGTGGTAAAAGAGTTGTTTTTCTTGAACTCGATCTTCGTAAACCTAAGTTCTCAATTAATTTAGGTTTAGATAATCAAAATGGTTTTACAAACTATGTTATATCCGATCAAATGGATTATCACAGCATATTGAAACCTACGTGGTTTAATGAAAACTGTTTTTTAATATCATCCGGGCCGGTACCTCCAAATCCGGCAGAATTGTTGATGAATATTAAGCTTGAGAAATTAATAGATCAGTTAAAACGCGACTTTGATTATATAGTTATTGATACGGCTCCGGTAGGTATAGTAACTGATGCATTGCTGGTGGAAAAATTTGCCGATATAACATTCTATGTGGTTAGAGAGGAATATACTCATAAACCGCAGCTAGATCTTATCAACGAATTAAGGGAATCCAACAAAGTAAAAAATCCATACATTATCGTAAATGATATCAAATATCAAAAGGGTAATTCAATTTACGGCTACGGTTACGGCTACGGTTATGGCTACGGATATGGATATGGCTACGGAAGCGAAGAAGAAAGCCGTGGTTTGTTTAAAAATGTGTTTGGAGGGAAAAAATAAGTTGAGCAATTTTTTGAGCAATTAAGGTAGAATATAATATATAAGTTAATGAAAAAAGCATTAGTGACAGGAGTAACCGGGCAAGATGGTGCCTATCTTACTGAACTATTATTAAGTAAAGGCTATGAAGTACATGGTATAAAGCGTAGAAGCTCGCTATTAAATACCGACAGGATTGACCACTTGTATCAAGACCCACATGAAAGTAATATAAAATTCAAGCTTCATTATGGCGACTTATCGGATTCAACTAACCTGATCCGCATTATACAACAGGTACAACCTGATGAAATATACAACCTTGGAGCCATGTCTCATGTTAAGGTTAGCTTTGATACCCCGGAATATACGGCTAATGCCGACGGTATTGGAACATTGCGTTTATTGGAGGCAATCAGGATATTAGGTTTAGAAAAGAAAACCAAAATATATCAGGCGTCAACATCGGAGCTGTATGGTTTGGTGCAGGCTGTTCCTCAGTCAGAAACAACTCCATTTTATCCGCGTTCGCCATACGCAGTTGCTAAGATGTATGCGTATTGGATAACCGTTAACTACCGCGAAGCATATGGGATTTATGCATGTAATGGTATACTTTTTAACCATGAAAGCCCGTTGCGTGGTGAAACCTTTGTAACCCGTAAAATAACCCGCGCAGTTGCCAGAATATCGGCCGGTTTACAGGACTCTTTGTTTTTGGGTAATTTAGATGCTCAACGCGATTGGGGACATGCTAAAGACTATGTTGAAGCAATGTACCTGATATTGCAGCAAGATACCCCCGAAGACTACGTAATAGCCACGGGCGTAACAACACGTGTAAGAGAATTTGTGAGAATGGCGTTTATGGAAGTTGGTATAGAGGTTGAGTTTAAAGGTACAGGAGTGGAAGAGAAAGCTTATGTGGTATCGTGCTCAAACCCAGAGTTTCAACTGGAGAAAGGTAAGCAAGTAGTGGCGGTTGATCCAAAGTATTTCCGCCCGACAGAAGTTGATTTATTGATAGGCGATCCGACTAAATCAAAAACTAAATTGGGTTGGGTACCTAAATATGACCTGGCGATGCTGGTTAATGAGATGGTTGCCGCCGATGTTGATCATTTCCGTAAAGAAAGACTATTAAAAGAGTCTGGGTATATCATCAAAAATCAGTTTGAATAATAGCGGCTGCTAACATAAATCAAACCACCATATATAGTTAATGGCTAATATCAAAAAACATTTAGTGTATTTTTCGCATTTTGCGACAGGCCAGTTCTTGTTGCAATTTCTTAATATATTAAATGGTTTTTTTTTGCTGCGTTGGTTATCAATTCAGGAACAGGCCAAATTTACAGTAGCTTTTAGTATCCAAAGCCTTATTTTGAGTTTATCAGATCTTGGCTTTACCGGAAGTATTATTGCTCTGGTTGGTAATCGTATTGATGATAAGCAGGTAGTTGGCTCATATATTCAAAGCGCCAAACGTTTGCGTAATTACCTGTTCTTTTTTAGCTGCGCGGTTACTATTGTTATTTTACCGTTTATTATAAGAAAGCAAGCGTGGGGATATGGCGATTTGGCCTTAATACTAACGCCCGTACTGTTAGCTGTTTTTTGGCAGGCCGACTGTAGTTTGTACGACTCGACATTGGTGATGCACAAAAAAATGAAAGAGCTGTATAAACCCCAGGTGGCTTTGGCCGGGGTAAAGCTTGCAGTTAACTACATTTTATATTTTACCGGAATTATCGGTGCTTTTACATCGTTGACACTAAACGCAGTTACGCTTTTAATAAACGGAAAAACGTATAAAAAAAATGCGGCGCCTTATGTTGATATATCTAAAGACAATAAGTATGATGAACAGTTTAAGGAAATGATCAATTACTTAAAGCCATTGTTTCCGAGTCTGGTTTTCAATGCTTTATATGGGCAAATACAGATTTTTTTAATCTCGTTTTTTGGCAAAACAACCAACATTGCAGAAATAGCCGCCCTTGGTAAACTGTCACAAATGTTTCTGTTCCTGGGTTCGGTAAACAGTACCATTTTGGTTCCATACATTGCCAAATCGGCGTATAATGAGGTTACAAAAAAATACTTTTCGATACTTGGATTTTCGCTATTGGTAGCTGTTAGCATTTTTATGTGCGCTATAGCATTTCCAGGAATCTTCTTATTTGTGTTGGGCCCCAAATACTATCACCTTAAAAATGAGTTAAGTGTGATGATACTGAATGCTTGCCTTTCTTATGTAGGCGGGGTAATGTGGAGCATGCACAGTGCTCGCAAATGGGTTTTTTGGTGGGGTACATGGTCGTACATGCTTTGTGTAGTAACATGCCAGATAGTTGGTATTGTTTTGTTCGATATCTCGACCACCCATGGTGTGCTTTGTATTTCAACGTTAACACTTGCTTGTATGCTTTTAGTACATGGCCTTACAGCAGTGATAGGGTTTAATAAACTTAATGGCGAAATGGCAGTAGTTAGTGTATAAGATCAATATATAACATCATCAGCTATGAAAAAAATATTAGTTACCGGCTCATCAGGCTTAGTTGGCTCGGAGGTTTGCATGCATTTTGCAAAAGATTACGAAATACATGGATTAGACAACAATCAAAGGGCAGTGTTTTTTGGCCCGCAGGGCGATACTCGTTGGAATCAGCAACGGCTGAGTTCGGTAATTGAAAATTTCCAACACCATGAGTTAGATATTCGCGACAGGCAAGGCGTATTGAATCTGATCAAGGCCATCAAACCTGATGTAATTGTACATACAGCGGCACAACCAAGCCATGACAGAGCAGCGGCCATCCCCTTTGATGATTTTGATACCAACGCTGTTGGTACTTTAAACCTGCTGGAGGCAACACGCCAATTTGTTCCCGAAACGCCTTTTATACACATGAGTACTAACAAAGTGTATGGCGACGCTCCAAATAAAATTAAGCTGAAAGAACTGGAAACCCGCTGGGATTATGATGATGACTATTACACGCATGGCATAGCCGAAACATTCACCATTGACCAGTCGAAACATTCATTGTTTGGAGCATCAAAAGTGGCAAGCGATGTTATGGTGCAGGAGTATGGCCGTTATTTTAATATGTATACCTGTTGCCTGCGTGGCGGCTGTTTAACCGGCCCTAACCACACCGGCGTTGAACTGCATGGTTTTTTAAGTTACCTGGTAAAATGTAACCTTGAAGGTAAAAAATACTCGGTATTTGGTTACAAAGGCAAACAGGTGCGCGACAATATCCACTCGCACGATATAGCCTGCTTTATGGAGGCCTTTATAAATGCTCCGCGAGTTGGCGAAGTTTATAATCTGGGTGGCGGCAAAGATAATACCTGCTCAATTTTTGAAGCTTTTGCCATTACCGAAAAGTTCAGCGGCAAAAAACAGGTTTACGAATATGTAGACAAAAACCGCGAAGGCGATCATATTTGCTACTATAGCGATCTGCGTAAAATGAAAGAGCATTATCCATCGTGGGATATTACCATAAGTTTAGAGGAAACCATAAGGCAGATTGTTGAAGCCTGGAAAGCAAGAATTAAATAAAAAACACCAATGAAAGTTCTGATCACCGGTGCGGCCGGATTTGTAGGATATCAAATGGCCAAATACTTTAAAGAGTATTATGCTGATGCCACCATATTAGGTATTGATAACTTATCCCGCCGTGGTAGTGAATATAATGTACCCTTGCTTAAAGAACTTGGTTGCACGTTTTTTCATGGTGATATAAGGAATAAAGAAGATGTTGACGATTTGCCAAAGGTTGACTGGATAGTTGATTGCGCCGCAAATCCATCGGTATTGGCCGGTTTGCAAGGCGGTAGCTTTGGCCTGATCAATAATAACCTTATCGGCACCATTTATCTGCTCGAAAAGTGTAAAAGAGATGCTGCAGGCTTTATTATGTTGAGTACCAGCAGGGTATACAGTATTGATGAACTGAACAAGATACCTTTGACCGAAGCTGAAGATAGCTTTGTAATACAAAAAAACGCAACCTATCAGCAAGGTTTTTCTGAAAAGGGGGTAGCTGAAAGCTTTAGTACTACAGCACCGATATCATTGTACGGTTCAACAAAGCTGGCATCAGAAGTGCTGGCGCTGGAATATCACTATACCTTTGGTTTTCCGGTATGGATTGATCGTTGCGGTGTAATTGCCGGGCCCGGTCAGTTTGGTAAAATAGATCAGGGGATCTTTTCATTCTGGATATATCAGTACCTTTTGGGTAAACCATTATCATACATTGGTTTCGGCGGTAAAGGTAAACAGGCACGCGATTTTTTCCATCCGCGCGATCTGTTCAATATGATAAAGATGCAAATTGATGAACCTGAAAAAAAAGTAAGCAGGTTAATGAACCTGGGTGGTGGTGTTGATAATACCTATAGCCTTGCCCAGCTCGATGCGTTTTGCAAACAACACCTGAGTAGCGATAAGGTAATTAACAGTATTGCCGAAAACAGGAGTTTCGATATACCACTATACGTAACTGATTATTCTTTGGCCGAAAAAGAATGGGGATGGAAGCCTGAGATAAATGCCGAAGCCATACTTAATGAAATAGTAGATTATGCCCGCCGTAATATTGATTTAATTAAAAAACTTTAATTACTGAGCGTATATAAACTGATGGACACGGATAAGTTAAAAATAGCATTTGTTACAGCCGACAGTTCTACACAGGGTACCTATTTTAGGTGGCATAATATTGCTATTGGCCTGGTTAACCTGGGACATGCAGTTGAAGTTTATTGCATTGATAATAATAATATACCTGTAACACGCCGTGAAACCCGTGATGGCGTAATATACCATATCGCGAAAAGTGCTAAGGGAAAATCTGTTTTTGGTACAATGAATCATCCTATAACATCGGTAAAACGAATATTTGATGGCTTTTCGGAATGTGATATTGTGCATGTTTTTCAACCGTTTTTAACGGTCTATCTCCCGTGGAAGTTTAATTTTAGGAGAAAAGCAAAAATTACTTTTTTTGATTGGGATGACCTATGGGTTGATGAAGAGCGGGACAAAGAAAAGAGGGATTTTCGGGGTAATTGGGAATACAAGCTAAAGGGGTACTTTGAGCACAAAATATCGTCGATAAGCAACCACATGACGGTTTGTAGCCAGCTACTGAGAAAGTTAGCTATTGAAAGAGGCGCAAAACAGGTTGATATTATACCTAATGGTTTCTGGGAATACGAAGTAGCTGAGAAATCTTTAGCAAGAAAAAAATTAGGACTGCAGCAAGACGCACTATATGTGGGCTTTATGGGCCGTACAGGGTTTGAGTTGCATTGGGCATTTAAGGCGTTAGAGGTTTGTTTAAAACAAGGCTTTAACATCAGGTTTGCGTTATGCGGCCCTAATGCGGATGTGCTTGATGGCCTTAGCAATGAGGTGAAGAATAACCTTGATTATCTGGGTAGCCTTACTCCGGCAGATACACGCTATTTTGCTGCAGCTATCGATCTTGGCCTTTTACCTTTAATGAAGACTGAGTTTAACGAAAGCCGCTTCCCGATAAAATTTGCCGAGTACTTAGCCGCTAATTTACCAGTGCTTTGCTCGGAAGTGGGAGAAGTTAACGAATATGGTAAAAAATATCCATGGGTGATAAAAGCAGGTGTAAGCGAAGAAGATTGGGTAAAACACTTTATCGAGGCTGTGCAGCAACTTATTGAAAATAAGTTGGTACCTGTTGACCGCGACGTTGTATTGACCGATCTATCGTGGAGTGGCATTTCAAAGCAAATGGAGCAAGTGTATTTGAGAGCTATTAATAAATGAGGAAAAAGATCAAATATCAGGGAGGCATAACCAAAATGATATGCCAAAAGCGAGCCGAACGAAATAAAAAATCATTCAGGAAGGGGCTTGCTGCGATTGATATTTCGAGCTTGGCCAATACCAAACAAGTTGATTTTGAAATCATCAGTTTTTCGGGCGCGGCAAGTTTCGAAGATCAGGTACTTTCTATATTTTCTTTCTTAGTTTATGCGGGCGTGCCGGCAAAGTGGATAATATATTCGGATAAATCATACACAGAAGAGCAGAAACAAGTTTTTAAAAGTAAGTTTCCGTTTGTATCAATAGTGGATTGGGATGTTTTTGATATTGTTAAAGAGAGTAAAACATTAAGCGATTATTTAAAGGAGTGCCATTTAGGTAAAAAGCTAAACGTTATAATGGGACATCCGTATAACGGGCAGACGATATACCTGGACTCGGATATTTTGTGTTACAGCAATATAAGCAGTTACTTAAGCAGCGGTTTGTTATCCAAAGGATTATGGTATGCCCCCGATCCGATGTGGGGCGATGTAGCCGGATATTTTGAAATTAAACGAGAGTCTATTTATCCATTAAACTCTGGATTTTTGATCCTGAACGACAAATTTAACACCGGTGATATTTTAGAGTATTTTGAAAGTTTGGAAGGTAAGTATCAGTATTTTTCGGAACAATCGTCGTTTGAGTATGCTTTCAGAAAACAAAACGCAAATATGCTGGACCCGCGACAATTTGTGATCGATTCGTCGGATCAGTTTGATTTTTCTACAAAATACTATCCGGATAGTATGGCTATGCGGCATTATACAACACCGGTACGCCATAAAATATGGCAAAACGGATGGAAATGGCATTTAAAAGCGTAATTAATAAGAATGTCGATTAGAAAAAAGATGCTATCGAACGAGTTTTCGGTGCCGCAAGACTTAAACATCTCGCACTTTCCGTCGTTGGACGGTATCAGGGCAGTATCTGTATTTATAGTATTGATAGGTCATGCTAATGCGGAGTTTCATAATAAAATTATAATCGCACTATTTGCGGG
>Ga0075037_1092200_pt1 | contig 14241 bp, 2 predicted proteins | sample OrgsoiRN2013_054_FD_73565 | JGI IMG/M metagenome (GOLD analysis project Ga0075037, IMG submission 73565) | Permafrost soil microbial communities from the Arctic, to analyse light accelerated degradation of dissolved organic matter (DOM) -... | ecosystem: Environmental > Terrestrial > Soil >... | reverse complement strand
TCACAACTTTATCATCTCAACTTTAAATGAATGTGTACATTATTACATAAAAATTTCTATTTTACTTAGAGAATTAAAATTTACTACTACATAGTATATATATCACTATACGTGTAACCTATCTTCATTTAAGATAAATACCCATTTCGTTTTTGTAACAAAGAAACATAATCCTTTATAATACTATAATAAATCAAAGTCTTTTAAGGATTTAAAGAATAACGGCTATTCCACGTTGTGCAATCTTAACCTTTTCAGAGGCTTTTGCTTCAATATCTATAATAAAGAGTAAATCAGAACGATCTTCATTAAGATAAACCGGAAGGTTTACGGTTGTTTCGGTGGCTTGAGTGACCTCCGATTTTAAAATCCATTTAATTTGAGAAATATCTAATTTTGTTGTCGGAACACTGCAAAGAGCCAGTTGATTGCCAGTCCATTCAGCACCTTCAAGTTTGAGCCCAGTTAGTGCAAAAGAATCAGGGTCTCCGCTCTTATTGAGAGAAATTTCTAATACTAATTGTTCTAATGACCATTTATGTTTTTGTGCAACTGCTTGGCGTGTGGCAGTAATAAATGCTTCAGGCATGAAAAGACCACCGATCCATACTTGTAAATCTAAAAAGTCATGTAATTTTGTAATACTTTCAAGTTGTTGAAGTCTGCTCCTGAAATCCGCAATCCAGTGATTTAGTGACACATTTTTAGGGACTTTATATTTTCGCCAGTGATCCGGTATAATACCCTTTGTAAGACAATTCAATAACATACGCAAATGATTTGTTTGTTTGAGTTCGCCTTTGCAAACTTTAACGATATCATCAAGATCTTGACGAATTTTCTTGAGAAGACTACGTCCGATTGAGTTTTCTCGATCAAAGAATCTGAATAATGGATTTTTGATACTTTCAGAGGTACGGCTCATCATTGGAATCTTTTCTGGGAGTAAGCCTAACCATCCCTCGACAGAGGCCTGTAATGCACGCATCCAAGCCGGTTGGGAAGATGTTTGAGAATCTGATTCTTGAGACAATTCAACATCATCATCATCAGCCGTATTCTTCATTTTTCTAATTTTCACAAGCATCGCGTAACCTTTGCTTGTGGCTAAAACTCTTTCTGCATTGCCTGGTAATCCTAGCCATATAGGTGGCTCGCGTTCTGGAAGATTATTAACCCAATTTACAAAATCTTCCATTTTTGTACCATCAGGAATGGCTAATTTATGCGAGTCTTCTGAATCAACAAGCGGAAAATCAAACTCATAAGCAGCAGGTGAGAATAAACCATTTACGAAGCACTCGAGAAGACGCTTGTCGAATTCATTATCGATACGGCCGCCATAACCAGCAACACAGATTAACGTACGAAGCGCTTCCCAGGGAATCTTATCTGGGGAAATATTTTCTCTGTCCTTAGCGACTGAATTAAGCCAAGCGTCAATGGTGTTAAGTGCAAAGTCCTGATCTGAATCATTAAATTCATAAATCTTGGTCCAGCCAAGAGGAGCATAGCGAAGACGTTCTTGTACGATAGCATGTAACCAAGCAAGCATGAAGTAAAGACGGGCACGTTCTCTTGGACCTTTTGAGAAACGTGATTGTGGGATACTTTTAAGAGAGTCTTGAAGATTTGCCTTAATACCTGGTAAAGGCTCGAACATAAGTACGCGGGATAGACGCAATAAGTTGACTGGTACCTTGGGATTTGTCTCCATGGTGAGGAAAAGTCTAAAGTTTCTATGTGCTTTCATGCTATGCAATTTTTTTTCAAGTTGACCTAACCATGATGTAGCTAGATGAACATTTTTCAATAAAACCCAATTTCCAGTCTTGACCGCATTTGCAATAGCTTGATCGGCTAAGGTGAAACCTTCTTGAGAACCCATGGCAACAGATGTACATTTGACACTAAGTTCATTTACAAGATTATCTACACGATAACTTGCATCATATCCAGGAACAGAACATAAGGAAATAGGAGTAGTAGGTTGAACTTCATCAAGCACCAATGACTTGAAGTCCAATTCAGTTTGAGTGGCGAAACCTGGCTCAAATGAGATAGATACAAATTCAGTCACAGCAGGAATAAGTCTATCAGGGCGGAAGCATTTGATAATCAATATTTTACGTAATTGTACAACAGTTTGAGGCAATGAATCATCCCAAACTTCAGGAACGCGTTGCTCTGGTTCATCATAGTTCATAAATTTCTCCCATTCATCAACATTATCGTTAATTTGTCTATTAAGTCTCGAGAAACATGGAAGAGTCATGAATTCTTTTATTTTACAAAGTTGATCAGAATCAAAAATGTTTTCGGGCAATCCTAGTTCACGTGTTGTGACTTTTGATCCAGGTACGACATCACCACCACTTAATAAGTAATCATATTCGGTTTCATCAACTTGGTCAGCAGTTCCACGAAGTTTAATTTGAGCTAGTAAAATTGCGAATGTAACATAGTCTTCATGTAGCAAAGCTCGTGACACACGTTTGAAAGTCAATTTAAAAAGATCACGAGTGATAATTCTCAATCTTTCATCAGGATCTTTAATGTTAGTGAGATTTGTGTTTGTATTTTCATGAAGGATATGTTGGAATATTTCATAAAAGTATTCTAAAGAGAACTGATAAAAATGATGTAATATGTTTATTTGTTCCATAACAAAGAAAACAGAGCTACAGGCTTGAGCCAACGGTGTATATTGTGCTGTAACTCGTTCAACTTCTTGCATGATAGTGTCAGTTTCTTCAACTTTGCGAGTAATTTCGGCGGCTTCTTTCTTCAATTTTTCCAATGTATCCAAGATGGTGGTATCATCCAAGATATTGCCCTTAGATTCATTTAAAGCCTGCAAAAGAGATTTTTCGAGATGTCTTAACTTCAATTTGAATTCACCTTGAAGTTTGATTAAATCTGTTCGTTTCTGATCAGTATCGGGTCGTTCAACCTTAAGTACTTGATTGAGACATTGGCTTTGTAAACTACTACGTGTCACGGTAAAGTTGACAAATGTTACTCTACTGCACACGTCTGGAGGGAAATTGACAGAAGGATCACGGGTTGATAGGAAAAGTGTAAATGATGGTGAGAAATCAATATCTTGTCCACCCAATCTTATTAGAACACGACCACCAGTACGGCGCAATTCTTTGTTAAGAACAGGATTTAAAATGGGATCAAGATGTTCAACGTCTTGAATGAGTAAAGGATTACCGAAACGAAGAGCACTTTCTAAGTTCTTAATAAATGAATCATCTAAGAAACTGGTAACAGTAATTTTTTTGTTTTTAAATTCATTCTTTAAAAATGAAGAAGCTTGACCAGATGGATCAATAATGAGCGGATATCTATTAAATCTCTTAAGCATAATAGCATTTTCAGTACATAGATCATCAGCTGGGAGGGAATTTGCTTGCCAGGAAAGACGATCATCAGCTGATGACAAATATTCTGTCAATGAAAGTTCTGCCTTAAATTGAATATTGGCATCGACCAAGTGGTTCGTCCATTTTTGAATCAAGATTTCACGGTATTGCTGATCGAAATATCCACCATAAGCAAGGAATGCTGCAGAAAGTAATACGTCCCCTACAATTGTTCCCATCTGTGTTTCAAATGCTTGACTACCAGATACCCATCTTTCCTTTTCAGATGATAAACTAGCAAGAAGAGTCATACTTCTATCTACTTTATTCTTAACAGAGTTCATTACATTTTTGATAGCTTCTTTATCACTAATTAATACTTCATATTCTTCCTTATATGTTACTATTTTCGCTTCTAATTCTTTGATCATTTGTGCCAAGCTCTCAGCTTGTTGCTGAGTTTGCCTTTGCTGTACTTCTAAATCTTCCATTTCCTTACGCATTGGACCGACCCTATCCAAAATATCTGAATAGCTGACCTGAGCAATTACCCATTTAACCAAAGGACCGCATGCCTTACTAGCTCTGTTTACAAGTTCGAAATTGTAAGTAGGTTTGCTAAGATATTCTGATTTAATTTTCTCTCTCACAGTTTTAGTCAATTTATTTGTATCATATTGAACAATACTATTAATAAAGTCATCACCTCGGATAATAGCCTGCAGTTGTGACCAACTGTCAGCTCTGCGACCAAGTAAAAGACAAACTGATGTCATTGCCATTTTTACTGCCTCTGGAGGATTGTTCATTGAACGTACTTCAGTAATTTGTTGCCTCGTAATACCTCTTACACTCTTTTTTGCATCCTCAACAGCTGGTTCAGCATTGGCTAAATCATTCATTACTACTTCACGACGTTCGTCAATTGCCTTAGTTTGAACCTCGAGAGCCTTTGAAATTTCTAATGATGCTTTTTTGCGTGTTTCAGCTTCACTTTGATCTTCAAGCAATTTCTTAAATTTATCATTAGCCTCTTTATCTTTTTGTTGAAGTTCTTGATTCTTTATGGCTAAATCGCTACGAAGTTTATCAACAGTACTAACAGTTTCTTTCAATTTTTCTAATCCAATGTTTAAATGACGTTGTTGCTCCTCGAGATCTTCACGTTTCTCATTAAATAATCGTACATAGTGGTTAATAAAGTCCAAATAATGGCGTGGAGTTACATAATTATAACGACCTTGGCGTTTGCTCAATTTTGCATTAACCTCGTAAAGAGATTGATGGACGAAAACGAAAGCATTCACTACAGCAGAACGATGCGATGGCGGCATAGATAATAATCTATATACCATAGGGAATTTGCTAGGTGCTGAATATGTCTGAAGATCCAAGTCCAAGTTTTGGGTGAATTCCATGCCTACTTGGAAGAAAGCTTGATCTGACCAATCACCGAACCAATCTAAAACACAACGATTGAAAAGAGCAGGAGACGTTGCTGCACGAGAAGCGAGACCACCTTCTGGAGGGTTCATTGTAAATACAACATGCAAGTTTTTCATTACCTGTTGCGTGAACCATTTATATAATTCTTCAGGAGAATCTAACATTAATCCATCCCTCTGAGCACCCTCTTTACAACTTGTCATTAAAGTATTATATTCATCACCTTCGAATAACCCAGGAACTTCAGCGTTAGCAAGGAGCGTATTCATACGCTCCAAGAAACCAGAATCTAACACGTTTGATTCATCCATAATGAAGCAAATTTTTTCTCCTTTACAACCAGCCCTTCTTAAAACTGTTCTTAAATCATCATCAAAATCATCGCCAGTATACTTATTATGCGCCTTAATTTGGAAAATACTCAATCCATTCATCCAAGCGACAAATCTAGACAAAGTAGTCTTGCCAGATCCACTTACACCAATTAAAAGCAAATGTCCTTGCATTTGTCTAAACACACGATCAATACGAAGAACGTGATCCAAGACATCATTGAATAAAACTAATGGGACGTCCAATTCTTCTTCATAAAAGACTTTGAGACGAGCTTTAACATAATCACGCAACTCTTCACGTTCAACAGGGATATAATGTTTCGATAACCAGTTAGAGAACAAAATTGGTCGATTCAAAGCTTCAGAAGAATTTAAACTTGGAAAATGTTTCATAGCAGTAGCATCAATGTTATCATCCGTCCATTTTCTCTCTTCTTCAGTAACAAGACGGTCCTGGAATAATCGCAAAGCTTCATGTGCCCAAATACGAACCAAGCCTTCAAGAGGAAGGGACTCCAAAGGTTTAATAGCCTCGAATATACCTCTCATCCATCTGGTCAATTCTCTAGGAGAATAAATATAATGGGCTTGAATATCAGGAGTAAAACGTTTTTGAGACATAAGATAAAATTCAACCATTGCAGCTGTAAGAGGTTCAGCGTATGCTTTAAGTGCAGGAACAACTTTTAACATGGCACGTGCAAATGTTCCGTAAATTTGGTTAAGGGAAATTTCACCAGGATAATCAACCATCACTAAAGGAGCATGACGAAGATATCTATGAGTTAATGGCACACGTCCAGGATCTGTTGGAGGATTACAGGCTCCAACAAATTGTATTCGTTCCAATTTAACCCATGCTTTATCTGAAGTTCTCCAATAACCACCACATTCAATTAATTGCCTTAAAAATGAGATAACGCGTTGAGTGCCATATTGATCACATGCAGGAAGATTAATCTCGTCACAAAATACGACAATCCAGCGACCAATGGCAACAGGTGATAAAATAATGCCGTTTGGAGTTTTACGATATTCACAATATTGTTCAAATGTTTTTAAAATCAATTCAGGTGTGGTAGCACTGGAAAAATTTAGACCGACAACCTCCATGTCCGGCAATTTTCTAAGAGCACTAAATAACGTCATGGTTTTTCCAGATCCAGGAGGACCACATAATAAAAGAGGTTTGTGTTCTGACAGCCAGGAATATAATATTTCTTCGTGACGGACAGTATCAATTGTAGGGACAACCACATCAGCCTCAGCTACTGTATGAGTTTCAATTTCAATGGTTGGAACTTTGCCAGTCCATGATACCCATTCACCATTATTGATTTGAACATCATAATCAATAAGAGTTGTACCCGCTTGAGCAGGAGGTAAATCGACTGTAGCTATTCCGCGAACAAAATCACCTAGTTCAGCACGGTAGTCTAATTTAGCGTCCCCAGAGAAACTCCAGATAACACCAAGAACTAGACGTTTTGTTACATAGCTCTCTAAATGGTCTGCACTCATTGGAAAATCAGGATGTTGTGTATTATATTCAATTACATTACGAACAGTTTTGTTTAATAGTGAGAATAGCGTATTCAACACGCGCATGTGAGTAAAGTCCATAATATGATCTAATTTTTCTGCCTGTATAAGAGTTTTTGTGACTAATCCTTCTTCGGTCATATGCTTACTAAGAATATTAGAAATATTACGTTGTGTATTGAGATGCGGTGAAACAGTTTCTTCCCCACTCTCAACTTTGTGAGAAGAAGATACTTCTTCTTCATTTTCATCCAAAGGATTGGATTTTAAAGTTTCCAAATAATTATAATAAACCATATCAAGAGTGACTACTTCCGATGAGAACCACACCATACCACAACGACTAACAGTAGCTAAGGTGGCGTATTTTAGATTTTCTACTTCAAACATAATACGAACATTATGCGGAAGACTTAAACGTTCACCATTAGGAAGAGTTAATAATCGATTATCATCCAATACAGAATTTAAATTTTCAACCCATTCTGGATCCACATCACCATCAAAAATAATCCAATGTCTTTTGAGTTTTTCACCACGAACGTTATCAATAATTTTACGCAAAATATGAGTGAACAGACCATCCGTCCATTCACGGGTTGTTTGATCTAAATTACCATAAAGTGCATCTTTTGATACAGCTTTAGGGTCAATAACGTAAGAAACACCTTCACGACCTTCAACGCGCTCCAAAGCTTGAAGTAATACTTTCCATGCAGTTGATTTACCAGAACCAGAAGGTCCGACCATCATAAGACCATGATGAATGTTTTGGATTTGATAAAGTTGAAGAACTTTTTCTAACCACATTTCACCATCAAGAAGGCACCTCTCATTACAAACATTTTTAATCTCTGCTGTAAGTTTATCAAGATCTACCGGTGCATATTCAACGCCAGGGAAAACGTCAGCAAGCAAACTAGTTAAAAGAGGAATATCATCAGATACTAATTTCGGAACAATAGTTTCGCGAATACTTTGAATCAAAATCTCTTGTTCAGGTGTAGGCTCTGAAATTCTGGTATATTCTGATTTGTCTGCATTGCTTTCTCTAAGTACTTGAAGGCGTTCACGTTTCAGGTTACCGGCACTAACTAGAACACTCTTAAGGGCTCGAAGACCAAAATCGTAATGCGCTTGCGGAGAAAGTTGTTCGGCACAAAGGTTGAATAACGGGACAACCTTTGAAGCAAGAGTTTCTGCAGTTCGGAAACCTTGAGAATACAACATTACTTGTGCGATCAATTCACGGTCTGGTTTTGTCATAGCCATGCTACGGAAAAGTTTCTTTAAGTTGTCAGGTAAATTGGAACGACCAGCATAGCCCGGATTCATAGTAATAAAGATACCAGTGTTAGGGTTAACTTTTAGATTTTTGCCAACGATTTCCACTTCAGCGTTTGGATCTTCTGTAATAGCCTTAAGACCAAGCTGGATGGTTTGCACTTGTTGAGAAACGGCAGATAAGATTCTTTCTTCGAGACGATTAAATTCGTCAAAGCATCCCCAGGCACCGACTTGACAAAGTCCGACAAAGATACGACCCATAGCTTGAAAATCGAAATTTTCATCGCAACAAAATACAAGTACAAATCGTCCCAATTGAACACCAAGGGCCTTTACTGATTCTGTTTTGCCAGTTCCGGCAGGTCCAAATGGAGAACCACCCAACCTAGCTTCAAGTGCTTGGGTAAGGGTACAATAGCATCTATCTGTGAGCGGAGTTTGTACCAAACGATCAGGCACACCAAGGTACTCGTATCCGTAATAAAATTGTGCATTTGCCATTTTAATAACTAAACGTGACAGTGGATCCTCAAGGTTGGAATTGAAATAGAATCTCATGTGATATAACCATGCAAAGTCTTTGGGAGAAGAAATTTTATCTCGTTGCAATTGACGAATAGTATCACGTTGATGTACAAGCTCAGTAATCAAATGTTCACATTTTTTACGTTGCGTTGAAGGCAAATCTTGAAGTACAGTATCTGCTAAAATATCTAATGCACGCATTACATAACTAAGAGGTCCGCTTAATGGTTCTTGTTCTTTATTGCCCGTTTGTTCAAGAGATGTTTCGACTGACTGAGTCCAAATAATTTGTACAGCAACTACAACTAATTGCGCTGGATACTTTTCAATCCATTCTAATAATGTTTGTGTAACTAATTCGTCGGCTAAATAGAAAGGTCCCAATTCATTTACAGCTTCTTTTAAACATTCCGCGAGAGAAATACGCATTTGAGTTTCTATCATAGTCAACCAATCGTTTATGCGCGAATAGTCTTTGATTGTTATTGGATTTTTGAAAAGAACATTCTCGCCTTCGCGGGATGACATACCAAGAATTACACCACAGTCGTCATTAAGAATGATATTGGCCACGCCAGCAAACATTTTTTTGAAATGCTTTTGAATGCGAACGACATCTTTACTGTTACCAATAATTTCAAGTAAATCTTCATCACCCACAAAATAGAAACGAGGGAAAGTTGAACGTTGACGTTCAAGGTATTCACCAAGTGCTTTTTGAATTTTAGCCAGGAGATCAGCTAAACGTTCCAAGGACTTTTGAACATTTGGAATGTTTAGAACGTCTAGAACAAATGGGGATTTGTACACTTTCTTCATAACAGCCAAGAATTCGGTATTTATGTTTTGGAAACGCGAAGTTTCAACTGGAAGTAAATGTTTGATGTCTGCACTTCCACTAAAGATGCCTTCTAAGTACACCCATTGACGTTGAACATCGATCCAAACATCAAATAAAACATGAACTCTGTTTAATTTATCCTCCCATGATGAAGCATCTTCTTCAAAAGCTTTGTAATAAGGTGACATTTTCATCGCAGTTAGAGAATTGAGATTTTCACTACATTTGGTGAATAGTTCATCCCATCCTTTGATAAGACGACACTTATTTTGGTAGTTTACAAGTTCTAGGACATATGAAGTCCAAGTTTCTTTCACTTGTTTCAAGAATTCTTCTAAAGCCATTTCACCAGTGGCTTGAACTACAACGTCTTTTATGACTTGTTCATTTTTTTTAAGGTCGAAATCCCAAATATGACCAACTGTCATTTCGGTTAAAAGGAAACGGCCATCAAGTTTAAGTGCCTTGAACAATTGCCTCCAATGACGATCTTTCAATGCTTCAGATTTGAGCTCAGAAAGAATTGGGTTTAATTTAAGGTAGGTTTTCACAGTTTCTTGGACGTATTCAAATGGTTTATATGAATGCATACGACCTGGCATCTTTTTAATATCATTAAGAAGATTATCCAATTGTTGTCGAACTTTTCGTGGTACTACAGAAGACCACAAGGTTTCTTTTAATTCATTGATTGATTTCCAAACACTTGAAAGAGAACTCCAGACGGATTTGAGATCTTTAAGCTCTTCAAGAACGTTCTCCAAACGGTCCTCATTAGTAAAAGCCATGTCAAGTGCTTCTTTTGCACGACAAACCATGTCATATTCTTCCTTAAGACGAGTAATCTTTCCTTCATAAATTTGGAGTGTATTTGTTGCAATGTCCGGTTTAATATCTCCTTGTATTGGTTTGTTCGTGTCCCACTCAGCGTGAATCTTTTTAATTTTTTTCTTCCACATTCTTATCCTCTGCAACAATCTTCAATTTTAATCCATCGATTTGATCTTGAATCTGATTATTCTTCTTGTCTAGGATTTCGTTAAAGGCACTCCATTCACCCTCAATCTGTTCAATATACAGCCAATCACTTGGAAATTGATACCGTTGTCGCTCTAAAGTTTTTTGTCCTTCACGGAATATCTCAACATCTTGATTCCATTTATTAACCTTACGTTTGAGGTCTTGTACGAAAGTAATCAAAGCAACAGCTTCACTTGTATTATTACTTTCCATAGATTTATTTTCAAGTTCTTTACGAGAATTTGAAACTCCTGAATGAAATTCTCGCATGGAATCACCAAGTTTAATTCCAAATTTAGCAAGAACGTCACGTTGCCATTGATCATACTTGGCATTTACTTTGCTTTGTGCTTGTTCGTAATTAACTACTATAAAACCAAATGACCGTTCGACATCGGAATTATCAAACGTGGCACGTGATTTCTTTATCTCCGAAAGAATTTGTTTCCATTTATTAAGATCATCACCAAGTCGATCATAAATATAATTAGGTTCAAGATCCCATAATGATTGAAACTGGAACCATTTGTTAACATATTCAGATACTTCTTTCAATTTAGCTTCAATGACTTCATATGCTTTCTCTAGTGAACCATCAGGAATTTGTGCCAATAGATTGGAATATGTAGTTTCTCGAGAAATAGTGGATCCTCTAACTTGTAGATCAATATCATAACGTGAACCTTGAATTCTTGGCAAATTACATACAATCGAAAGCCATTCGTGTAATTGATTATACCATTTAGTTCTGGCATCTTCAATTGGTGGATCCAAATAAATTACTTGATTTCTAATGCGCACTATGTGAATAGATTGCTGAAGCACAGGTTTTTCAGTTTTTGCAATTGTTGGTCTTTCACCATCAAAAGAATCATTTCTAAGAGTTCTACGCCTGACACTCTTTACACCTTTGCTAGTTGAGATTTCATGAGAAATTGAATCCATAGTAGAATCATCACTGGATGAAATAAATTCAGTTGTCCATGAAGATATGGAACGTTGTAACCGTTGAGACAAGACAGTTTCAATCCGTTTGTCAAGTTGTGCAACCCAAGCATCAAGATTAGAATATGATTCAAGATTAAGACGATCAATTAATTTTTGAATTTTTTCCAGGTTGGATTTGAATTTTTTCAACTGATATGCACAAGTTTTTAAGTCTTCAATTAAACGCGATATATCTTCATAATGATTAATCAAGGCATCAACTTTATCTTGAAATTCTGAAACAGTGTTTGCAAATTCTCGTACAAAAGTAACGTGTTGATTCTCAGGGGAATCCATCCCTCCACGATATCTACCATCATAAGTTTCCACAAAGTATTTCCATTCAAAAGTGATACCTTTAGCGATCATGGCCTGTACACCGTTACGATAGCTGGCAACCAACATGATGACATCAGGATGTTTTTGAACCTTTTGTACTGTTTGTGCATATGTCCTAACTGTTTCCATAAGACTTACAGCGAAAGGATATACACGCTTGGCAACTTTTGCACTTGTGCTTATATTGTGTGGAACTTGATGATTTAGCCATAATAAATTACGAACTTCTTTAAATAAAGTAATTATTTGTGGATCAAAATTTACACCTAATTGAAGAATGTTTCCTTGAGCACGATTTCTTGTAATTTCAAATAATCTTCCGGTCACATTCAAATCGCTACGTTGTAAAATGTCCTTTTGCCAAGCTTCAAAAATCGGTCTCGTATCTAATTTCTTTCTAAAGTTATTGCTTTCGATTTGTAATTTTTGGCCTTCTGCATACATCTCCCAACCTTTACCAAGAACATCCTCAACACGTTTCATATAAGTTTGTAATTGTCTTTCAATTTGACGTGCCCAAATCATTGCACCAGAGATAGCAGGAAGATCGCGAAGCTGAGCCATGTGATTCGCTTCAGATTTACGATATTGTTGAGTAAATTTATCATGAAGTTTAGTTATATCTTTTTTAACTCTGTCAATAAGTTCATTTTGATATTCTTGAATAGCACCCCGAATCTTTGGTCTAACGAATAAAGCATTGAATTTTGAAAATACGCGAAACATTTCATTAGCATTTTTGCATGTACCAAGTCGATCTCGTAGACTTGCAATAATTTGATTTTCTACTCTTGAAACACGTTCATTATATGCATTTTCAGCTTGCATCCAAATTTCTGTGCCTTCAATCGAAACATCTAACACATCAATATCCTTGACACTTTCATATGCCACTTTTACTTCTTCCATAGAATTAATATCATTCATGCCAACACCTTCCTCTTGTTGAACTACATTATTTTCGCCTTCGACAACAATTTTTGTGGTACTCTTTGGTTGGGTCATGACTTTAGCAATTGTCTGATGAAGTTGTTCATGTTGTTTTCTAAAGTTCCTAACGAATGCAACACGTTCTTGTAATTTATCATGTGCAGGATTTATTTTGATTGGAATAAATTTATCTGAGCGTTTACGCATAACATCACGTGCTACATTTGTGAATTCTTTAATCATCTCATCCCAGGTTCTAAAAACTTCTTCAGCACCTGCCATAACTTTTTCAAACTCATCATAATCCATGTACATCAAACGACGACTACCCAAAACTTTTAATAATACGTCATTTAAATCACGCGAAATGGCTTCGACAAGAGCAAGTGCTTTTTTGATTGGATATGGGGATAATCTCATTTTCTTGGTGAAATGCGCAAAAACAACATTTAATGCCTCTTTAATCTTCTCAACATTAGGAGCAGATAACAATTCACCAAGAGGAAAGTCTTTCATTAATTGATTATATTTGTGGACTTTTTCCTTTGCTTCTTTTAATCCAGTATCAGCAATAAAAGACACAGTAGCATGGAAACGTTTGGCATGTCTGAGAATGTCCAATGTCAAAACGATTTGATCACTTTTAAGTTGTCCATCAACACCTTCAAGCGCAGTTTCCATACTCAGCCAGAAATTTATCTCTTGCATAGCTGTGCCGCTTGCTGGATCACGTGATAGTTTTGTTACTTTTTGGATCTCTTTGATCCAACCGTTTACATCACCTTGAAGCCGATTCAAAAATGCAGTATCACTGAGTAACGCTTGATCAATAAAGTCAACGCTGATCCTCCTGCCTTCTTGTCTAGCCTTTTCAACAGCCTTTTGAACAACGTTATGGATATTAAGAGATATTTCAGGAATTTCAACATTTTGTTGCAAATGAACGAGAGCTAATTCCAACTCGGCGATCTTCTTTTTCGTCATTGGGATACCCATTTTAGCATCATCGTGTTTTTTATTGCTCCCTACACCTTCAGTATTACCACCTTTAGCATTAACATAAGCATCGAAGTATGGCGAAACTGCATGATGGATACAAGAATGAAGAGCTTCGTATGGGCTCACGTTAACAGATCCGGATTCACTGGTTGCTGGACCAGGTAAATTTATGAATTGAATTTGTGATTGTACAGAACGACTGGGATCTAAGGTTGAAGAATGCTTGATGATGGCAATTGATGCGACATTATTTAGATGATAAACAATTTCTGGCGCGATGGTATATACAAATTTGTCCGTTATTGGATCATCTTCTTCTTTTTTGTCTTCCTTTGCCTTTGTTATATATAACGCGCTAACTTGAGCATCGTTGGCGAAACGATGCAATTTTTCAGTAATATTTTCTGGAATTGACCACAAAGAGGCTTCTAATTCTGCTTCTTCGGCCCCTAAGACTAAGGGAAGAAGCTTATTTAAATACTCTTTAAGTACTGTAGGCTCAAATGTCGGAGTAGTGCTAGCATTCTGAGCCAAACTTTCGCCCTCAAGAGTAGATGTTGATTCGTCAGCCATGATTCGAGAGAAATAGAACGCAGTTCAATAAGAATCAAAGCAACAC
>Ga0075037_1125944_pt1 | contig 14680 bp, 14 predicted proteins | sample OrgsoiRN2013_054_FD_73565 | JGI IMG/M metagenome (GOLD analysis project Ga0075037, IMG submission 73565) | Permafrost soil microbial communities from the Arctic, to analyse light accelerated degradation of dissolved organic matter (DOM) -... | ecosystem: Environmental > Terrestrial > Soil >... | reverse complement strand
CGCATTTTCCAGCGTTTACCCGCCTACCTGTCTATCGTCGGACACTTTTGTTATGCTAAACGGCTAGGCTTGAAGGCGTATGAGACTATGGAATCCTGGTACTTATTATATTGCAAACGCGGGCAGCTTCTTCGCGCTAAAGAACATTTAGAGCGTCAACAGGTTAACTGTTTAACGCCGATGATCACACTGGAAAAAATGGTGCGCGGTCGCCGTACTGCGGTCAGTGAACCGCTGTTTCCTAACTACTTGTTCATTGAGTTCGACCCTGAGCGGATTCATACCACGACTATCAGCGCGACGCGTGGTGTCAGCCATTTCGTCCGATTTGGCACTCGGCTAGCCACCGTACAGCCGGATGTTATCCATCAATTGCTGACCCAGCCGATGCCACAGGTTCTGGATCCCGACACACCACATAGCGGGGATAAGGTCATTATCACCGAGGGGATGTTTAAAGGCCTCGAGGCTATCTATACGGAGCCTGATGGCGAAGCCCGCTCGCTGCTGCTGCTGCATCTTATCAATCAACAAGTTAAGCAAAGTTTAGACAATACCCACTTCAAAAAAAGCTGATCACGCAGACCAAGGCATTGCGACAGTGCCTTGGCCCAGTTAGCGAGGTAAATCGAACAAACTCCGCGCATTACCTTCTGTCTTTTCCGCCAGCCACGCCGCATCCTCACCACGCCATAGGGCGACTTGCCTCATAATATGCGGTAAGAATGCGGGCTCGTTGCGACGATTTTTGGGTTTTTCAGGCATATCGCGTGGCAACAAATAGGGTGCATCCGTTTCCAGCAGAAGGCGATCAGCAGGGATCAGGCTCAGCATTTCGCGTAACGCCAACCCACGACGCTCATCACATACCCAGCCGGTGATACCGATTGAAAGCCCCAGCGACAAGTACAGCTCTAGCTCTTCACGGCTGCCGGTAAAACAGTGCACCACGGCGCCCGGTATATTGTTCAGCCACGGGCGAAGTAAATCGGCAAAACGAGGATGGGCATCCCGACAATGTAAAAACACCGGTAAATTTAACTCAGCGGCCAGAGAGAGTTGCGCGGTAAATGCCGTTTCCTGCTGGTCGGCTGGGGAAAAGTTGCGATTAAAATCCAGACCGCATTCGCCGATCGCCACTACATGAGACTCCATCGCCAGTTGCCTGATGGCATGTTCAGCGTCGCGGTTCCACGTACTTGCCTGATGAGGATGCACGCCTGCTGTAGACCAACAAAAGTCTGCATATTGCGCCGCGAGTTGCTGCGCCTCCAGACTCTCTTCGACGGATGTGCCGGTGATTAACATACCGGAAAGCCCTGCCTGTCTGGCTCTCTCCACCACATTATGGCGGTCTTTATCAAACTGGCTACTGGTAAGATTTACGCCTATTTCAAACATATAACGTCCTAAAAAAGAAACCGCCCTGTTGGGCGGTTTTAAACTTCATGAACTCAATCAGGATTGCTGATTCTCATCATCATCTTCTGCATCAACGTCGGCACGACGGCGTTTACCCACGTAGAAACGGGCAAAGAACACACCAATTTCAAACAGCAGATACATCGGTATCGCCAGAAGCGTTTGCGAGAAAACGTCAGGTGGCGTCAATAACATACCGACCACGAACGCGCCGACCAGAACGTACGGACGCTTCTTCTTCAGATCCGCCGGTGTAGTCACGCCGCTCCAACACAGCAAGACAATCGCAATCGGTACTTCAAACGACACCCCGAATGCCATAAATAGCGCCATGACAAAATCGAGATAATTATTGATGTCGGTGGCTATCTGCACGCCTGCCGGTGCTGTTTTTGCAAAGAAAGCAAAGGCTAACGGGAAGACAACAAAGTAGGCAAAGGCCATACCGAGATAGAACAGTGCTGAACTGGAAAACAGTAACGGCATCATGAGACGACGTTCATGTTTATATAGCGCAGGCGCCACGAAACCCCAGACCTGATAAAGAATGAAAGGTGCAGAAACAAACACCGAAACAATCATTGTCAGCTTAATCGGGGTAAAGAATGGCGACGCCACGTCAGTCGCGATCATGCTCGCGCCCAACGGCATTTGCTTGATAAGCGGTGCAGAAACCAGATAGTAAATATCGTTAGCGAAATAGGCTAACGCCAGAAAAACCACCAAAATACAGATGATGGAATTCAGCAGACGCTTACGCAGTTCTATCAGATGGCTGATAAGGGGTTGGGTATCTTCAACAGCCATGTTTTAACGTTCGCCTGTAGATTGAGTTGACGGAGCCGGTTTCACTGGCGCGGGTATATCTTCGGCTGCAACGTCGCCCGCAGCAGGGAGATCCACCACTTTTGCTTCACTGACCGATGCAGATGCAGATGATACTGCGTCAGCAGCAGCCTGTGCCTGATGGACTGGTTTGCTGGAAGCCAACGCCGCTTCGACTGCATTTTGCGGTGCTTGCACAGGAGCAGAAACCACGTGTTCGGCTGATGCAGGTGAAATACCTTCATCATGCAATGCTTCAGCTTCCTGAATAACGGGATTATGAATCGTATTGCCTTCGGACTTAGCGGCATCGACAGATTTCTCCGCCGTACCCTGTTCAGTCTTAAATGAGCGCTTCATTGACTCAGCAGCTTCTTTCAGCTCGTCCATAGACGCTTTGATTTCTGGCGTTAAATTCTTCAGGCCAGATTCTTCTGCTTTCTTTAGGCTGTCCTGCAATTCCTGAAGTTTCAGTTCTTGCGATAGCTCATTTTGTACTGAGGCTGCCATGGCGCGTAGCGCACGGATCCAGCCTGCAACAGTTCTGACGGCGACGGGCAAACGCTCGGGTCCGAGAACGACCAAGCCAATGACTAGCACCAGTAACAGTTCACTAAATCCAATGTCGAACACGGCTTATACCTGCTCTTTGTTTTGGCTCTTGGTCTCTTCTGATTTAACTTCCGGCTTTACCTCAAGAGGTTTTGCCGTGAAATCTGCATCAGCATGCTTTTTGTCAGTTTCTTTGTCCGCTTTGGTGGTGCTCTCATCTTCGCTCATGGCTTTCTTAAAACCACGGATAGAAGACCCCAAATCTGAACCCAAACCGCGCAGTTTTTTGGTACCAAAAAGAAGTACCACGATCACCGCGATGATCAGAAGTTGTGTAATGCTAATACCGCCCATTTTCTTCACCTCAATATGAAGGGAACAACATCCATTGCCGCGAGATGCGACGTTCAATTTAAAAAGCGAGACCTTCACAGGCCTGCGCCCGAGTCAGCGCCCCATCAGCTACTGCGCCGCCAACCGATAAGCCAGGAAACGACACCTGCCGCCATCAACCATGCGGGATAAACGTCCACCTTACCCAACAATAATAGGGTACCGCTGAGTAAGAGTGTGGCGCCAATGCCCAAAAGATATCTGGACTGGCCCTGACGTACACTCTGATGCTGTATCTGCGAAGACAGTTTCTCAATGTTGAACTGCAACATTTTATGCTGCTGAAGGCTTTGATAAACCAAGTCAGGGAGCTCTGGCATCTTTTCAATCCAGAAAGGAGCCTTCTCTTTGAAGGCTCTTAGCATCGCAGGTAAACCGACTTGGTCTTTAACCCAACTTTCTAAGAAAGGTTTCGCCGTCGTCCAAAGATCGAGTTGAGGATAAAGTTGACGCCCCAACCCTTCAACATAAAGCAGTGTTTTTTGCAGAAGCACCAATTGCGGTTGCACTTCCATATTAAAACGGCGTGCGGTGTTAAACAGGTTTAACAGTACGTTACCAAACGAAATTTCCGCCAGTGGCTTCTCAAAGATGGGCTCACACACGGTACGAATGGCAAACTCAAATTCCTCAACATTAGTATCTCGTGGAACCCAGCCAGAATCGACGTGCAATTCTGCGACTTTACGGTAATCACGGTTGAAGAAAGCGATAAAATTCTCTGCCAGATAACGTTTGTCATCTTTGTTCAAAGAACCAACTATGCCGCAATCAATGCCTATGTAGCAAGGATCTTCCGGCGTTTCATAGCTGACGAAAATGTTGCCAGGGTGCATATCTGCATGGAAAAAACTGTCGCGAAACACCTGAGTAAAGAATACCTGAACACCGCGTTCTGCCAGTAACTTCATGTTGGTGCCCTGTTTTTCCAGAGCAACGATGTCAGAAACAGGAATGCCATAAATGCGTTCCATTACCATCAAACGTTCACTGCAATAATCGGGATAGACCTCTGGAACATACAGCATCGGGCTACCGGTAAAATTACGGCGCAACTGGATGGCGTTAGCGGATTCACGCAACAGGTTCAACTCATCGAGTAGCGTTTTCTCATACTCACGAACCACTTCGCGGGGTTTCAAGCGGCGGCCGTCGGGAAGCAAAATAGGCACCCACCCGGCTAAACGCGACATCAGACGAATGTCCGCTTTGATAATCGGCAGAATGTCAGGGCGAATGACTTTAAGCACCACCGGCTTACCATTTTCTTTCAAGATGGCGGTATGCACTTGTGCAATAGACGCGGACGCCAACGGCGTCTGATCAAAGTCGTCAAACCACGTTTCTAGCGGCCCACCCAACGCCTCTTCAATTTGCTTACGTGCCAATGCGCCATCGAAAGGGGCAACATGGTCTTGCAGCAGCGCAAGCTGATCGGCAATTTGCGGCGGAAAAAGATCGCGGCGTGTTGATAGCATCTGACCAAACTTGATCCACACAGGGCCAAGTTGCTCGAGCGCCAGGCGAAGGCGAGTGCCTAAAGGCTTATCTTTATGTCGATGCGGTAACCAAAAAAACAGATACCGCCCAACCCGCAATGGCAGCGTTAAACGAATTTTCGGGATCAACTCGTCGAGGCCATAGGTCAAAAACATGCGAATGATCAGGTACAGGCGTCGCATTTCACCTGGAGTCATAATTTCCCCTCCAGTTTTTCGAAACGTCTATCCAGCGCGTCGAGTTCACGGCTCAAGGCCGAGACTTCCTCACTAAACCACACGATTTCAAGCGGCCCTGGCGCGAGTTTCCACTCTTCGGTGATCGTCTGGGCAACATAACTTTGCTGCTGTTTGACGCCACGCTGAAGAAAACGAAAACCTCCGCTCACAGCCTGAGAAATTCCTTGCGCAGCGATATCACCGATGTAAGGTGCCAGCAACTCTGCGGGTTCCCATTCAATCAAATCAAACAAACCGACGAGTTGCTGAACAACGGAGATATCACCATCGACAATCAACTCACCACTTCGCATCAAAGGAGACAATTGCTGCCGATCTCGTAATTTCTGCAATACGGACAGCCGCGTCGTCACCGTGCAATCAGCATCACCATCCCATTGCGCCAGAACATCGACTTTATGTTCACTAAAGACGAGGATCAGCGGAGAGTTCAATTCTTGCAACTCCACCCGCAGGATTTTCCCGACTAAACGCATGCGCGCCGTCTTTAGGCTCCGCTCTTTGAAAAACAGATAATTCAGCGGCGTTTCAATCGCCGCCGTTAATAACGGCGTTAGCAACATCGGCATATTCATCTCAGAACTTGAAACCACGGTGTAAAGCGACGATACCGCCCGTCAGGTTGCTGTAGGTGACATTTTCAAACCCTGCGTCGGCCATCATGCCTTTCAAGGTTTCTTGATCAGGATGCATACGGATAGATTCCGCCAAATAGCGATAGCTCTCAGCGTCTTGCGCCACTAATTCACCGATACGCGGCAGAATGTGGAAAGAATAGGTGTCGTAGACTTTGCTCAACGGTGCCAGTAACGGTTTGGAGAACTCCAGAACCAACAAACGGCCGCCTGGCTTAAGCACACGGAACATTGAACGAAGGGCTTTCTCCTTTTCAGTCACGTTACGCAAACCGAAGGAGATGGTAATACAGTCAAAATAGTTATCGGGGAATGGCAAGGCTTCTGCGTTGGCTTGTACATAATTAACATTGCCAACAATACCCCGATTACGCAGTTTCTCGCGGCCCATTTTTAGCATTGAGTCGTTGATATCTGCCAGTACAACTTCACCGGTCTCTCCGACTAAACGGGAGAATTTGGCGGTCAAATCACCTGTTCCGCCAGCCAAATCCAGAACGCGTTGTCCACGACGAACACCACTATTATCAATGGTGAAACGCTTCCAGATACGGTGAATGCCGAAAGACATCAGGTCATTCATCAAGTCATATTTGGCGGCAACGGAGTGGAATACTTCTGCCACCATTTCCACTTTTTCATCTTTGGCTACGGTACGAAAACCGAAATGGGTCGTTTCCTGCGTCTGCTTTTCCATTATTTATGCCTGCTTATTCAGTCAATCTCTTAGGGCAAAGTGTACCAGAACCCCGAGGAAAGCCCCATCACCGATACTTATTGAACAACCAAAGATATTCACATGGAAAATTCTTCGGCAAGAACGGCGATATGGCCTGATTATTCACGTTCACCGAGCTCGTTATCGTCGCCCAGGGCCGCACTGTTTCGCTGAGTATCGTACTCTTCCTCGAGAATGGGATCTTCCAGGGAGATAGAAATTTCTGGCTCATTTTCAGAAACGGCCTGTTCGGCTAAGGAAGGGCTGATGGGTCGCTTAACTTCAACGCCTAATGCGCGAAAACCTTCAACCTGCCCGATAAGGTTCCCGCGGCCTTGTGACAGCTTGTTCATCGCGAGCCGATAGCTTCCTTGCGCTTTCTCAAGGCTCTGGCCCATCGACTCCATATCATCGACAAACAACCGCAGCTTGTCATAAAGCTTTGCCGCACGGTCGGCGATACGTTTGGCATTTTGGCTTTGATGCTCGTAACGCCACAAATTGCTGATGGTTCTTAACGCCACCAGCAGCGTGGTTGGGCTGACCAGCATAATATTGTGTTTCAGCGCTTCGCTGATCAATTCAGGCTCTCGGTCAATTGCCAGCAAGAAAGCCGGTTCAACGGGAATAAACATCAGGACGTAATCGAGACTGCGTAAGCCGGGAAGCTGCTGATAGTCTTTACGGCCCAGTAAACGAATATGGCCACGAACGGAAGCAATATGCTCGTTTAAAGCAATCTCGCGCTCAACATCATCCTGACTATTAAAATAGCGCTCATAAGCTACCAGCGTCATTTTGGCATCGATAACCACATCTTTATTTTGCGGTAATCTTACGACGACATCAGGCTGCATGCGGCTGTTGGCATCGACCTGCACGTTGACCTGCGTCTGATATTCATACCCCTCACGCAACCCCGAAGCTTCCAGCACGCGGCTCAGCACAACCTCGCCCCAGTTGCCCTGAGTCTTATTGTCACCTTTAAGCGCTTTTGTCAGATTGATGGCTTCACGCGCCATCTGTTCATTGAGCTGCTGAAGATTACGGATCTCGTGGGAAAGCGTATGACGTTCACGCGCCTCTTGACCAAAACTGTCCTGCACCTGACGTCGGAAGCCGTCGAGTTGTTCACGTAACGGCAAAAGCAGTTTGTCGAGGCTTTGCTTATTCTGTTCGTCGGCACGACGGCCGCTGTGCTCGAAGATCCTGTTCGCCAGATTTTCAAACTGGCTGGTCAGACGTTGTTCGCTGTTAATCAGTAAACGCTGTTTGTCCTCTGCCGCCATGCGCGTTTCGTCAAGACGTGTACTGACTTCACGAAGTTCCGCCTCTTGTGCACTGTTGATCTCTCGCTGAGCACGCAGTTCTTGATTAAGCTGCTCACATTCACTTTGCCAGTGCGCCAGTAACAACAATTTCTCACGGCTGGCCGCCATGTCGCTGTGCAGAGTGCGAAGTTCTAGTTCGGCCTCACGGGTTTGCTGGCCAGCCTGTTGCCGCTCAATTTTGAGCTGGTCATTTTCCGCTTTATGTTGATCAAGCGTTTGCTGTAACAGACGGCGCTGCGTTTCATGTTCGCTTTGACCTTTCTGGTAGCGCAAACTGGCGATCAACCAGCCGAGCAGCAAGCCGGCTAAACCGCCGCCTAGAAGGTATAAGATGCTGATGTCCACGCGTTCTCCATATCAAACAATTCTTGCGGCCAAGGTAATGTCACACTGTATGGATGTCCAGCGCATTTTGCAGCGGTTTGCTACTTTGCGAGACGTCTCGCAAGACAAGATTTATCGACAATCTCACCCTTGAACTAAGACGCGGGGCGCGACAAAATTAAAACCAATGACTGAGCCATTTGATGCCAAAGGCGCCGGGTGCTAAGACGCCAAAAGCCCAAACCAGGGCTGAAGAGACGTTCGCCATTTGGAAGTAACGTTGAGGCATACCACAAATACCCGCCACCAGAGGAACCACCGCGCGAAGGGGCCCAAAGAAGCGTCCGATAAAGGCTCCCGGCATTCCCCATTTATCGAAGAAGGCATGCCCCCGCACTAGCATTTGTGGGTGTTTTGAAAAAGGCCAGAAATTGCCTACACGATCTTGATAATGCGCACCAACCCAGTAAGAGAGCCAGTCACCAAAGAATGCGCCCGCGGCGGCGGCGGCCCAAATGGGCCAAAAGGGGATACCGCTCTCGCCAATTAATGCCCCAAGACCGAGCAAAATCACCGTTGCAGGAAGCAGTAAGGAGAGGAATGCCAAAGACTCGCCAAACGCCAAAAAGAAAACAATGGGTATCGCCCAAACCTCATGCGTGCGCACAAACTCAGTGGTGATATGAATAAAATCGTTAAGGGTCAAAGGGCTTCCTTAGGTCACGCAATAGTAGAGAGTTTCAAACGACACTATTCGAGATAGCGATCGCGTAAATTCTGTCGATATTCTTCCGTCAGGCCGTACTCTTTTTCCAGCCACATTTCAGTAGAACCGTATAAATTATCGATAGATTTTAGCGCAGTGTCGATAAACACTTCCTTCACAGAGAGGACATAAGCAAATTTTTCCAATGCCTTGTCATTGAGCTTGTTGGACATCTTATTGAGCATATAAGCTCTAAACGGTGCCAGCGTGGTTTCTGTCAGCAAATAGTCTTCCAGAACGGTATTGCGGTCAGCGCCAAGCGCAAAAAGCACCAAGGCAGAACCTATCCCCGTACGGTCTTTACCCACGGCACAATGCTGGACAATCGCGCCGCCCTTAGGCTGCATCAGCAGTGTTGATAATGTCTGGTAAGCGGCATTATTAAAAGGCAAGCGGCGGTACAACTCGAGCATGAAGGTTTCGGGGTCGAAAGCGTCGATGGTCTGCTGAGTTAATTGTTCAAGGTTGGCGCTCACTTCGTGGCTCAATGGATTCGCGGGGGCATGGTGATATTGCACGCCCTGCCATAACACATCAGGCTTAGCCGCCACTTCATCGGCATCGCGATAGTCGAGTATGTGCGCGACGGGCACGTTGCTCAGGAAAGCACAATCTTTTGGGGTTAATGCATCTAACGAACCGGAGCGATAGAGCCATCCACGCTTAATGCGTCGCCCATCAGCAGCAATATTGCCACCTAATTCCCGGAAATTAATACCGCCGTCAAGAGGCGTCAGCGAAGGATGAAGCAGAATAGTTGCTGTCATAACAGGCCCTTTAGTTGGAATTATCTCTTCCAAGACCTTAACAGATTCATGTTGCAAGATAAAAAAACGGGCCGCCGAAGCAGCCCGTTATGTTCATTCTTGATGGTGTTAAATCAGGCGACGTGCCGCTTCAACCACGATTTTAACCGCATGACTTTCGGTTTTTTTCATCGTTTCAGCATTTGGGATTTCTTGCTGAGTACGGTTGACGATAACGCCCGCCACCATACCCGCACGCAATCCTTGGCTGGCACACATGGTCAGCAGCGTTGCCGACTCCATCTCATAGTTCATCACGCCCATTTCTTGCCACTCTTTCATCGACTCTTTAAAGCGACGAACAACGCGACCTGAATAAGTGTCGTAACGTTCCTGACCTGGATAGAAGGTGTCAGAAGAGGCGGTCACACCAATATGGGTTTCAGCGCCAACCGCTTTAGCTGCCGCAACCAGCGCAGTGGTACAGGCGAAATCGGCTACCGCAGGGAATTCCATCGGGGCAAAGTGCAGGCTCGCGCCGTCAAGGCGAACGGCCGCCGTGGTGACCAGAACATCACCGACATTAATATGCGGCTGAATGGCGCCGGTCGTACCAACGCGCAGGAAGGTACGAATACCCAATTGCGCCAGTTCTTCAACCGCGATAGAGGTAGACGGGCCACCGATACCGGTCGAACAAACGATCACAGACTTGCCATCAAGCTCGGCACGCCATGAAGTGAATTCACGATGAGAAGCCAGACGCACTGGGTTCTCCATCAGGTTGGCGATCTTCTCAACACGTTCCGGGTCACCAGGAACGATAGCCAGTGTTGCGCCATTTAAATCTTTTTTGGTCAGGCCAAGGTGAAAAACGTCAGACATTACAAACTCCTCTTATTTAAGGTCATATTTTCGCAGGAGGACACCCGGCTACTCTACTGATCATTGTGACGTTATTTTGTGATTAAGGTCACCATGAAGTAACAACAAAAATGTCGCGTACATTTAAATTGTGACTTAAGTCACAAATAAGGAGCTCTTGACCTTTTTTGCCCTTGGCAAAATGAAAACAGGCAGAGGCGATATTTAGCCAATGCCTGTTTTAGTGTGGAACCTTGATATTAGGCAGGCACACTGTCAGCCTTCGCGCTGCGCGACCAGATTCGGTGTTTGACCATATCATTAAGGAAGGTTTCCAGCAGGGTGCCTTCCGCTTCTTCACCTTCGACAACCCCCTCTTCTGCAACACCCTCCTCAAGACCCAACAAGGATTTGAACCGGCGTGCATCGCCACTCAGACCAATAACTTTGAGATGTTTGTAGGCCTCGAGTACGTAGTGTCGCGCTTCACCGCTCATTAACAGCGCATCGATATGCCCATGAGGCACCAATACTGCGTCAACGGTTATGGATGGCGAACCCGCAAAGGTGGCGTCGATGGGTAATGTCGAGCCATCATCAGCCACAATGTTGCCCAAATGACTGGCCAACAATTTGGGATGCACCCCCGCCGCCTGAAGCGCCTGCAACGCATTAAGAACATCTGCCGCATTGACGCCTTCACTCAATAACAATGCCACCTGACGCCCTTTGATCACGCCCTTCCCGCTGGCATACAGACTGAGGGAGTCATCCTTTTTCAACCCATTAACGGGTTTTGGTGGCTTGGTCTTCAATGCCTCGTCTGAGAGAGCAATACCGAGATTCTTCGCCACTTTCTGCGCCAGTGTGACATCGATATGCGTCAATAAATCCACGACACGCTCGCGAATATAGGGCCTTGCCACCTTGGATAGCTCGAAAGAGAACGCGGCGACAATATGATCTTGTTCCACCGGCGTCTGACTTAACCAGAACAATCGCGGCTGAGAATAGAATTCGCCGAAGGAGTCGCTTCGCTGACGAACTTTGTCGCCATCCACGCGTTCATGATAACTCTCAAAACCGCCGCCCTGTGCCGACGGTGGAGTTTCACGCGGCCAGTTATCATTGAGAGAATTCGGTTCATAGTTCGCGGGATTGGTATCAATATCCTGCCGATGCATGCCATCACGCTGGAAATTATGATACGGGCAGGTTGGGCGGTTGATCGGTATTTCATGGAAATTCGGCCCGCCTAAGCGGCTAATTTGCGTATCGGTATACGAAAACAGGCGGCCCTGCAGTAGCGGATCGTTACTGAAATCGATACCCGGCACAACGTGGCCCGGATGGAACGCCACCTGCTCGGTTTCAGCAAAATAGTTATCAGGATTGCGGTTAAGCACCATCTTGCCAATGATTTCAACCGGCACCAGTTCCTCTGGGATCAGTTTGGTGGCGTCGAGTAAATCAAAATCATATTTGAACTCATCCTCTTCGGGGATAAGTTGCACGCCCAACTCATATTCTGGATAGTCGCCGGCCTCGATGGACTCCCATAAATCCCGACGATGGAAATCGGCATCTTTACCTGCCAGCTTCTGCGCTTCGTCCCACAACAAGGAGGCTTTACCCGCCAGCGGTTTCCAGTGAAAACGCACGAAGGTCGATTTTCCTTCGCCATTGACGAAACGGAAGGTGTGGATCCCAAAACCTTCCATCGTGCGATAACTGCGTGGAATACCGCGATCGGACATGGCCCAGAACACGTTATGCAGCGTTTCTGGTTGCAGCGAAACATAGTCCCAGAAACTGTCATGGGCACTTGCTCCCTGCGGAATCTCATTGTGCGGTTCGGGTTTCACGGCATGCACAAAATCAGGGAATTTATGGGCGTCCTGAATAAAAAACACCGGCGTATTATTTCCGACAAGATCATACACACCTTCCTCGGTATAGAACTTGGTCGCCCAACCGCGAATATCACGCACCGAGTCCGCCGAACCTCGCGATCCCTGAACCGTAGAAAAACGTACAAAAACCGGCGTTTTCTTTTCCGGGTCAGACAAGAAATGGGCTTTAGTGATATCACTCAAGTCACGATAAGGCTGGAAATAGCCATGTGCGGCAGCTCCGCGTGCATGAACGATACGTTCAGGGATACGCTCATGGTCAAAGTGGGTGATCTTTTCTCGCAGGATAAAATCCTCGAGTAGCGTTGGGCCTCGGGCACCGGCGGTGAGAGAATTTTGATCATCGGATATTTTGGTTCCCTGATCGGTGGTCAGAGCCTGCTTTTCGCCATTTTTTCGATGGATCTCCAGCGCTTGTAATTTCGCGTTGGTGTTTTGAGGGCTTTTCGCATTGCCCCCAGCAGTGGGTTCTTTGCCCGGCGGAGTCGGTTTGGCAGTCACTTTATGTGAACCATCGGTGGGTGCCAGACTTCCTAGACCCGGTTGAGAAGACTCCGCGCCCGTGGCGGGGGCACGACTAGCCAGTTTCTTCTCACTCTTTTGCTTCGGCGTTAGTTTCGACATTGAACATGACTCCTTAATTTTTGGTTTCAATTGTTCTGAATGTTCTGAGCTTTAGCCTTGACGGTTTTTTTACTCAATCTCTAACTATAGGATATGTCTTGTACCTTGCCCCGGTGGGTTTACAGCTATAGTTTAAAAACAACAGCGTGACTCACGAATAAGAAATGCATGGAGACCGAAATGAAGAACGACGATTTACCTGTACCTACACCGCAAGTAAAACAGGCTCCGACCAGCTTCGCCCCTGCCGTTACCCCTGTAGCCGATACCACGCTACACACGGATACTGAAGGCCTTCATGCCGGACCAACCACGATCCCTTCACAAGGGGAAGACATGCCTGCCTATCTGGCTCGGCCGGAACATTACACGGGGAAATTACCGGTTGTTTTAGTGGTGCAGGAAATTTTTGGTGTGCATGAACATATTCAGGATATCTGTCGCCGTTTGGCAAAGCAGGGATACATGGCTATCGCGCCCGAGCTCTATTTTCGTCAGGGCAACCCACGTGACTATACCGACATTGGCGACATCCTCAGTAAAGTTGTGAGTAAAGTGCCTGATAACCAAGTACTTGCCGATCTCGACCATACAGCCAATTGGGCGATGAAACATGATGGTGATAAATCTAAACTGGCTATTACCGGTTTTTGCTGGGGTGGACGCATTACTTGGCTGTATGCCGCTCATAACCCACAGTTGAAAGTCGGGGTGGCGTGGTACGGAAAAGTCGCCGGCGATAAAACCCTCACCAGTCCGAAACATCCCGTGGATGAAGCTGTTAAGTTAACCGCGCCAGTGCTGGGCCTGTACGGCGGTAAGGACACCGGTATTTCACTTGAAAGCGTCGAAACGATGCGTCAGGCGATCCGCGCGGCAAATGCCAATGCAGAGATCATTGTTTACCCTGAAGCCGGACACGCGTTTAACGCAGATTATCGCGCCAGCTATGACGCAGAAGCCGCCACTGATGGCTGGCAGCGTATGCTGCAATGGTTTGCACAATACGGCGTGAAATAGCCTCTAAAAGAGGCTTGCTAACCCCATACGCGATAGCAGACACCGTTCATGCATGGCCCCTCTGGCGCAACGCCTAAAGGGGCCATTTTTTTGCAATAATGCCCCGTGTCAGACCAGGCCAGAATGACCAAATGCTCCTTGCCATTCCTGCTCGAACTTCTCGACAGCGGCTTGTACCGCTGGCGCGGTGATCAGTTGCTCGGCCACATCAACCGGGAGGGTGATGGACTGACAGCCCGCCAATAAACAATCCATGGCCTGACGCGGCGTTTTAAAACTGGCCGCCAGAACTTTGGCATGAGGTACGTGCAGAGAGAGCAACTGTTGTAACTCCTGCACCATCGCAATCCCACTGCCACCCTGCGCATCCAGCCGATTGACGTAAGGCGCGACATATTCCGCGCCTGCCAACGCGGCAAGCAGCCCCTGCCCTGCGCCATAGACCGCAGTACCCAAGGTTGGGATTTTTCGCACTCGCAGAATTTTAATGGCCGCTAACCCTTCGGCGGTGACAGGGATCTTTACGACCAGACCGGGTACTCGTGAGTGAAGCATTTCCGCTTCTTCGACCATCTTGTCGGCAGTATTGGCTAAAACCTGGGCGAATAATTTACCTTCACCACCCAGTGCATCGCGCAGGGCAGGCAACACTTCCCAAAGGGAGGTTTTCGCTTTCGCCACAATGCTTGGGTTGGTGGTGACGCCTTGTAAAGGAAGAATACGAGCCAGACGTTTCACCGCGCTAATATCAGCAGTATCAAGATAGAGTTCCATTACGTTCCTTAGAAGCGTTCGCTTTCGTTTCAAA
>Ga0075037_1054953_pt1 | contig 14909 bp, 9 predicted proteins | sample OrgsoiRN2013_054_FD_73565 | JGI IMG/M metagenome (GOLD analysis project Ga0075037, IMG submission 73565) | Permafrost soil microbial communities from the Arctic, to analyse light accelerated degradation of dissolved organic matter (DOM) -... | ecosystem: Environmental > Terrestrial > Soil >... | reverse complement strand
GGGCTTGTTATGGAGATGTGAGAGATATGCAAAGTTCTGAGAAAGAAACTCGGATTGCTATTATCGATAGTCAATTGTGCATTGCTGGGTGGGATGTACAGGATCCTGCCAAGGTTGTGCAAGAATTCGATATCCTCACGACTCAATCAGAAGGTGTGGCTGAACCTCACAATGAGTATGGTGGGCATCAGTACAGTGACTATGTGCTCTTAGGGAAAGATGGCAAACCACTTGCTGTAGTCGAAGCTAAACGCACTAGTAAAGATGCAGCTCTGGGCCGTGAGCAAGCGAAGCAATATTGCTACAACATCCAGAAGCAATTGGGTGGGGAGTTACCCTTCTGCTTTTACACCAATGGGCACGAACTTTATTTCTGGGATCTAGGAAACGCGCCACCGCGTCAGGTAGTAGGTTTCCCCACGCGAGACGATTTGGAACGTTTTGCATACATCCGTCGTAATCGAAAGCCGCTGACGCAGGAATTCATTAACACCTCAATTGCTGGGCGTGGCTATCAGATCCGTGCCATTCGTTCGGTGCTTGAAGGTATCGAAAAAAAAAGACGTGACTTCCTTCTAGTTATGGCCACGGGCACTGGCAAAACGCGCACCTGTATTGCCATGGTCGATGCTTTGATGCGTGCTGGCCACGCTGAAAAGATACTATTTCTCGTGGATCGCATCGCTTTACGCGAGCAGGCATTAGCTGCTTTCAAAGAGCACTTGCCCAATGAACCGCGCTGGCCAAATGTGGGTGAGAAGCTGATCGCTACGGACCGCCGCGTTTATGTTGCCACCTATCCGACCATGCTCAACATCATTCGGAATGAGGCATTGTATCTGTCGCCGCACTTTTTTGATTTAATCGTTGTCGATGAAAGCCATCGCTCGATCTATAACACCTTTGGCGAAGTGTTAGACTACTTCAAAACTATTACTTTGGGGTTGACTGCCACACCGACAGATATCATCGACCATAACACCTTCCAGCTCTTTCACTGTGAAGATGGTATCCCCACGTTTGCTTACACCTACGAAGAGGCAGTGAACAACCTACCGCCCTATCTCTGCAATTTTCAGGTTATGAAGATCCAGACCAAATTCCAGATGGAGGGCATCAGCAAACGCACTATTTCGTTGGAAGACCAGAAAAAACTGATCCTGCAAGGCAAGGAGATTGAAGACATCAACTTCGAGGGCACCCAGCTCGAAAAGCAGGTGATCAACAAGGGTACCAATACCCTGATCGTCCGCGAATTTATGGAAGAGGCAATTAAAGACGCCAACGGAGTGCTGCCCGGCAAGACGGTCTTTTTCTGCGCCACCAAAGCCCATGCCCGGCGCATGGAAGAAATCTTTGATAAACTCTATCCGCAATACCACGGTGAACTGGCCAAAGTGTTGGTATCGGATGATCCGCGCGTCTACGGCAAGAGCGGTTTGCTCGACCAGTTCACCAACAACGACATGCCACGTATTGCCATCAGCGTGGACATGCTCGATACCGGTATCGACGTGCGCGAAATCGTCAACCTTGTATTTGCCAAGCCAGTCTATTCCTACACCAAGTTCTGGCAGATGGTCGGGCGCGGCACGCGCCTGCTGGAAACCAGCAAACCCAAGCCTTGGTGCCTTGAAAAGGATATGTTCCTGATCCTCGACTGCTGGGACAACTTCGAATACTTCAAACTCAATCCCAAAGGCAAAGAACTCAAACCGCAATTGCCCCTGCCAGTGCGTCTTGTTGGCCTGCGGCTTGACAAGATCGAGAAGGCCAACGACAGCGGTCATGCCGATATTGCCAGTCGTGAAATTGTCAAGCTTCGCTTGCAGATTGCCGCGCTGCCCAAAGAGTCGGTAGTGATCAAGGAAGCCGCCGCTGCCCTAGCGCGGCTGGACGATGACAACTTCTGGATTAGGCTCAGCCACGACCAACTGGAATTCTTGCGTGCTGATATCAAGCCGTTGTTTCGCACTGTTTCCGAGGCTGACTTCAAGGCCATGCGCTTTGAGCGCGACCTACTTGAATATTCACTGGCTATGCTCAATGAAAACAAGGAACAAGCCGCAACGCTAAAAGAATGCATTGTGGAGCAGATCAGCGAATTACCGCTGTCGGTCAGCTTTGTGAAGCAGGAAGAAGCCCTGATCCGTAAGGCGCAAACCAACCACTACTGGGCCAATGCCGACGAAGTTACTTTCGATGTTATAGTTACGAAGCTCGGCCCTTTGATGAAATTCCGTGAGCAATCTAGAGGCCAAGAGCAAACCCACCTTGATCTGGTCGATGAGCTTCACAAGAAAGAATGGGTGGAATTCGGGCCTCAGCACGAAGCCGTCAGCATTACCCGCTACCGCGAAATGGTCGAAGCCTTGATCGTCGAGTTGACCGATCACAACCTGGTACTGCAGAAGATCAAGAACGGCGAAGCGGTGAGTAGCCAGGAAGCTAATGAACTGGCCGAACAGCTGCATGAAGAGCATCCGCACATTACTGAAGACCTGCTGCGCCAAGTCTATAAGAACCGCAGGGCACGTTTCATTCAGTTCATCCGCCATATCCTCGGCATCGAAGTGCTGAAAAGCTTCCCTGATGAGGTCAGTACAGCCTTTGACCAGTTCATCCGCGTCCATACCACGCTCAGCAGTCGGCAGATGGAGTTCCTTAATCTGTTGAAGGACTTCATTGCCGATCGCGAAAGGGTGGAGAAGAAAGACCTGATTAACGCTCCCTTCACGGTCATCCACCCTCAAGGTATCCGTGGCGTGTTCAGCCCGGCTGAAATCAACGAGATCCTGCAGCTGACCGAACGGTTGGCTGCCTAAAAACAGGTCATATCATGTTACAGAACAACCCCGAACTAAAATCTAAAATCGAGCAGCTCTGGAACAAATTCTGGAGCGGTGGCATCAGCAACCCGCTCACTGCCATTGAGCAAATTACCTACCTGCTATTCATGAAACGGCTTGATGAGTGGGATCAAAAGCGCCAGGCCGATGCCGAGTGGACGGATGAAGAATATACCTCTAGGTTTGAAGGTACTTGGATTCCACCCGAGGAGCGCAACTGGCCTGTGGCGGAACAGCGTCCCATCGACAAACGCACGCTGCGTTGGAGCGAATTTAAGCGTATGCAGGCCGAGGAGATGTTGCAGCACGTACAGGGCAAGGTATTCCCCTTCCTAAAAGACCTGAACGGTGCCGAATCCAATTTCACCCATCACATGAAAAACGCCGTGTTCATCATCCCCAAACCGGCGTTGTTGGTTGAGGCAGTGAAGACCATCGACGACATCTTCGCGGTGATGGAAAAGGATTCACAAGAGAACGGACAGGCCTTTCAGGACATCCAGGGCGATGTTTATGAAATGCTTCTCTCGGAAATCGCTACAGCTGGCAAGAACGGCCAGTTCCGCACCCCACGCCACATCATCAAGCTGATGGCCGATCTGGTGCAGCCGCAATTGGGCCACCGAATTATCGACCCGGCCTGCGGCACTGGCGGCTTTCTGCTGGGTGCCTATCAATACATCGTTACCCGGTTGGCTATCAACGCTGGTACCAAGAACCTTGTCCCCGATGAAGACGGTTTTATCCGCACTTCAATTGCCGCAACATTCGATGACAAGCGCCAATTCATCCTGCAAGAAAGTCTGTACGGCTACGATATCGATGCCACCATGGTGCGCTTGGGGTTGATGAACCTGATGATGCACGGCATCGATGAGCCTAACATCGACTACCAGGACACCCTGAGCAAAAGCTACAACGAAGAATCCACCTACGACATCGTGCTGGCCAATCCACCCTTTACCGGCAGCATCGACAAGGGCGACATCAACGAAGCCTTGCAACTGGCCACCACTAAGACCGAGCTGCTGTTTGTCGAAAACATCTATCGCTTGCTGAAAAAAGGTGGTACCGCTTGCGTAATCGTGCCGCAGGGCGTGCTGTTCGGCTCCGGCAAAGCCTTCAGGGATTTGCGCCAAACCCTGGTGGAACGTTGCGACCTTAAAGCCGTCATCACCCTGCCTGGCGGCGTGTTCAAACCTTACGCTGGAGTCAGCACCGCCATTTTACTGTTCACCAAGGTCTGGGGAGCAAAAGACAAGATTACGAAACCTGCTACCGAACACGTCTGGTTTTACGAAATGGCCGCTGATGGCTACTCGTTGGACGATAAGCGTACTAAACAGGAAGGTTATGGCGACCTGCAAGACATCATCACTAATTACCATAACCGCAATGCGGGGACCGACACCGACCGAACTGCGAAGTACTTTATGGTACCGTACAGTGAGATTGTGGACGAGAAGAACAACTTCGATCTCTCTCTTTCGTGCTACAAGGAAAATGTATTTGAAGAAGTCAACTACGACGCGCCTAGCGTAATTTTAGGTCGGCTGATTCAGGCTGAAGTAGGCGATGTGAATGACGCGGAACTGGCCAAAGTTCAAAGCGGCATCGTGCGCGAGTTGTTGGAGCTGAAGGGGATAGTGGGATGAAAAGCCGTTTCCCAATTGTTGAACTAGGAAAGTATGTTCGACAGGTAAGCCAACGAAATCGGGCTGAAACCGATATCGAAGTGTTTTCTGTTACCAACTCAGAAGGCTTCACAAGATCATCTGATTACTTCAGCAAAGAAGTTTTCAGCAAGGATGTATCGAACTACAAAGTCGTCAACCCTGGGCAATTTTCTTACAATCCTTCACGTATCAACGTTGGATCGATTGACTACCTTCGACATGACAGTTCAGTGCTCGTAAGCCCTCTGTATATTGTTTTCGAATGCCAAAAAGATATTCACACTGACTATTTGCTGCGCTATCTAAAAAGTGATTTTGGCAATGCTCAGATTCGGGCTAATACTGAGGGCGCTGTACGAGACTCTCTGAAGTTTAAGGGATTGGAAAAAATTAAGATTCCTCTACCGTCCCTTAACGACCAAATCCGCATTGCGCATATGCTCGGCAAAGTTGAAAGACTGATCGCGCTGCGCAAACAAGGCCTGCAACAAATCGATGAGCTGATCAACAGTGTGTTTTTGGACATGTTTGGCGATCCAGTGATTAATGAGAAAGGGTGGGACAAGCCTGAATTCTTGGCGATTATTTCAAGCATGCGCAATGGCCTGTCGCCATCAAAGTCGGGGGCATATAAAGGACGCGTTTACACACTGTCAGCGATCACCGGGGGCTCCTTCCGAGAAATATACAAGGAAGACATCTTTTCACAAATTCATCAAAAGTATTACCCGACGCCGAATGATTTTCTTTTGTGTCGAGGCAATGGAAATTTAAACCTGGTAGGAAAAGGGTACTTCTTCCCGTCAGTCTCAACCGACGTGATTTTCCCTGACACCATTATTGCGGTTTCAATCCAACCGGATGCTATCAATAGAGCGTTTTTTGAAACTCTATGGAAAACCAAGTTCATACGGCAACAAATTGAGAACAATGCAAGAACCACGAATGGGGCGCATAAGGTTAATCAAGGCGTCATTGAAAATATAAAAATTATTCGGCCGCCCATTGAGCTCCAAAACCAATTCGCCGCCATTGTCAAAAAAGTCGAATCCATCAGGTCCCTCTACCAGCAAAGTCTCTTCGACCTGGAGAGTCTCTACGCCGCATTGAGCCAACAAACATTCAATGGCGAGTTAGATCTATCGCGAGTGCCGATGCCAATATCGACGACTCAAGATGTCATCACTGCTTCCCAAGGAGAGCAAGCCAGCATGCCCGCCCACGTTGCACAAACCGTGCCTGCCATTCATTTGCCCGATACCGACAGTCTGCTACCCGCATTTGAAAATGCCGAGACGCGTAAGACGTTGATTGCAGATTGGCTGGAAGCCTATCGTGCACAACTTGCTGACACACCATTTTCGGTACAGCACTTCATAGCTCTGACGCAAAACCGTCTGGAAGAGATCCACCCGGACAACGACTTCGTGCTATGGGCAAGTGATTACGAATACATTAAGGCTTGGGTATTCGAGGAAATAGTCGCTGGCACACTGACACAGGTGTTTGACGATGTAGGCAATCGCATCGAACTCAAAGCCGCTATCGAGCAAAGTCCGGCATGAAACTACTACGCCTGAAGATCACCGACCCGACAGGCTTTCGCAGCCTGCCCTGCGGTTTTGAGCACCACTTTCGTACTGAATGGGTCTTACAGGATGAATTGGCGAAAGCGGACCACTTTGCCCCCTTCGTCTGCGCCGGACCGAATGGCAGCGGCAAGTCCAACCTTCTTGAAGCTCTGGCAGCAATCTTCTTTCAACTGGAAATTCTGCGTGTGCGCCGGAGTTTTCTTCCTGAAGCATTGCAAGATGAGACTCTGGATCTTTCTCCCGTTTCCTTCGAGCTAGATTATTTGATCAGAGTCCTTCCCGAATACCGTAGCTCCAATAGTCCCGAATGGGCAAAAGTGCATGTATGGAAAAGTGCCGGTGAATCAGTGCGCTTGCTTTGGGAGAATCAGAGTGACTTTGATACGGACTTAAATGAACTATTCACAGGTGGTCATGCAGACATGCTGTTGCCCCAGTATGTGCTCGGCTACTCTTCAGGCGAGAACGAAATCCTTAGCCTCCCTTTTTTTAAGATGCGCTTTGTACAGTTTGACGAGTACTACAACGCACTGACGCAACAACTTCCATATCCTGGCCACCCAGAAACTAGACTTGCATACCTTGATAACGGATTCAGTCAAGCCATCTTGCTGTGCAACCTGCTATTTCTCGATGATGAAAATTTGCAACCTTTCCGCGAAGATGTGGGTATTGAAGCACTGCAGGAATTCCGGATTATCCTGCGTCGTAGTATTGAACTGCGGCCGGAGCAATTGGCTGCTTTTGCCAGTCAAGATGAAAATCTACACCAACTACCTGAAGATATAGTCAATAGTAATCCAGCCCTACAGTTTTACATCGACGAGCTGGGGACACTCCATTATCGCCTAAACATTCTTCAGTTACTTGAAGGCGACGAAAGATCTTCATTAATGGTCAACGCCTTACGGCGATGCGCTACCTTAAGTTACGTCGATGAGGCCACTGATACGCTAATCTTTGATTACTTGGTTAATGAGGCAACTAAGCAAGCATTCCGCGAAAACTTCGAAGGTTCACCGTTGGCTCTATTCCAGGCATTTCAGGTGTTGTTAGCTCTTAACCTTTATGTGGTGAGTGATACGCTTAAGTCGGATTTGTACACCTCAACCAGTCATTACGTTAGTGAAACGGTACCGACGCTAGCATCTGATGAGCGAATCATGCGCTTTAAACATTTCTATTTCAGAAAGAAGGGGATCGAGAAACCGATGCTTCTCAAAGAGCTATCGGATGGCGAGCATCAATTGTTGCATAGCCTTGGTCTATGTGTACTGTTTCGTGACACTAACTGCTTGCTCCTACTCGATGAGCCTGAAACCCACTTCAACCCAAACTGGCGAGCCAGCTTCATCACCCGTCTGCGTCAGTGCTTGCCTGATAAAAGGGATGTGGGACAAGAAATGTTGATCACCACTCACACACCGTTTCTGATTTCAGATAGTAAGCCGGACAAGGTTTTAGTATTCAGCAAAGACGAAACAAGTGGCGTTGTCAGTATCAGCCACCCGGACTACAACACACTTGGTGCTTCTATCAACAAGATTACTATGAACACCTTTGGCAAACGTGAAACTATCGGTGGCCATGCACAGGCCCTGCTGGATGATTTGCGCCGACGTTTTGAGGAAGGTGGTGAGGACAGGGAATCCCTAATTACTGAAATTCATCAGCAATTAGGTGACTCGGTGGAAAAACTTTTGTTGATCAATGCCATTCTTGATCAAAACGCACAAGACAGCGAGAAGGAACAGAGCTGATGCTGTTTACTTACATCTATGTGCCGCATCAAATGGAGAAAATGCAGCGGTTTATCAATTTCATTTTCTATCAAGTGTGGTGTAGGTCGAGGAAAACAGGGCCATATGACTTGACTCTATTTGATGCTAATCCACCTCTCAAAGAGATAATGACTTCTTTTGCCTATGACCACACTGAAGCAGGGGATCGTTTTTCAAGTCAAGTTCAAGCTATTTATCAAAGCTTCGCTCAGCTTTCGCGAGGGGAAATAGTACAGTTTAAGCGGTGGTACCAAGGCAATAATAATCTGGAAATGGTATGTGCTAATGTGCCGAATGCACGTCTAGCCCGCTATGCAGATATCGCGGTGAACCATAAAGAACTGTCAGGTCAACTCGGTACATTTTTCAAAGGATTATACTCACAATCATTGCTGGATCTCGCTGCGCTGCGCGCCAAAATCGGTGATATTAACGACCACTACCAGAACTTCGTGCAAATCAATAAAACTGGGAAATGCCCGTTTTGTGGTATCAGCGATTTACTGGGCGAATATCATAGTAAGCGCGAAGCCTACGACCACTACCTGCCTAAGGCACTGTATCCTTTTAATTCTATAAATTTTCGTAATCTCGTACCTGCCTGCCACTGCTGCAATAGTAGCTACAAGACCAGTAAGGACCCTGCCTACACGCCAAAAGATCCTGCAAGAGCAGTTCATCGTCGCGCTATTTTCTATCCATATAAATCAGTGGCACATTCCATCGAGTTACAAGTAACGCTGCAATCTTCAGACATAGCCAATCTAGTACCTAACGATATTACTTTGCAATTTGGCCCAAATGCTGTTGCCGAAGAAATCGATACATGGAAGTATATTTACGGTATTGAAGAACGCTACAAAGCTAAATTCTGCGGTGAAAATGACGGTAAGTACTGGCTGACACAAGTGCTCGACGAATGGAGAGAAGACGGTCGAAATCCTGCTGATTTTCTTACAACTTTGACGCGGCAGACTCTGAGTCGACCATACGCCGACTGCAATTTTCTAAGAAAACCTTTCCTTGAAGCATGTGAGGCTAGAGGTCTTTTGCAGAACTTGTAAAATCACTAAGTGAATTACGAGCTTGTCATGAGTGACAAATACTTGAAGAGAGGCCCTAAAATGTCAACTCAAACCTGCATCCTTCGGACAACAAATGGCCTATTTCACTAGTCTAGTAATTGGCTAGCAGCGACGATTAGATAACTTGGTCTGTCTCTCAGATTTTTCGGTTGTCATTAATCAACGGGGAGCAGGTCAGCGAATCAAAGGACTCGAAATGGAAGCTAGGAGAAAATCAGTTTCTTCAGGTAGGGGGGGAGTTAGAGAACCTAGGCAGGAAGCCGCGAAGAGGAAATAAAGGGATATATGTCAACAATTACTAAATTGAACGAATTAGCTACTTTCATTCAAAAATAGGCAGCTCACCATTTTCCTTTTTAAGGGAAAGCGTAGCGCTCCAGAATATCTACCTATTTTCTATAACATTAGTCAATTTTTGTGACATCTACACTTGATTTAATGGGGCCTATATTTATATATAGCCTTAGCTCGCCAGCCGAGCCTTAGTCAAGGAGAGAGGCAAAAATTGGAATGTGTGAATAAAACGCTGGCCCAGGATAGGACACCATCTGGCGACGCACCGTTGCCATTCGATGCAACGCTCTTGTTCAAGGCACTTCAGTACCAATTATTGGTTGCTGTTGAGTATTGTCATGACCTGAGTCCGCCCGAATGCCTATGGCTCGAGGTGTTCGGTGATGTTACGGTTCCTGGGAGGGTTCAAGCTGAGGTCAAGAATTACTCAGATAGTCTCACCGACAGTCATTCAAATTTCTGGAATACTCTAAAAAACTGGATGCATGAAAGTTTCGAACGTACGGCATTCAAAAGCCTTTTGCTACTGACAACGCAGGAATTTGGAGTACAAAGCGAGCTTAAGAATTGGAACGAGAACACTGCTACTGAACGTCTCAAAATATTAGAAAAAATATTTGCCGTCTCTCAAATAAACGCCGTTAAAAAAGCTGCGAAAAAGGTAGCGAATAAATCCGACTCTAAGGGCGAAGCCTCTAAGCCGACGAAATCACAGTCGCTCCAGCAGTATGTTATGGCTCCTGAAAATAGTCTTGCGCTGATGGAAGTGCTAGAGCGGATGCATATCACGACTGGAGCAGACTCTCTGGAACAGCGCATCCAGAACTACCAGACGCGTCATCTCACAATGATTCGCCCCTCAAAACACCAACAGTTTATGGATGATTTGCTAGGGTTTATGTGTAGTACCAAACTTGTGAGTGAAGGCTGGCAAATCACGCATCAAGCCTTTTCTGCAAAATTTACCGAGCTCACACATCGATACATTAAACACCCGAAAACCTTCCCTCAGATAGACACTGCGGCACTCAAAAGAACTATCAATATTGAGGAAATTCAGCCCATGCTGTTTGCACAGAAAATAACTGAAATCGGTGGCGAGAAATACCTGAAGAGAGCAGCTTTGCATCGAGTGATCGCTCAGACCTTAATATCCGAACTCTACAGTGACGGAGTGCTTTTCAAGCCGGATGTGGATAGTTACCTCCAGAATCACCTAACCCAGCATCAGTTTGGACGAGATAGTGCGATGCTTGCTTGTACTGGCATCACAAGCCAAGTGGAACTAAACCAACATTCTATGATGTTCTATCTCAATCGCAATGCCATGGATGTGACGCCATTTTGCGGTATGGAACATACGATGGCTGAATTTCGCAATGGCATCTATCACATGCTTGCTGGAGAGAAGACTGAGGATGAGGACGAAGAGTTCCACTGGAGGTTATGGTAATGACTACCCAGGTCTCTGAGCACCTTTATACCTTGCACAGAACTCCTTTCGCATTAGCCCCTGTGATTCATAGTTTTTATCAAGACTGGGAACCTATCGAGAATGATGTTCTGCTGAGTTATTTAATCCTTCCTATCGTCACCTACAAACCGATGCACGCTTTTTTGAAAGGGGCTCGGCGAGATAGTTCTATTCGGACGATGTCATCAGAAGCTGGCAGACTAGTCGGGCTAGCCATGCGTGTCGAAGAGTTTAAATCCATCACAAATGCCGCCTTGTTGATCCTAGCAGCAGAGAAAAGCTTGGAAATCACATCGGCACTTTCAGTCCGAACAATCAAAACTCCGCAGGCAGCTAACTCGGACAAACTTTTGCTTAGATATGGCCAGAAATTGTCGATGGTATTGTCTGGTGAAAATGTTGTTTCAATCTACAGAATGCTAGGAATTAAATCACTATGATGTGTTATGTGAATTCAATTGGCGTTATTGATAATGATAATAATGTCCATTCTGTTCCCTTACAGCCAGGTCTTAATATCATTACTGGCAAGTCCTCCAAAGGGAAAAGCGCAATACTTGATATCTTTGATTATTGTATGGGAAGTTCAGAAAATACGATCCCTGAAGGTATTATCACCGAGCGCGCAAAACTGTTTTTCACAGTACTACGTTTCCCAAAGATTGCAGTCGTTATTGGTCGTGTTGCAGATAGCAATCGTTGCTTCCTACGTGAGATTTCCGGGGGGGAGATAGATGATTCACTTCGGCTCATTAAGGGTGTTGATACTTTCTTTGCCCAGAATTACTTCCAATACAAGGCAGAATTCATTAAGAGTCTTGGGCGCTATTTCGCGGTTACCCTTGAGAATATTGATGTTGATCCTCTCCACAAGGAGATAACCGGTAAGTGGAGTGCTACACCTTCCATACGTAGTTTCGGGTCTTTCATGTTGCAGCACCAGAATCTGGTGGCAAACCGGCATGCAATTTTCTACCGGTTCGACGAAAAGCGTAAACGAGATCAGGTCGTTGATCATTTTAAGATCTTCATGGATATCGTTGGAGAGAAATACTTCGATCTCGCCAAGCTTCGCACCGAAGCCATGTATGAACTCAAGCGTGCTCAGGCGCAGATACCGAAGCAGGAAAAGATCAAGGAAGCTTATCTCACTATATTTTCAACTCTTCTAAGCGAATATCACGCGCTAGCGGGAAACCCACTAACTGAGCTCACGCCTTTGGATATCTGGCAAAGGCCTCAGCAAGCATTGAGTCGCCTTATTGGCATATCGGTCAGAGTTGATGGGCTTTCCAGTGTATTTGAAACTAGGCGAGCTGAGTTGCGTAAAACAAAAGCATCGCTGATGTCCATCATTCAGAAGGCACTGAATACGCGTTATTTACTAGATGTTTCCAGTGGCCAAGCGTCTGGATTTGCTGATGCGTTGACATCTATTCCTATCCCCAGAACTACTAATCTGGAGCATGGGGTTTGCCCTGTTTGTGCATCTCAATCCGATGTTGCTGAAGATGAAGCTAATAGGTTGTCGGCGGCGATCAACTGGTTAAATGATGAACTCAAAGTTTCAACTTATGCGCGAGAAGGGTTTGGTGAAGAGCGCAGAGCGATCGACAGCAAACTTAAAGATCTTCGCAAAGAGCTAGTGGTCGTGGAGAGAGCGTTAAAACCACTTGATGATGAAGCTGATAGACTGGAAAAGTCGAAATCTGTTGATGCGGCAGCGCAGAAGGCCAAGATTAAACTGGAGCTTGCCATTGAGAGATGCATTGACAATCCCCCATCGGCAACCAAGAAGATGGGGGAATATTGGCAGAAGAAAGTAGACGACTACAATGATGAGATGGCTCAATATGACATCGAATCAAAGTTGCGGATACTTCAGAACAATATCAATAAAAAAATGAAGATCATAGGTAAAGGCTTTGATTTCGAAGATACTTACAAAAATGGCTCATTGAAATTCGATGTCGAGACATTCGACCTTTGGCATGAAAAAATAGGATCGGACGGTTATACCAAAAAGATTTTCCTGCGCTCGATGGGTAGTGGCGCTAATTGGTTGTACTCTCATCTGACCTTATTTCTCGCACTTCACTATAACTTTGCTGCGTATGGAACATGTAAAATACCGCCTATTTTATTCCTCGATCAGCCTACTCAGGTTTATTTCCCATCGACAGATGAAGCCAATGTTTTCAAGGCAGATGATCTGCGTGGTGATCGGAAGACCGATAAAACGGTAGATGAAGATGTAGATGCAGTGTCGAAGATGTTCACAACCTTGGCTAAATTCTGTGATGATACGTTCGAAGATACAGGCATTATGCCGCAGATCATCATTTGCGATCATGCCGATAAATTACCGCTTCAGGAAGGCTACACCTTTGAGAGTTTTGTCCGCGCACGTTGGAGAACACATGGATTAATCTCTGACTGACGAAGAAGAGGCTGACAGAATTGATCTGCACTGAGACAGGTCAGTTCGCAATATAAGAAACCTGATAACTGGTGCTTCACCGAAGGGGAAAGTGATGGAATCTGCTCGAGATAAATATACTGGAGGAAAAGTCGAGGCTGAAGATCTTTGGTTATTTGATGATGTCGATACCAGCGGTTATGTATGCTGGGGATGTGCGATTGAGATGTACCCTTCCGCATGGCAAAAAGGCAGTAAGAAAAGACCGTCGTTTAATAAAATGCCCGGAAAAGAACACATTAACTGCGATGCTGATACTGAAAGCACGGTTGTTAAACAGGGTCAGAAGAAAAGCGTCCGCCACTTGCTGGAAAGCGCCCCGGGTTTGATGCCTGCTGGGTTAAAGTTGATTGAAAAACGCCAAGTTGTTGATCCCGCCTCTACTGGCGATGAAAACAATTCAAGCTCTACGCGTTCTGCATCGTCAACATCCAGTGAGGGTAGTGAGGGTAATGCCCCGGCAAGGCAATCCCGTCGTCCGGTGAATGTTATTCGCCAGATTTGTAGGGCGTTTATTCGCTTCCCGTATGATCGTGGTATGTCGCTAAACATACCGGGTATTGATGCCGATACTTACATGACCGTCTTTAAAAAGCTTAAAGATCCGATTCAATCCTACCCTGATCGGCGAGTTTTCTATTCACAGTTGTTGTGGCAGAATTTTGAACACGATGACAACAGGCTTATTATCCCGTTGTCAGGCGAGTGGGCTAAAGATGAATTTGGGAAACTTAAACCCTCGCGGAGTTACAAACTCCACGTAGAATGGGCTAACTGGTCCCAAGCTAAACGTACAGCGCTTAGAAACGAGCTGGACGCCGCTCAGGAAGAAGCGAAGGATGCGGGGAAGAAAGGGCTAAAAGACAGGGCTCAGGTTTTCTTCATTGGCGAGCAAAGTACCGATGACCATGAGATCTTCTACGTTACCGACTATCGGCTAATTTGTGCGATTATGGGGCATATTACTTACCCCTGACGCAAAAAGCCTTCTCACGCAGAGAAGGCTACAGGCGGGTTAAAAATCGATTCGACTGCAACCAAAGTTACGATCCCCTTCACCAAAAACTTTAGTTTCAGCTTTGCTCAGGTAATCCAGACGATCAAGCAATTCCAGATAACGTTCTTTAAAATCGGGATGATTTGTGTTCAGCACGTAGCGGCAATTATCTGGAAAATGCACTAATCCATGGTGATCATCCAACTCAAGGCCTAATGCACTGTACCATGCAGCTGTAATCATTCCTCTGAGATTATTGTCCTGGTTGTAATCCCCGAGGTGATAATAGGCGTCTTTGTTGAACAACAGACAAATGTGATAATGGCATTTCCCAGACTGCGAATATTCTTTCGCCCATATAATAAACATCGGGCTGAGGTAAGCGCGTTTACCTTCTCGCTGCTTACGAGCGCGGTCGGCCTCGACCTTAGCCTTCATTGAGTTACGCATCCGGGATATTACTCCTGGATCAAGGTTAGGGAAGCAGCAAATATTATCGCCATTATCGACGATACTCGGGTAGTGAAGATCAACTCGCACCGCCAGTACCCTAGTATAATTGTTAGTCAGAGCATTCATAAGTGTGTTAATTTTTACACGGTAGTTCTGCACGTACTTATTTTTCATATCAATATTCCCATGTGACTGGCCCTACGAACTTATAGTGACCGTATTGGTTATT
>Ga0075037_1240117_pt1 | contig 15845 bp, 16 predicted proteins | sample OrgsoiRN2013_054_FD_73565 | JGI IMG/M metagenome (GOLD analysis project Ga0075037, IMG submission 73565) | Permafrost soil microbial communities from the Arctic, to analyse light accelerated degradation of dissolved organic matter (DOM) -... | ecosystem: Environmental > Terrestrial > Soil >... | reverse complement strand
GCTGTCAGCATTGAAGAAAAACCGCTCAAGCCAAAATCGAACTACGCCGTCACTGGCTTGTATTTCTATGACAGCCAGGTATGCGATATTGCTGCCAACATCCAGCCTTCGGCACGCGGCGAGCTGGAAATTACCGATGTGAATCGGGTCTATCTGGAGCATGGCGAACTGAACGTCGAATTGATGGGCCGCGGCATGGCCTGGCTCGATACCGGCACCCATGAGTCCTTGCTGGAAGCAGGACAATTCATCGCCACCATCGAAAACCGCCAGGGCTTGAAGGTCGCCTGCCCGGAGGAAATTGCTTACCGCAAAGGGTATATTGATGCCACCAAACTGGAACAGCTGGCCCAGCCATTGAAGAAAAACGCTTATGGTCAGTACCTGCTGCGCCTGCTCGAAGAAAAAATATACTAACGCCTGAACGGTTCATCTCACATCATGCAAATTCAAACTACCGCCATACCTGACGTCTTGATCATCGAACCTACCGTGTTTGGTGATGACCGGGGCTTTTTCTACGAAAGCTTTAACCAGAAACGCTTTTCCGAGCTGACTGGCGTCACACGCGACTTCGTACAGGACAACCATTCCAAATCGGCTAAAGGCGTGCTGCGCGGCATGCACTATCAGATCCAGCAAGCACAGGGGAAACTGGTGCGCGTTACTGCCGGCGAAGTATTCGACGTCGCCGTCGACCTGCGTAAAAGCTCGCCTACATTCGGTCACTGGGTCGCCGTGACCTTGTCAGCAGCAAATAAACGCCAGTTGTGGATACCGGAAGGCTTTGCCCACGGCTTTGTCGTTACCAGCGACAGCGCCGAGTTCCTGTACAAAACGACCGACTACTGGGCGCCCGAATTCGAACGCAGCCTTTTGTGGAATGATCCTGCCATCGGCATCGATTGGCCGCTTGATGGCGAACCATTGCTGTCTGGCAAGGATAAAATAGGCACTCTGCTGACCAACGCCGAAGTCTTCGCCTGACCCATCAATCTTAACAAGACAACTCCATGAGCCGCATTCTCATTACAGGAAAAACCGGCCAGGTCGGCTACGAACTCGAGCGTAGCCTGCAGGGTCTGGGGGAAATCATTGGCGTTGACCGCAACCAGATGGACTTGGCCGACCTGGACCAGGTGCGCGACGTGATCCGCCGTGTCAAACCCACGCTGATCGTTAACCCGGCCGCCTACACAGCAGTCGACAAGGCGGAAAGCGAGCCCGAACTCGCACTGCGCATCAATGGTGAAGCGCCAGGCGTCATGGCTGAAGAAGCCAAAAAGCTGGGCGCAGCGCTGATTCATTACAGCACGGATTATGTATTCGATGGCACGAAAGACGGTGTATATGTCGAAACCGATCCGACTTGCCCCGTCAACGTCTATGGCAGCAGCAAGCTGGCCGGCGAACAGGCGATCTAGGCAGCAGGCATCCCGCATCTGATCCTGCGTACCAGCTGGGTCTACAGCACGCACGGAAAAAATTTCCTGCTGACAATGCTCCGCCTGGCCAAGGAACGCGAAGAACTGAGTATCGTTTCAGACCAGTATGGCGCACCGACCTGGAGCCACACCATCGCTGACACCACTGCACATATCGTTGCACAAAGCTTGGTTGCGGCGGATCAGCAAGCGTGATGGGCGGAACGTTCTGGCTTGTATCATTTGACGGCGCAAGGAACAACCAGCTGGTTTGGCTTCACTGAAGCAATCATGGCGCATTCAACAGTGCACAAGAAACCTAGACTGAAAGCGATTTTGGCAAAGGATTATCCAGTGCCAGCACAACGTCCCGCCAATTCCGTATTGTCATCACGCCGTCTGATAGATACCTTTTGTAGCTTACCACAATGGCAAACGGCTCTAAAACTATGCCAGGGCTGAATGTAAGCGTCTGATACCTAGTTTTGGCCAATGCCACTTCCAGCCCCTGCCGGGATCAAAACAAAATCATTATAAAGCCGGGTTCGTAGTCCTTGAAGGGTCAGCTCGGCCAAGATCGTTTCTCCCTCGGCCAGGGCAGTGACATCCTCCAGGCACGCAATATCCGAGCGCGACACGTCGGAATTAATCCATTCCCAGGTAATATACAGCAGGTCCTCGAGCGATAGATAGAGCACCTGGCGCAGTGAAAGCACGATGGCCTCCTACGTAGCACTCAGCGTTGCATGCAGCGTATGGGCCCGGTGCGAACGGTCCATTGTCCCGCCTGAGCCACTTGGCGGCCCTGGCAGGAGTGATATTGAACACCTTGGCAACTTCACGGTCGGGCAGACCGGATTTCGGTCAGAAAGTGCGCCGGGTCAGTTTCTTCTTGGTGGCGTATTCAAGGTCGGCGAAGCTCTTTTGCATGATGGATCGCGAGCTGTGAACGCAGCATTATTGTCTCAGCGGCCCGCAGCAGGGAACTGCACGCGATGAATAAATCAGTGCTTCCCTAGAGTGAATTCAAATAATTGTTAAGTGCCCTACCGACGAGTCCGGCGGCATAATCTGATATATGATCGGTATATCCATAAAGTAAGCGCCCATTCTTTGTCATCGAACAATATCCAGAAGCAGTATCACAAAGAATATCCGTCGTATCAAATATACTGATCATCCCCGGATTCAGAGTTTTAACTCGCTCCAGCAATTCTCTGTACTTTCTAGACAATCTGATCTGATCAGAAATCTTAATTTTACATTCAAGCCTACCATTTCCATTGACAAAGTTATCAATAATACCATTGGAAAATTTTCTTACCAGGCATTCGTCAGGGTCTCTAAAAGTTGGATTATCAATTACAAATACTATCTTTTTACCAGCCATCAACATCTTTTTTGTAAAATCCCGCATACCTGTTAAGGCGATATCAAAATTCTTATTCGATTCAAGATCTTCTATAGAATATTCATTGTTCAATAAAAAAATCCCGCGCGTAGCAGCAACAATGACTATCTTCTCGAACTCTGGATTTGCTACAACTTTCTCAACCGCTGCAATCGAATTTTTTTGATAGACCTTGTAAATTGCCTCATTGGATAGCACAGGTGCAACTGGACCATGTGTACCATTACCGCCAATTAATGACCAACGTCCATCCATATTAGAGGTTCTAACGAGTCCGGGATACAAAGCCAAAGCTTTGCTATCACCTACCAACGCATACTTCGGTTTATTACGCCGATCAGTGCTACAGACTGAAAAGTTTACATCAAGGTCAATTCTATTTATACCGCATCCTGCGGTAACTTCACCAAGATCACCGCCATCGTACCCAGAAGCACTAAATTTATTATTTGACAAAAACTCCCTTGGCAAGCCTCCCTTACTCTCTTGGGTGAATGAGAAAAATCCTATCGCACCAATCAGCATTAACATCGAGGTCAAAGAATAATAATTTCTGTTTGATGATTTACCAAATCGAATAGGAGTTTCTATGAATTTGTAAGTTAACCAAGCCATAATAATCGATAGCAAAATTATGCTACAGAGAAATTCCGTACTAATATGTTCACGCCAAAGAATTCTTGCAAAAGATAATAGTGGCCAATGCCATAGATAAAGTGGAAAACTGATTAATCCAAACCAAATCATCAAAGGCGTAGATAATACTTTCCGATTGATCGAAGCATCTGGCCCAGCCATGATAATACAAGCCGTTGCCAATGTAGGTAATAATGCCCACCAGCCAGGAAAAGCATTTTCTTTCGATATACAAATTAATGAAATCGACAAGGCAATCGCACCAAGCAGTGACAAATGATTCGCATATTTTTGTGTGAAAAGAAGTGTTTTATTTTTTTCAAATATAGATAGATAAGCAATAAATGCTCCTATCAACAACTCCCAAAAACGCATATGTGGCATGTAAAATGCGGCATTTGAATTAGTTTTTACGTTCCAGACGTTGAGGAAAAATGAAATCAAAAATCCAAAAATAATGACTATCTTAAAACTAAAATTTCTTTTCCATGTAACCCACAGAATCAATGGCCAAATAATATAAAACTGTTCTTCAATTCCTAAAGACCACAAATGAAGCAAAGGCTTCATGTCTGAGGATACGTCAAAATATCCATTTTCCAGGAAAGAAACAAAATTTGACAAAAATACCGATCCACCAAAAATATGCTTATTAAGTCCTCTAAATTCATTTGGAAACAAAAAATTCCAACCAATTAAATAACAAAATAACAGTATTACTATCAAAGAAGGAAATATTCTTTTTGCTCGACGCAAATAAAAATTAAAAAAACTGAAATTTTTTGCAGCTAAAGACTCAAATAAAATAGTCGAAATTAAGAATCCCGACATTACAAAAAATATATCCACTCCAATAAATCCACCAGGCAATAGGCTGGGAAATCCGTGGAATATAACAACACACAGCACGGCAACAGCACGCAAACCGTCAATATCAGGGCGATATTTTTTATGATGCTTCTGCATCGAATCTGCTATTGGGCTTGAATAATTAGTCATCACATTAAAAATATAACAAAATCAAGAAATTTCACAATATGGAATTAAAGTGGAGATAATCATAAAATAAATTCAAAAAATATTGAAAAGAATGTTCTAATATTTAATTAAATAGAATGCACAATGAAAAATATAATTTATATGATTATCAACATAAAATGTAAATTAATTAAAAATTTCATCATATCTTGAAAAAATAGAATTTTTTGAATACATATCATCAAATAATTTTTTTGAATTATTAGAATAATACTTGTTTATTTCAGGATCGCATAATTTCAAAACAGACTCACTGAAATCAGTCCAGTTATTGGCTAACTCACCATGTATTCCATGAGTAAAATCGATTCCCTCAACCCCGATATCCGTCGATATCACTGGCAAAGAATATGCCAAAGAGTCAATAATTTTTAATTTTACGCCTGAGCCAAAAGTTAATGGAGCAATCAATGCACATGCATTAGACAGAAGAGGTGACAAGTCTTCTACACGTCCCAAAAAAGTGACCGATTTACCGAAAGAGTCAGCACTTCGTTTAAGCTCGTCTGTCACGCCACCACCAATGACAGATAAAGTAGCAGACGGATTACGGAGTAATACAGCAGGGAATACTGATGTCAGAAAAGATTTTAATCCGCCAATATTATGCGGTAGATTCATTGAACCCAAAAATATAAAATTAGGCCGCCCATCCCAATCCCTTTTGACAATCTCCGCTATTGGTAAAAAAGGAGGAATAGAGGTAAGCCGCATTTCACCATGGCGTTGTTTAAAATAATCAACTTCACTTGAGCTAATTAAAAGAGATAGATCAAACTGGGTGCTGATTTTTACTTCAGATTTTTCGATAAGATCGGCCTCATACCTGAGAACGAATTTCTTTAATAGATCAGATTTATCAATCAGAAACCGTAGAAGAGATGGAATATTTTTTTCAAAATTACCAAAAACTCCAATCGATTTAAGGTCAGATGCAGCCATGCGTCTATATCTTAATGAAAATAAATCGTCAAGATAAACAATTTTACGTGTATCAGATAATTTTAATTTATCGCCATATTGAGCCAATCTTACAGTATCAAAAATTATGATATCTGGTTTTTGATTAACGATAAGATGCTGCATATCTTTAAGTATCTTCTTATCGTAAAAAAAACTTTCTTGAATACTTTTTTCTTTTTTAATTAATGTGAAATAAAAAATATTAAGAACTATTCTTAGCAATGATGGCCGCTTAATAACGGCGATTTTTTCACTATTAAAAGATTCACCAACAATAGCAATTTTAAAATAATTGTCATATTTCTGTTGCAGGTAATCGAATATTCCAGAAAGAACAACACTTTTACCATTATTACGTGGTGACGGATCAATGGTTGCAAAAAAAAGTACCTTTTTCATTTATCAACTCTATTTCTTACAAATCGTGCAGGTACACCGGCCCAGATTTGATTTTCATTCGTACATTTTGTTAAAACTGAACCGGCGCCAACAACTGAGCCGCGGGCCAATACAACTCCGGGTAAGACAATTGATCGTACAGCCAACCAAACTTCGTCTTCAATAGTTACTTGACGTAATACGAGGTCAAAATCGATAGATTCATAATCATGAGTTCCGGATGTAATGTAACAAAAATTAGAAATTGATACATTATTTCCGATATTTATATCAGTAAGACAATCGATGTAAACACCATCACCAAAAAAACAGTTCTCACCACACTTCAAGTTCCAAGGATACGAGATAAATGAACTTGGTCTTAATTTTACAGTGTAAGTAATATCCGCACCAAAAATTCGAAGTAAAAATATTCGAATAAAATTAAATGCATGCGGTGACGGCCGATATATAAATAACCAAGCCAGATACCATAATTGCACTTTTACTTTATTTTTTCCATTAAAGTCTTTTGGCAGATTAGGACTCTTTAATGACTGGTACATTCTCAAGCCTTTTTAAATATTCATATAAATATTGATCGTGTTTTTCTACCTGATGCTCCAGAATTTTCTTTATTCTATGTTGATTTAATTTCTCTTGCAAATCATGACTAAAATAAATTTTCTTGAATTTCTCTATAAGGTCATTAATATTTTCATAAGAAAATGAAGGGTCATCAACTAATTCTGCCTGTCCGCAAGAATCAGGAACCAACGTCAGGCAACCAAGACGTTGCAGCTCCAAAGAAGAAATTCCATAATGCTCAAATAATGCACAATGTAATCCCCACTTACATGAAGCAATCTCTGTCTCCAACTGAACTCGATTTAAACCTTGTTTCCACTCTATATGGCTTTTATTTTTAATAAGTGATTTTATTTCCTCACTATATTTAATATCCGCACGTCCAATAATCAACAAATTAACATCAATGCCGATTTCTCGTATCCTGTTTACGAATTCCACGGCAAATTCGATTCTTTTTCCAGGAACTACTCTACCGAGTATGACGATGGTATTATTTCTATTTTTCCACCAATTATCAATAATTTCATTAGTGTAGATATTTTCAGTATTTGCACCAATGTAGCTATACCCTATCTGAATCTTGGAATAATGTCGAACCGCTTGACTCATAGTCCATTTCGAATTCGCCAAGGCAGGTATCGTCTCTACTGTCTTTCGATCCCAACATGCGATAAATCTACTTGTTTTTACATAAAATTTTCGTAATGTATTTTTAATCCAGCTATCAGAATTTTGGCCTAAATAACTTAAACTTTCAAAATCATAAAAGAATAACGGAACATGAATAAACTGAAAATTAACTTTCCCTTTGATTGTAAGCTCACCGTAACTTGAGAACACCATATCATATTCATGTACTCGGGTCTTTGCCGCTCTCAATGCTAAGGCATATCTCAACAATGACAATTTCTTCTTTTTGAGAAATTTTTGAAAAAATGGGAAGGCTTCTATGATACTTAGATTTTCTTCTTTAATAGAAATACCGGACCAATTTCCAATAGCCTTGGCGTCAATATTTTTACCACAATGGAGTAGATCAACATGAAAACCAAGCTGTATCAAGGTATTTATGGCTCTGACTGCAAAAAGCTCTGCACCACCAAAATCATATAAATTACTATGGATAACTAAACATTTTTTCTTCATTATATTATTTATTTTCTCTTTTCAAAAAACAGGATAAATATTTATTTTTATAAATTCTTTTCCAGAATTTTATTTAACTTATTAGAGGATGAATAAATTTTCGAAAAGTTATTTCTTCTATTAATAAGGTAAGACAAAACAAACCAATAAAATGGATAGGTAATAGCTGCCTGCCAAAAAGAACAAATAAATAAAAACAAAATCACTAAAAAAATAATATTTCGTGGTAGTAAAATTAGATTTTTCCAAATGAAAATGAAAATTATTACAAAAAATAACAGGCCGACATATCCAGAATGGAGAATAATGTTGAAAAAAGGTGTTTGAGAAGATGATCCCTTACCAATAATATCGATATGACTAAAGGCATCACTTAACCAAACTGGATAATGATTGGATGCTCCGCCCAGTAAAGAGAAAGTGCCCGTACCAAATATTTCACCAATTCCATCATACCAACCTGCAACATTAGATACGAATCTAACAACAGAAGATGGTTCAAGTAATAGCCAATTAACCAAAAAATTGCCATCAAAGGCTGACGAAATAAAATAAACTACGCCAGCAATTCGTGTGTTTTCTAGAAAACCAGAAACTAACCCTATTATTCCCACAGCAACGAATAAAAATACCAAAGAAACAATTTTATTTTTTCTTGAATTACTTGCGTAAATAAATAAACTATTCAGTGCAATAATCATAGAAAATACTATGCCCGTCACAGACAATGTAGATATCAATATAACAATAATAAGAAATGAAATTATATCTTGATTTATTAAATATGATTTTTTTATTTCACTGCATCGGAGATGATACATGATGTATAAACCAAAGAGGTTTAACGAGGCATAAGAAGGTTCTGAAGAAAAAAATGAATTAAATCCCATATAATAAACCACACCTCTTGGGAAAAAAAATCCTAAAATTGTAGTAATTACTGAGGGAACAAGAACTCCTAAAAAAATAACAATTAGGGACAGGATAATAACCGAGCGAAGCACCCATAAATTGCAGTATGCAACCAATCTCCATCCAAATAAAAGATAGACGATGACCACTAAAAGCTTTACAGCGGCAGAAAAATCACCTTGCGACCTGAAAAAAAGACCAATAGCTGTCATTAATAAAAGTATGAGAGCGATACTAATCAGCTTATATGAAATTTTTCCATCTTGAAAAACAGCAGCGATTGCCAAACCCACTAAAATAATTGGCTGATACTCCCCTATAGGGAGAATTTCAATATTTATCGTTAAAAACCCTAAAAGAAGCATCAAGGATAAAAATAACTCTCTTTTCGAGATATTTGTTTTTCCAAGTATATTATTCATTGACAATATTGTATAAATCCATCTATTTAAATAAATTTACCATTACTATTAATTCAAAAAAATAATACATTCAATAAAATATTGAATGTTTATCTTAAAAATATTTCGAATTAATATCTGATATTGAAATTACATTTTTAGATTAATTCCATCACGTACACCCTTGAAAAATGAAGGATATAACTTCTTTGTAAACAGTGTTATTTTAAAAATTCTGGTCAAGAAAAAGAAAACGAAAGCGGTAATTTTTTTATCAAAAGAAAAATTTTTCCGAATAAAATAAAGTCTATTTCTAGTGCCATAGTAAATAGAAAATGGAGATTCACCGCCTCCTGTACTACTACTAACCTTATGCCATATCTCGCCATCAGGCCAATAATAAATTTTATAACCAGCTAAATTAGTACGCCAGACAAAATCTGTATCATCATAATAAACGAAATATTTTTCATCCATCATCCCGGCAGTTTCGAATACAGAACGATGAATCAACATAAAACAAGTAGGAGAGTATTCGGTATGGCTGCCTTTATCAAACTGGCCGTTATCATGATCGCCTTCTCCGCAGTGGCTGGTCGTACCAGTCCAATGATTAAAGCTTCCACCGGCGCACCAGATTTTCCCTGAATCAAAAAAATAAATTTTTGGTACTAGCATCTTTTCTTGCCGTTCTTCGGCAAGATACAACATATTACTTAACAATGATGCATTTTTAAATTCAATATCATTATTTAATAATACGACATATTCGCAACCCAGATCTAAAGATAGCTTAATACCCTGATTGTTAGCCGCTGCAACGCCTAAATTTTCTGAATTTTTAATTAATGTTATATTTTTTAAATTATATTTTGAAATTAATTCTTGTGCCGCAATATAAGAAAAATCATCCAAACTATTATCAATAATGAAAAGACAATAATCCTCCATATCTTGCTTTACCAAGCTTTCAAAAAAACCCGGCAAGACAGGAGCACTATTAAATAAAACAGTTACCAGTCCTAATTTAATACTCATTTATATAAACCTCTCAGCCGCATTTCGGAAATACTGGCGTCATAACTATCAGCCTGTACCGTCTGATCATTTACCCATGAGGCAAACCGACGTATTCCCAAATCAAAAGACACTTTTGGCTCGAAATTTAGCAGACGTTTTGCTTTTCCTAAATCGGCATAATTATGCCGAATATCTCCAAGCCGATAGGCGCCAGTTACCTTAATAGGTACATCCACACCATAATAGTTCACCAATAATTGAGCAACAGAGAATACTTCAGTGGCAACCCCTGAACCAATTCCAAATACTTCTCCATTGGCCTCGTCGTTATTCAATGCCAGTGTGGTAGCTGCTACAACATCATCGATAAATACAAAATCCCTACTTTCTTTACCGTCTTCGAAAATATTTAATTCATTACCATTTTTTATACGTGTGGAAAAAATCGATAAAATACCGGTGTATGGATTACTCAGAGACTGACCAGGACCATATACATTTTGATAACGAAGTGCGGTAGCCCCGATACCTAGCGACTTGCAAACGGTCAAAACCATTTGTTCTTGATTTTGTTTTGTAATACCGTAGACAGAGGACGGGTGGATTTTTGACTCTTCATCCGTCGCCATCAATATCAGTGGTTCACCAGTTTGCGGGCACAGCGGCTCAAAGCGCCCAGCCTGCATATCTTCGTCCTTGCGCGCCTCCGGATAAATGACACCCAGCGCGGATGAATGATATTTTCCTTCGCCATATATAGAACGCGACGAAGCAACGACTACCTTATTAACCGAATATTTTCCATTAGCGAGTAAATCTAGCATCAGCCCAGTGCCGCCAATGTTGACATCAACATAGCGTTTGATTTCATACATAGATTGGCCGGTACCGGTTTCCGCAGCTAGATGTACGATCGCATGTTGACCTGGCAAGACTGATTCCCAAGCCGCTATGTCTGTTACCGAACCACGTACAAAGCGTACCTTGCCCTGTATGCTCTGGAATAACGGCGACGTCGTCGATGGGTCGCTGCCATGAATTTGCGGCGACAGGTTATCCAGGATGGTGAGCTCGTGCCCCAGCTTAATCAAATGTAATGCCAAATTTGATCCGATAAAACCTGCACCACCAGTGATAAGAATATTCATGTTTAATCCAGTTGAACTTTGTTATTTACTCTAACCCAGGCGCGCTGCTCCGAGTCATACCGCTTGATAACTTTCGCAGGCGAACCTGCAATTACTGAAAAAGGCGGAAAAGATTTTGTTACAACACTATTGGCTGCCACAACACAATACTCTCCCAGGCTAACACCACTTCCCACGAAAACATTGGCACCTAGCCAGCAACGATCACCGATGAAAATGGGGCCCTTGGAGACCAAATCCGTGTTCAGCCTGGCCATGCTGATGTCTTCGTAACCATGATCAAAATCAGTTAAAAACACATTCGGACCAAAGACAACTTCATTCCCGATTTTTATATTAAATGCAGAAGTTGCATTAAAACCTTTATTCGCAAATGTATTTTTACCTATTTCAATTAAACCCATATAATTTTTGTCAGAATAATACTTTACCGCATATAAAATTGCTCCTCGTTCTATCCTGACACCAGACCCAATATATAGTCTGGATGCTCCAAATATCTGTTCCGGTTTTTTTATCCAAGTCCCCTTACCAATACTGCCAAAACTCAATCTATAAATAAACCTTGTTTTAATTTTTGAGCACATAATATGCACAAAATTATAAAAATCAAAAAAATCCATTTTTTTGAAGGTGTGGTATTTTCGCTTTAGCATATTCAATACCGATATTCTTCAAAAAGACTTTTCAACGCCGAGTAGTACAGCATCGCGTTGAATATTATTTAATTCTTCTATGCGTGGAAGAGATAAATCTGCATATAATTCATGAGTTTTCATCGCTAAAATGCATTCATAATAGAGCATTTGCAGAACAAGAAATAAACCTTCCTTTCCTGCCTTGTGCGCACCATTAATCACATACTGAACAAAAAAACTCTTTGCCAAGCGTGCAGCCAAATTTAAACTACTACAAGAATTATTTTTTTTCGCTTGGATGTCTGTATATCTATCAATTGTCGCTAAATACTGTTTTGCATTATTTGATATGAAGTGCATCACAAAGTATTTTTTTGAATCGAGCTTTACGATTTCATTTTTCGGCACTGTCGTTCTACCAAAATGATGTATGGTATTGCCAGTAAAGTCCAATGCATCTTTGTGAAAAACGCGATTTAATCGATCAGCATAGGCATTATGACAAAATTTACCGTAATAATAATTTTTTCGAGCCAAGTTGACTATTTTATACTTTCCACTTTCAACAGCTTCTACGACAACACTCAGCGTTTCGTAATTGAGTAATTCATCAGCAAATGCCCAGTATATCCAAGGAGTTTCAACCCGGGCCTTAAGACGGGCTACAGTTTCCTCATCCTCTACCCATCCCTTGTTTTTATTCAAAAATACTTCGGCTCCGAGACGAGTAGCAATTTCCTGTGTATTATCTGTACTGTAATTGTCGACAATTAAAATACGGCCCCAACCAGAAAAGTTACGTATTACTCGTTCTATCCGCGCTTCTTCATTAAAGGTAAATATTACAAAAGTCAGCTTTTCCGAAAAAATCATCTTGCTCTCTATTCTTTAGTATCAAATCTTGCAATATGCATCATCAAAAAAGCAGCGATAAATATTTGCGATAATGCGATCGGTACACCGATCAAGAACACGTTTTCAGGCCAATAGGTCATCACCACAAAGCCGCTCAACACTGAAACTATAGCTGCGCCAATATTATAAAAAATCATTATCTTTGAGGCATTTTTCAACATCAAAAATACCGTCGCCGCACCGATTACCATATTACCTGCCTCAACCAATACACCATAGCTAATTACTTGTGCATACTGTACATAATCATTTTTTGTCAACAGCATCAATGTATACTGGCCGAAAATTGCAGCACCCACACCAACAAAACCAGCCAATAACAATGCATTTCTTATATATGTCAGTGTATATTTTCCTTTACTCGCATAAATTTTGGGCAAGAAAATTTGCGAATAAACTGATGAAATTGCACCCATTCCTGACGCACCTAAATTTGTGACAACGGTATAAATGGCTGCGGTGGCGGGAGCCCCCGCCCATACATACATCAACCGGTAGAACTGTAATTGAGCCAGGTTGCAAACTGCACCTATCGACAAGGCATACGATTTTTTGATTACCGTACGGTAAGTTTCTATACCTTCATCCCTCCAGTTATAAGATAATTTTTTGTAGAAATAAAAAACGATCAACAACATTTCAAGGGCTAGTGCCACAACAGATGAATAGAGTAACAAATCAGCGCTTGCGGAAAAATACACTGCCGCTAATAAAAATAATCCTATCTTCAGCGCACTTTCGAGCACCAGTATATTTACCACGAAAATTTTATGCCCACGGTTATTCAATAATCCTCTTGAGAAATTACAGAGATATAGAAATAATGCGGTTCCATAAATTCCTGCCAGATCTAATATTTTTATTTTTCCAAAATAAGATAATGGCAGACCAAAAGCAAGACACAAAATTATTGCACTAAAACAGACTTTCCGATTCAGTCTTAAAAGTGCCTTAAGCGGAATATCTTTTCCAGAGAGAGCTAAGCGCGCCTGGATATAGTAATCGACGGGCACGAATATCAATGCATTCATCAAATATGATAGCGTGATGAGATAAAAATATTTTCCAAGCTGTTCCGTTGTGAGATTATTTGTGTAGATTTTTATGAATGCAAAGCCAACACCGATCGAAACCAGTCTCAGGCCGATGACCATCAACGTTTCTAAAAAATCTCGCTTTTTCCCAATAGAAATTATTTTTTTTAACATGGTTCTACGAACGATAGTATTCGGTATTCTTCACTCATTTTTATTGAAACTACTCAAGCTTGCCTCTCCCAGTTCATATTATTTATGTCAGGCTATGGATCGCAGGATTGATTGATAGAGAGCGGTGCACATATTAGCGTGCTCACGCTATTTTAATTATTTGGGGGTAGCAATTTTTTCTTTAATTCTGCCAATAGAGATGACTCATCGAGTTGATGCTCACGCATTAAATATGTATAACTGCCACACCTCTCAGAAAAGCGATCCTGGATGCCACAACGCACAATACGCGCCTTGTCACCTGGAATGGCTGCAACTAATTCAGATACCATTCCGCCAATACCACCGTAGATGCTGTGCTCTTCCAGTACAACCAGGTTATCCACGCTGACGGCAATGTCCAGCAACTGCCCCGCGTGGAAGGGTTTAATTGTCGGCATACTCCAGACTGCACAATCATCTAGTTGTTGCGCCAAACCTAACGCGATATTGACCATCGAGCCGGTTGCGACAAACGCCATAGCTTTATTCCTGCCAATATTCACAGGCAGCAGGTCGCCAACCGGTGCGACCGGCACAGCCTGATGCACCCCGCCAACGTCGGACTTACCGATGCGAACGTAAACCGGCTCTTTGAACTGTAACGCGTGCCGCAGCGCATATTCCATTTCGTACGCATCCGACGGCGATAGAATGGTGATATTGGGCAGTGGTCGCAACATAGCGATATCTTCGGTCGACTGGTGACTGCTCCCCAAACTGCTATAGACAACGCCTGCGCCATCGCCAATAAACACAACCGGCAGGTTTTCATAGCACACGTCCATCTTGATCTGTTCCAGTACACGTACCGGAACAAACGCACTCAGTCCATATACGATAGGCTTGAAGCCGGCCTTGGCCAAACCGGCTGCCACTCCAACCATGTTTTGTTCAGCGATGCCGGCATTAATGAATTGTGCAGGACAACGCTGGCGAAACTCATCGAAGAGCGCGTAACCATGATCCCCTGTCAACAACAAAACTTTCGGATCAGCCGTAGCGGCATCGACAATGGCTTTTGAAAATGCTGATCTCATTTAACTTGCTCCAACTCAGCCATTGCTGCACCAAATGTATCTTCAGTAAGGCGGGTGTAATGCCAGATATTTTGATTTTCCATGAAGGAAACACCTTTGCCTTTAACGGTCTTGGCGATAATCGCTTTCGGCGCGCCGTTCTTGCTGGCTTTTAATTGCGTCAAGGCGTGCTCAAGCACTTTTTCGTCGTGTCCATCGACCGTGACGGCCTCAAAACCAAACGCTTCGAATTTGGCTTGCAAACTACCCAGCTGCATGACTTCCGCTGTTTTACCCATTGCCTGGAAGCCATTTTCATCAACAATCACGATCAAATTATCGAGCGCCCAGTGCTTAGCAAACAACATTGCTTCCCACATCGGGCCTTCATTCATTTCACCGTCGCCCACGACCGCGTAGCAGTATTGACCAGTCTTGCCAAGCTTGGCAGCGAGCGCCATGCCGGTACCAACCGACAAGCCATGGCCAAGCGAACCTGAGGTTACTTCACAGCCAGGTACATGTGCATCAGACAAACCTTTCAAACGTGAACCATCACTGAAATAATTTTCCAGATCGCTCTTTGGCAACCAGCCTTTTTCATGCAAACAAGCATATTGCGCCATAACGCCATGACCTTTGCTAAGCACCAGATAATCACGTTGTGGTGCCTGCGGATCATTATCCGGATAACGCAAATGGTTGCGGTAAAGCACAGCCATAATCTCGATGATGGAGAAGGCACAGCCGATATGTACGGTAGAACCAGCATAAGCCATCTGCAGCACAGTGGCGCGAAGTTTTGATGAGTTAAATTCAGGCATCATGAATTTCCGGATTAAGCACGACTTGAAGACGATCGCATGATCGCCCAGTCGACAGTTTTAGTTATGGCCGACGATAAATCTGTATAGACAAGCAGCTTCAACTCGTCGCGTGCCTTATTAATATTCGGTAA
>Ga0075037_1937707_pt1 | contig 15961 bp, 10 predicted proteins | sample OrgsoiRN2013_054_FD_73565 | JGI IMG/M metagenome (GOLD analysis project Ga0075037, IMG submission 73565) | Permafrost soil microbial communities from the Arctic, to analyse light accelerated degradation of dissolved organic matter (DOM) -... | ecosystem: Environmental > Terrestrial > Soil >... | reverse complement strand
GGCTCAACCCTTCGTCCAAAATTGACCAGCGCCGCCCCGCATAAGCTGCTGAGGAAAGGACAAAATCGACGCATTCTAAACCTGATTTATGCGACAACTATCTTGACACTCACCGTCAACCCGAACACATGCATTGTTATGGACCCAAACTACCGAGTGGGGATACACGCAATAAGCTGTATACGCAGCCAGTTCCCATCCCAATAGTCTGTCGAATCTGGAAACTGACAAGCGTGATCGCTGCGGGAAAAGTGCTTAACGTATAAGTATCGTACCGAGCTCAGTCTTCTCTACCAGAGGACAGCTGTGAACAAAGTATGGGGGTCTATAAAATCATAATGTCCAGATATATGGACACCTTTTGTAAATTCTTTACACAGTGTCTCCTTCACTACGAGATCAATACACTTATTCTTAATATCAATACGCGTAACTGAAACGGCAGTGAAATCAAAGTAACGGCCAACGACTCCGAATGCAGCTTTGAAGAAGCTTTCCTTGACTGAAAAAATAAGTGATAAACACTGATCAAAACAAAGGGATTCTGTCGTGGATAGAAGAGCACGCTCGTCCGGCCTAACGGCTATGGCTAAAACTGGATCGCGACTTTCCTCAGTTACTACCCTTTCGATGTCAATTCCAACCCCTGAATAGTTCGTTGCCAAAACAGCACTCGCCGCCGCGAATCGGTCATTATGCGTAATGCTTCCTATGACGCCAGATGGCCAGAGCGGTTCGCGTGAGCAACCACTATCTATAGAAAAATCAAAAATACCAATTGACTCTAACGCGGTTCGAGCACAGGCCCGACCGTGAAAATATTCGGCTTGGCGCTTGCGGACGCTGCGAGCAATTGCTGGCGGACACGGGATGGATTCCGTGAAGAACCACTCGAGGTTAAATGTTTCTACCGAAAACCTCATCAGAAAAACTGGAACTGGAATAGCGCCTGCAAGCGTTAGCAAGCTCACCGATTGCCTGTTATCCGAGCGCTCTATACCGACAATCCTAGTGTCTTCAGCCGAAAAATAATTGTTCATTTATTTTTAGTATTAAAGACTTCCAATATGGTCCAATGGCGCGCATCCAAATATTTTAGGTTCACCGAGTACGTCATTCACATAAAAAAGTAGACAGGCGCAAAGAAAATGCCCAATGCAACATTTAGTAGCGATTCTGTCTTTAAATACTTCGATTTACAATATAGACACCGAGAATATTGAGATCACAAAGAAATCAGCATCATTTTTCCTTCAAGCTGAAAGTCAAATTGGTATTAAACATGGTTCAATCCACGTAAGCTAATATAGATTGCTGCTCATTTTCGATCTCAGACTTATCTTTTTGTAAATTTCCACTTTCCATGACTAACAACTTGTCGGCCACATCGAAATAGCGATCATCGTGACTAATAACGACGAGGGCCTTACCACGTTCCCGCAAATCAGGAAGGATTTTTCTATAGAAAATTTCTTTGAAAGAAGGATCTTGATCGGCGGCCCATTCATCAAATAAGTACAGTGGCTTATCATCAAGCAACGCAACCAATAACGCGAGCCTTTTTTTCTGCCCATCAGATAACGACAGCGTAGAAAATTTACCATCCGAAATTGTAATTTTTCCATCCAATCCCAGCTCAGAAAGATAGGAATTGGCCAAAGCAATTTTTTGCGGATTCACCTCCCCTAATATTCTGTCGAAAAGATAGTAATCTGAAAATACTGCGCCAATTTCCTGACGGAAATTCTGTATCGAACTTTCATCCACACGTTGGTCTCCAAAATAAATCTCTCCGGACGCGGGAGGATAATGCAGAGATATTAGCCTGCTAAGTGTAGATTTGCCGGCGCCATTCCCACCAACAATAAATGTAATCTCGCCTTTTTTAATCTCGAAATCAATAGGACCTATGAAAAACCCGTCATGTCCCTTGTCACTTGAATGGCGATATGTAACTTGAGAGAATGTTAATGCTCTCCATGGCGCAACCGGTTTCAAGGCCGAGTTTGCGTTTTCAGAAGGCATATCCCCGAAAACCTTGTTTACATTTCTCAAAGAGGCTTTCGCTACTGCCACTTGAGGAATCGCATTCATCATGAAGGCTATCGGTCCCGAGACATAAAGGAGTACCATCACAATACCGATTAACTCTTCGGAGCGAACAGTCTGGTAATTCACAAACACAAATGCCACAACACCAATGACGAAAAAACTGAGTAAGTCACCGTAGCTACCGGCTGCGATAAATGTCGTATAAGCGCGTTTTTCAGATTTCAGTAGTGCATGTTCACGTTCGCACAACACCTTTTCGAAATAACTGTTTCGCTTATTCACGTCAAGCTTGAGCTCCTTCACACCGTAGATCAGGCCGCGGATAGCTTCCTGCAAGCCATCTAATATTTTTCGTGATTTACTAAATATACGTGAGCCGAGATAAATCGGAATCTGATACGTCGCCATACCGAAAATAATCGCCTCCATCACGAAGATAAATGCGGATATATTTAGATAAACTAAGAAACCAAGCATGCCGACAAGCGTAACTAGATTAATCAACAAATCCGGAAGAAGTTGCCCGCCTAGAATTATTCGACGTACATCTTCCGTTAAAATTGCGTTCAACTTGGCAGGACCAACTCTCTCGAGTGCAGGGACCGGCGCCTTCGCAATTTTGTCATAAAGACTAATGCGCAAGTCCGTTGTAAGACTCATCGAAAGGCGAATCAGGATCGCACGCGATAACGTTCTTGCGATTAGCACGACCGAACATAGCAGGAAAAATATCCAAGCAAATCCGAAATTGGAAATTTCGATTGAAAAAATTGTACGAACTTTTGGCTCCGCACTTACCAGGCCAAGTTCTGGGGTAGATAGGGACGCTACGACAATGGGAATCAGCATTGCGTAGCTGATGCCTGCTAGTGCTCCGAGTACAATAGAGAGGAAAACGCGGTTTGGCGCCTTAATCCCAAACTCATGAAACAAGTTCATCGCTTAGCCCCCGTCCACGCCTGCTCTGTTGGCGTCAACAGAATAGTAGAAGTGCCTTTCTCAGGCTTCGCAAGTTGCAGAGCCAGATAACTCACATTTTGAAAAGGCTTCACCATATTGTCATAGTTGGAACTTACAACGTTCCCGGACTGTCCCGTCGAGTTCATGTAAAGATGTGTAACCTGTTTTGGGCCCATTTGGATTATTTGCCGGAAACTCGCTCCCACCTTCTGCTCATATCCGTTAGATTGATTCAGCGTGGCGTTTGCCACATTTATGGTATCGGCTGAACCGCCAGTGGCAGCGCGGCGCTCGAACAATGTGTCGAGTAACTTGACTTTGCTAAACGGTGTATGCTCGTAGCGAGCGAAATGCACACGTCCCCACTCCCAAGAACCCATCTTGTGTCCCGCTACGCGCTCGATCTCTGAAATTGCGGCGTCGAGGGAAACCGAAAGGATCTTGGAACAGTCACGTTCTGTACCACGAGGTATATGTGCGCACCAGGGATTGTTCTTATCTGCCAGGATCGCATACAAGTCATCTATCGAGACCTCTTCAACCATCGATTCCAGATAACTCGTCTGGTCGCGACGAGGCCAGTCGATTTGCAACCTATCGAAAAACAACTGACGTCCCAAATGCTTCGTCCATACGTTAAATATGGTCGCAGCCTGACTGTCCGCGCGCATTTCTCCATTCCATGCTTTCAGGTAGCCCAATGCTTCGCGTTGGCGCGGATTATTCGGTAGCAACGCAGTCATCAGCGGCACCATCCTGGCAGCAGGAAGACTCATCACGTCCGCCTGAATGTGCTTAAACTGATCGACTGTAAATTGTCCGTCATCTTTCTTATACTTTTCTAGCAAGTCAACAATACGTTGTGCTCGCGCTGGCGAAGCCCAGTCGTTGGAAATAAAGTAAGGATAGTCGCTTCCAACAACCTTATTGTTTGCAGAAACTATGTAGCCAGATTCTGGGTTGTAACTTTGCGGCATGCTATTAAAAGGAATAACTCCCTTCCATTCATACTCATCGGTCCAACCTGGACTGGGGAGTGCACCATTTCCTTTATTCCGCAAGGGAATTCGACCCACACCAAGATAGCCGATATTTCCGTCTTTTCCTGTAAAAACCATGTTTAACGCGGGTGACACGTAGTATTTCAATGCGGCTCTGAAGCTCTCCCAATCATGCGCGTAGTTAAGCCTTAGAAATGCTTCATATGTCGTGTCGCCTGATACAAGTGCTGTCCAGCGTAGGGCGATGGGCTGGCGGAGCACGCCAACAACATCACTGATGATCGGCCCATGGCGGCTGCTTCTAACCTTGATGACCACGGGTTTGATCGGGCTACGCAGTTCTGTGGGGAAATCAGCTTTAACAGCGATTGATTCCTCACGGACGTCAAAACGCTTCCAAGTTTCGTTGACGCGATAAACATCCGGATCGGTCGCACTCACCTGCTCGAAATAGATATCTTGTGTGTCAGCCATCATATTCGTTCCGCCCCACCCAATTTCGCCGTTCTGTCCAAAAATGACCAATGGCAGCCCTACCAAACTCATGCCCGCGCCCTTCAGACGTAACCCCTCTTGACTCACCGCATAAAACAGTGAGGGTATCTGCAGGCCAAGGTGAGGATCATTGGCAAGAATAGCAGAGCCATCCTTCGTGAATTTCCCTGAAACCGCCCATGCATTGCTGCCGACAAATTTACCACCTATCTGCAGCGAAGATGCCAGCCCATGCTGGAGGTCGGCAACGGCCGCGAGATTGCTAAGTGTCGCCCTGTCGCTGGCCTGCACAGTGATCGGTCCAGCTCGGTCATGACCGCTAAAGAAGGTTGCCATCTCCTGACTGTTCAAGGTCTGCGCCGCCAAGTATCGACCTATTTCCCGCTCGAAGTTGCCCGAAAGGCTCAACGAAAATACCTTAATCCAGGCAAGTGAATCGAATACCGTCCAAGCCTCCGCCTTAACGCCCATGAGCGTAAACTCGGGCGGCAGCGTGTCATGAGTTTTCAACCATGCGTTGATACCGTCCGTATAAGCACTCAGCGATTGCTGTGCCTCTGAACTGAGGGCAGGCCAATCTGTCTTGGCAGCTTCATACAGCCCGAGTGTTCGAAGCCATATATCCTGCTTTAGCGCCTCCCGTCCAAACACTTCCGCCAAACGGCCACCAGCAATGCGCTTTTGAACCTCTAACTGCCAGAGACGGTCCTGCGCATGCACATACCCCATGCCGAAAAACACGTCGCGATCATTGTTAGCCTGGATATGAGGCACTCCCCGCGAGTCCCGAGTAATTGTGACGGAATCCGAAATGCCCGGTACCGTTCGGCCTGATTCATTCTCTGGCAAGACCGACCTGAAATGTACCCAAGATGCAACCACGACTAGCAAGAGTGGAAAAACTATGAAAATAGCCGACCGTTTTAAAAGAGGAAACGAAGTTCCCAACATATAAATCCTAACCTAGACGAACCGAAAGTGGACCCGCATTCAGATGCGAGTTGTTTTGTTATACGCTCAATTTCTGCTTGACCTGCCAGAAATAATCCAAATGCCGATAATCACCTACTGTTGGATCGAAGTCAACGTACTCATGTACAAAATCGATTAGCATTCTCTGAACCGAAATTGGATCCTGCGTAATGACGGTTGCCTCAATCGCATTAATCCGCTCTAAAAATTCCCTCAATACACTATTCAACAACCCCGTCAGGCAAATGAGGTCATTATCCATCCGGATTCCTCCGTGGGACAATAAATAATTAAACAATAGCTGTGAAGCGACCGCATCATAATTTGGCTTTATGTTCCCCTCGACCGGATAACGCAACAATCGCTCTGCCAGTATGAACTGATAGGTCATTTCAGCCAGCTGCGAAGGCATCGCGTCACCGGACATACAAATCTGCAAGGCATGCAAATCTACCCGCAACTCCTCCAAGCCAGCTAATGGCTTCAAGCTCTTCCAGGGGAGGAATTTCGGCAGAGGCATATGCCCCGTGCGATGGTGGAATTCGTGCAGCCATACCCAGTGGCTAGACGCACGCTCAATATCGACCGCAGTCGCGTTGCGCAATAGCTCGAAATCATTCTCGTGCACGACGTGTCTGATCATTTTCTGCGTTATGCGCTGATGCCGTTCCACGAATTTATCAATGAAATAGAAGATGCGATCATCCTGTTCCTGCAAATTATCGATATGGTTTTCCGGAAACAAAGCAACGACGACGCGCGCCTGAAAGCCCTCCGTGCTTCTCTCCAACACGACTGGGCAAGTATTGCTAGGAAACCTGGTCGAGAGCTCGTTATGCACATCTAATGCACGGTATGCCAGAAAATCGAGACTCAATGACGGAAAATATGAGGCATTAAACAGGGAAAAAACATAGTGACTGCGCTGCTCGTTAATATGCCTCTTTGTCCTCACTAATTTCCCTACATGTTCAAATTCCAGTGCATCCTCGACAAAGCATTGGACAACTGGCTCTTTGATTAAAGCTTTCTGGGATGCAATTTGGTTGGCCAAATCTCTAAAAAAATTGTGGTTTTTAAATGAATCTCGCGCACCGAGTAATTTTTTTAAATCGTGCGTCTCAGAAATTATATTGTCAATCATGATGTCTTTTGATATAGCCAATGGGAGATATATATCTCATGGTCGTAGGACGGCGCTCAGTAGTTCAGTTCGCAAGTTCTGAACTTGCTGAACTGAGCTTAGAAGCACAAGGAGCTTACTGACGTAAGGCACGAGTCGGCGGAATATGCAGCGCCATCAAAGAATGGCGCAGCGTAGACAGAAAAGCGATTAGTGCCGCCGCACAGAAGGCAAAAATCAACGCCCAAGGCCCAATAGGGGCGCGGTCAACAAACGCAGAGAGATAGTTGGCGGTGCCAAGCGCCGCCACCGGCAAACCAAGCACAGCCCCAAGACTCACAAGGAATCCGAATTCACGGCCCATTAACACCGCGATCGAACGCTTGTTTGCCCCGTGTAATTTACGTAAGACAATCTCTTTTGCACGGCGTTCAACGCTATATGCGGACAACACATAAATACCAAATGCAGCGATCGCAAACGCGATAATTGTCGAAGCAGTCAGAATTTTTGCTAAGCGAATTTCATCGGCATAGTTATCCGCGATTGCGCTCTGCACTCGCTTCATCAGTAGGACTTCGTTCGGGTAATGCCTACGCCACAACTCTTCGACCTCCTGCTCCACCTGTTTGACATCGCCTTCGGTCCGCACAGTCAACACCGGCGTTTCCTGCGAAATCTGGTAGATAAGCGGCTGCGGGGAATAACGTGCACTCTGATAACGAATATCGGGAACGATACCGATGATCTGACGCGCAACAATTTTCCCGCCGCGTTTTCCAATGTTGATTAACTGCCCAATAGCTGCTTCAGCCGAGGCAAATCCAAGTGCAGGTATCGCGGCGGTATTGAGTACCACGACATCTGCATTTTCTTCGGGGTCTTTAGCTGGATCGAACGCTCGGCCAGCGACGGGGTCGATACCATAAACCTGAAAGAACTCACGGCTGACACCACGCGATAAAATCATCGAATTGCCGCCGCCGGTGCTGACAGCAAGACTTTTCCCCACGCTACTGTTACCAATCATTTCCCCTGTCGCCGCTACGCCGGTCACGCCCGGCAGACGGGCAACCAGATCGCGGAAGGCACGATTGGTTGGGGCAGTCATGTCGCTGGGAAGCTCGATCGCCAGCAGAGGATGTGGATCGAAACCAGGGTTAATCTGCGTCGCGTAGTTGGTTTGCCAGGCAATGCTTGTTGTCAATGCGGCTAATCCGATCGCCGTACCAAACTGCAAGACCGTAAGTGTGCGGCGCAGTAACGCTCCACCCGCAGATTCCGAATTTCCGCGTCCCGCCAGGACTTGGCTCGCCCGAACGCGTAAGGCCAGCCATGCAGGATAAATGCCGGAAATCAAACCGACGACGATTCCGAAAACAATACCGAGCAACACTGTGAATGGCGTGAACATGCTATCAAGCCGCCGATTGACGAGATCGGAAAACACCGGCTGGAATAAGCAGGCAAGACCCAAGCCGAGCATCGCCCCGATGAGAGAAACCGTCATAGACTCTGCTAAAAACTGAGTAGCGACGCGATGTGCACTAATACCAAGCACCTTAAGCATCCCAACTTCACGCTTGCGCTTAATCGTACGCACGGTCGCAAGGTTAACGTAGTTCGTAGCTGCCAACGCAAGAATAAGGAGGGCGACGGTCGCGAGGCCAAATACTTGCCGCTTGTTACCGTGCTCACTCCCACCAGGTGAACCAGCGGTATCGTCATCAAAATACTGATCTGGCAAGGCACCCAGTTTAATTTCCAAGGCCTTTTTCTGACCTAACTTTTGCAGCGCCTCTACCGGAAGGTGGCTAAGCAGTGGCGACTGATCAGCAGCGTCCTGCATGAATTTTTCCAGTGTATCCGCCGATATTCCAGGCTTCAGTTTGACATAGATCTTGCTTCCAATTGCCCCCCAGTTTTCCAGCAACCGCTGTCGCTCCTCCGCTGGCCAAATCGTTGTCTGAAATCCCGCCAGCGCCTCGTACTGAACCGTCGAATTGCGTGGCGGATCTTTTAAGAGTGCGGACACCAAATAGGAGCGGCCATCGATCATCACTGTTTTTCCCAGAACACCGGCGTCGCCAAACAGTCTGCTCGCCGCTTCTTGGGTCAAGGCAATGGTATCGGGGCGCGAAAGCACCGATTTCACATCGCCTTCAAGTGCCTCAATGCTAAAAATGTCCTTAAATGAAGAGCTGACCGCCAATAATTTAACCAGCTGCACGTGATCGCCAACCCGCACAGAACTGCTGAATTGCGTGACACCCGCCACTTCAGATACCATCCCACTACGGCTGGCCACGCCCATGAAAGGCAACGGCGCGGACTCCAGCCAGCGCGGCTGACTCACAATATTTGGTCTAAACTTGACCAAGTGTACCTGCTCGGATTGGTGAAACTGCCTATCATAGCTCACGGAGTAATTCACAAAGCCGAGCAGTAAAAAGCAAACCGCAAAGCCGATTGCCAAACTTGCGACAACGAGTACTGAATATGCAGGTTCCTTAATCAACAAGCGCCAACCAATTCGAAAATCTCGTAAATTCATTCCCATGTCCTTACACAAGAGGATTCTTAAAGCATCATAGCTACCGACCACTCATCGCAATTCAAGCAGCTGACCGCAATTCATCCTGTATTACTTTTCCGTCTAGCAGATTGATCACCCTCGCGGCTTGCGCAGCATGTGCCGGCGAGTGGGTAACCATCACAACTGTCCCACCCTCCTCATTAATCGTACGTAAAATGCGCATGACTTCATCCCCATGTGCGCTATCGAGATTGCCGGTAGGTTCGTCGGCGAGTAATAATGCTGGTCCAGCCACCAATGCCCGCGCAATGGCAACGCGCTGTTGTTGTCCGCCCGACAGCTGCGATGGTCGGTGATTTGCACGGTGCGCCACACCAAGTTTGTCGAGCATGCGATGGACACGTTCACGCCGCTCCCGGGTGGGAAGCGATGTATATTCGAGCGCGAGCTCGACGTTTTCGAAAACGGACAATTCTTCGATTAGGTTGAAGCTTTGAAAGATGAAACCGATACGTCCCGAACGGCAACTGTTTAACTTGGATTCGTTTAGCCCGGCTATATTCGTCCCGTCGAACCAGCATTCACCAACATCGGGCGTATCAAGCAATCCCAATAGGCTGAGCAGGGTAGACTTCCCACAACCAGATGGCCCGGTAATTGCAACGTACTCGCCGGCCCTAATCTCGAGATTGACTTGATTAAGGGCTGCGGTTCGTACTTCGCCACTCGTAAAGAACTTGCTAACGTTAACCAGTTTCAGCATATTTACCTTCTTCAAAAATTGAACTTATGGAGATTCAAGTAACTTTACTTCTGCAATTGCAGGTTGGTTGCCTTGCCAAATGACGCATAGCTCGATACGATGACTCTCTCCCCTTCAGCCACTCCGGACAGCACCTCGATCTGACTGTTGCTTCGCCGTCCGATCCGAATAGCCCGACGCTCTACTGACGTACCATCATGCGCCACCACATAGGCCCAGGCGCCACCGCTGTCATTGACGAAAGCACCCATAGGCAACAGCATCGCTTGAGCTGGGTCTCCCAACGTTATTTCGGTATCAATGCTCTGGCCGGGACTGATTCCGGTAGGCTGTTCCTTCGGAAAGATTAGCTCGACAATGAAACGCCCCTGATTGATCTGTGCAAAAATACGGCTAACGGTAACTTCATATACTTTTTGATTGATTTGTACTCTGCCGTGACGACCAACCGTAACGCGATTTATGTAGTATTCGTCGATCTGCGCCACCAACTTAAAGTGATCGGGGTCATCAATGCGCCCGATATGCTGGTCTGCCTTTACAGCCTGGCCGACTTGCAGATCAAAGTCTGTGAGGCGCCCTGGAGCCGGTGCCCGCACGGCTAGTGCGTCGACCGTTGTGCTTACTAGAGCTAAACCGCTCTGAAATCTTTTGAGTGCTTGCTCCATCTGATTGATCGCATTGCGCTTAATTGCAATTTCGGCCTGGCTGTTCAGCCTCTCCTCTTCCAAACTGCGACGCTGCTGTGCTAGCTTGTCGGCCGCCTCCTCCAGCGCGGCAGCAGAAACAAAGCCACGCTCAGCCATTCTTTTGGTGCGTGCATATTCTTTTTCAGCCTGCGAACTAGTGTATTCGTTCTCGGAGATCCTGCGTTGAAGTGCTGCACGACTAGTTTCGAAGCTAAACCGTAAGTTCGACAGATTCGAAATCTGGGTAGCATAATCAGATTGGCGTGCCAGCAATTCAAGATGACGTTGGGGATTGGACAGGCGAAAAAGCAATTGACCTTGTTTCAATATGGCGCCATCGCGTGCGAATATTTCCTCAACCCGTCCCGAGTCGACTGAGTCGAGCATTATTGTGTTGAGCGGCGCCGCATTGGCACGCACGACTATATTATCGAGAAAGGCCCCCCGCTCCACCGCTGCGATTCGGACGTCGCTGGCGGCAACAGGCAGGCCGCGCGGTGCGAACTTCCACCATGCGACGCCAAACAACATCAGACCTGTAATAACAATACTTCCAACAATTGCGTGTTTGCGATAGTTTTTTTGGACGACCGTATCCATTGCCGCACCGGTAACGGCCACATGTAGAGCAGGGGAATTCATGCGTTCATCTACCTGTTTTATTGGTGCAAGTAAAAATGATCGTGGCTCGCGTTTGCATTACCTTGCTTAGATAGCTCTGGTAGAAACTCACTCTCAGCAACTTGCGTAACGATGGCGCTTCGCATTTCCGCCGCCACATCCCATTGCCCCAAGCACCGACGCAATGTAGCTATATCGGCGGCCAGCGCGTTGCATCCGGCAGCAACACCACCGACCAGTATCGCACTGCCCGGACCGCCGCCATATTTGTGGCTCATGGCTACGTCGATCGGTTGATGTGGCTGAAATGACGGATCTATTTCCATTAAAGCTTGGTGAATAGGCTCCGATCTTTCCAGCGCCGTACGGATGGCGTCGCGAACCTTGCTGTGAGCACTTCGAAAACTCGTTCCAGTCTTTTGCATTAATGCTTCGGCGACTGCTGTTGCCGCCACCGCGTTCTGCTTAAAATTAGCGTTGACGCTGCCATGATCGATTTCCAAGTCTTCGACCAGAGCACGGGTAACAGTCAGCGCATCGCGAATCGCGTGCTCAGCCTCAGCGATATATTTGTTAATCTGCGCCCCCACCTCAAAGGAATTGGTGTACGGCGTCTTTCCCACGGTTGCGGAGCAAGCGGTCAAAATACCCAGCGGGGCCAGCGCTCGCGACTTAACGAATTCCACCAGGAAGGGATTACGCTTTTGAGGCAACATGGATGAGCCACCACACAATTTATCTGGAAATCTTGCCAGCGAAAATTCAGCGGTGGTCCACAGCTGCATATCCTGAGCAAATCGTGATAACAACAGTCCGATAGCGTTAAGGCACGACAAGAAGTGCACCACGCCGCTGCGGTCGGCAACGGCATCAAGGCTATTAATTGATGACGAGGAAAAGCCCAACAGCTTAGCTACCAATTCCGAATCAATTGGCAGCGTCGTCCCTCCACCGGCCCCAGCGCCCAATGGACAAACATCGATCTCGGCGATCGAACCAAGCAACACATTGCACTCGCGCGCGAGCGCCTTTTCAATTGCCAGCAATTGATGGGAAAGCGTACCGGGAAGTGCAGGTTGGAACTGGCTATAAATCGGAAACGCTTGGTCTACTCCTTGTGATGCTTTAAAAACCAATGTCCTGCGCAAATTCAGCATGCCGCCAAGCAAGTCCCGTACGGCATCCCTGAGCTTAAGCTTGGTGATAGCTGCATTAATATCGTTACGCGAGCGACCAGTTTGCAACGTCCCCCCAACCTCTTCGCCCAATATAGCAATTAAATATTGCTCAAACATCATGTACAAACCGCGGGGACGTGGCAACGACCGTAAGGCGGCAAAGTTACTTGCCCTCAAATTTCGATGTACAACCAGTAGTTGCTGAACCTTTTTCGTATCGACCAGCTCGGACTCACCCAACATGACCAGGTGCGCTTCGTTCAAATCGCACAAATAGCCCATTTCGATAGAGAGAATATCGGCTGTCGATTCACCACCGTAAATAATCGTTTGCAATGCGGTCGGTAAGCCAGTGGATTCGGATAACTCGGGGGCTCGGCCGCTCTCATCGATATCGACTAACAATTCCGCTACCGCTCGGGAGGATGCAGACTCGACCGCATGGAACTCGTCTCCGGAGCAAATTACTGCTGCGATACGGTCGCGAAAGTCCCCTTCTAAACCTAGAAAATCTTCTACTTTCCGCATCACACGGAAATGCTTGACGCCTGCGCTTTTGACGGTTTCGGGTGACAAGCTGATAGGCTGTTTTAAAACTCCGACCCGATCTGGTAATGCAAATCGGATCGCCGCGTAGCGTTTTACTGTGAACTCTGGTAGCTCGGTGGCGCCAACCCACAGATCGAGAATTACGCTCAGCAAATCACTGGAGAACACTTCGTCAAGCATGATTGGAATCATCCCGCCGGCCAATCTCGGATTGATTTCGATGATTGTGGCTTTGTCTCTCCACAGACGAAGTTCTGTGTGGGCTGGACCAAATTTAAAGCCAACCGCCTGAAGCGCGCGCTCTACCGCCTCTTCAATCAACAAGCGATGCTCTACCGGCAGTGGCGACGGGTAGCTATGACCTATTTCAACGAATTGCGGTTCCGGTCCTAGGTGCTTCTGCACCACTGCCAGTACTTTGGTTCGACCATGAACAGTAATCGTTTCTACTGAATACTCGCTACCCTTGATATATTCCTGCGCCAGAGCGTCGATTTGGCCATCGCGCGCCATTCGTTCGCAATGCTTCAATGCCTCGTCAGCGTTTTCATTAAGTTTGACGCCGACGCTGCCAGATCCTGTGCGAGGTTTGATAACGACTGGATACGGTAAGTCAACCAAGGCTTCCTGGGTTAGCCCAACCAGATTAAGATAAAGCGATCGCGGTGCTCCGATATCATTTGCACGAAGCACTTCTTCCAGTCGCTTCTTATCGCGACAGATCCTGATCGCCGCAGTGTTTTCAGTCGCCAATCCGAGATGCCTGGCAACTTCACTGGCAATCTCGATAAAATATTCAGACGAGGAAAAGACTCCGACCACGTCGCTGATTGTAGACACGAATTCGCTAACCGTCTGGGCATCGGTCGTATCAATTGATACGCAGATGATCTGATCATCATCTAAAAAGGAATATTTAGTTTTATTCGCCGTGAGAAAATAAGGCACATAGCCGTGCTCGATGGCTTTTTTAATAAAGATTTCGCCTGTGCCAGTTGTATTGCTTTCAATAAATATAAATGCACTCATCTGTTACACTCTTCAGCTGCCATGCTGACCTGCTGAACTAATGTCTTTTTTTGCCACTCAATGCAACTCCATTGGCTATCCGCTCTTACCTCTTCGACGGACTGGACCGGCGATGGTACCGACGGCAGCTTCGCTGGTGTTTCAGTCGCCAATGCACGCCATTCGTCTTGATAAAGCGTTTGATACCGATACCCGGTATCTGGAGCGATAAAGACTCTGGGATGGTCACCGCGCTGGCTGGCCAAATATTGCGCCACCCAATATGCCGCCCCACTGGTCGGACCGCAGAACAGGCCGTGGCGCGCGTGTAGCGCTAATGCGCCGCGATTTCCCATCTCACTACATAGCCAATGGATGCTGTCGAATTGACAGTGGTCGAGAATCTTCGGCACTATGCTGTTGCCAAGTCCACGCAATGTCCGCTTGCCATCAGGCAGGCCGAACAACACACTATTGAATGTGTCGACGCCGGTTACCCTACCAACAAAGTTATGCTTACGTAAACCGCTTGCCAAGCCGACGGATGAACCGCCTGAACCGACACTCGCAATCAAATCCATCTCTAGCCCGAACTCGTCGATCAGCATCGAAGCTAAGCCCTGGTATGAGGCCGGATTGAACGGGTTATCGTATTGCTGCACCCAAAACGCGTTCGGCTTTTCATGCAGGATCTCGTTAATACGCTTGAGACGCAGACGTTGGAATGAACCTAAGTGATCCGGTTTTGCAATGATCTCAACCGTTACGTCAAGGTTGCGCAGCATGTTTTGTAGGTGTACATCAATCGCAGGGTCGCCGACAATACATAACTTGAGACCCATCTCGCGACAGACGATTGCCAAGCCGAGCGCGAAGTTTCCACTCGACGATTCAACGATCAGAGTATCCTTATTGATTAACCCCTTTTGCCATGCATGTTCCAAAATATATTTGGCCGGAATGATTTTCATCACATCCAAACAAACCGCAAATAGATTCGCTGAAAGCTGGACAATCCTCGGCTCAGACAGAGCCGCAGAGGCAGTAGTTTTTAATCTCTTCATTTACGCAGATCTTCTATCACAGGCTAAAAAATTTATATATCGGCTGCTGTAACTTTGCCGTAAGGATATGCTGTGCATTTAAGATTTTTCCCAATGACTCGGGAGTGCTAGCATCAAAACAAAGGCCAATAAATGTGCCACTATGGCAATTGACGACACCTGCAGCCCCGACTTCTGCCAGCAGACCTTCTAGAATATTAAGACTTCGTTTGTGATTTCGCTTTTGATGCAGTTTGGCGCTAATGGTAGTGATTCGCCCAATCTCATTGACGTCCTTCTTGGTAATGGCATCAGCAAGAAGGCTGCTCAGACGCGCGTAATCACTTTTTTCCTCGCTCGAAAAGTGGAAAATCTGCCTATTGTAGGAAATCGTGTCGATTTCGCCTCCCTCGTCCACTGCCAGAATGCACAATTTCGGCAGCTTCCCAAAAACCTCTTTCAATTCCACTTTTCGGTGAAGAAAAGAAACAACATGATCGAACATCACGCCATCACTGGGTTCAATGTTACGAATGATTTCGAGCATGTCATCGCATGAAATGTCGATTTGGAAATATGTCGCTACTGCCCGGAGCGTTGCCACAATATCTGCGGATGAACTAGCCAAGCCTTTACCTTCTGATACGGCATTTTCTATTTGGAGGACACCGCCGGTTTCAATTTGGTATTTTTTCAACAGAAGACGAGCAGCCTGGAGCGCTTTTGTCTTTCGCTTCGGAAAAACGTATAAATTTTTCGATTTTCCGAATCCGCAAAACTTCACTTTGGACAACTCTGAAATCGGAAGAGTTACCAGAAAGTCGTCATCTGCTAGAGGCTCCCGACCTTGAAGCAGTTCGCCAAAAGTCGCCGGTGCAGTGCCGATAGAATTAAATGAAGAGGCCATAAATCGACTGCAATTACGATGAGCGTTAACCGCTAACATTCCGAGCTTTCTTCATCAATAGCCA
>Ga0075037_1018666_pt1 | contig 17918 bp, 13 predicted proteins | sample OrgsoiRN2013_054_FD_73565 | JGI IMG/M metagenome (GOLD analysis project Ga0075037, IMG submission 73565) | Permafrost soil microbial communities from the Arctic, to analyse light accelerated degradation of dissolved organic matter (DOM) -... | ecosystem: Environmental > Terrestrial > Soil >... | reverse complement strand
CGCTCGGCGCTGGCACCGTCATACCTATCGCAAGGTAGGTATGTAATAAGCTGCTGCAAAACTAGAAACAGGCCAACACGCATCATGCCAACCCTCTATGTCGCGCACACTCCAGAGTTAATTGCATTACTTGTTTTTGCTTTTGCGTGCGCACTCGAACCACTGTTTTTTTTGCAAAACTGATACCTACGCTGATACCACGAAACCACCCTAAAACGCGCTGAATGAAGGTCTACGTGGAATGGCGGCGGCGTTAGTATCACTCAAGGGAGGTCTGAAATACATACCATCTTTGATGCCCTTACTACCTGAGGTTCAGAAATCATGAGGTTATCGAAAAAATAGATTTTCTTGTCTTTGATTCACGGTTTTCCCGTGGTCGCGCTTTCAGGACGATTTCCCCGTATTACTGACGCACGTCTCTCATACCCATCAATCGTTTCCGCACCATCAACAAAAGTTCGACAAAGCGAATAACGTTGTCTGCTGCGCGATGTTTTTCGACAAACCACGAAAGCGCACTGTCGTATAACTAAACTGTCGCTTGATCACGCGATATGGGTGCTCGACTTAGCCCGCACCTGCGCTTTCGCGTACTCGATCTCTCGGCGCATGCGCCCGATCAGACTCCTTTTCCGTGCTTCTTATAGCTGCTTTGCCGAGCGGCAATTGACCAGGTCATCTTGCGATCCTGACGCTTCAGACGTTTGTCCACCCAGGTGTAACCGGCGTCGCCACACATGTAAGTTTCCTCGCCGTGTAACAACTGATCGACCTGCGTCACGTCTGCCACATTGGCCGCCGTGCCCGCTTGGTTGTGCACCAAGCCCGATTCGGCGTAGACGCCGATGTGCGCTTTGATACCGAAAAAGTACTAGTTCCCTTTCTGGTTTGGTGAATTTCGGGGTCTCGTTTGCCGTCTTTGTTCTTGGTTGAGGTCGTCGCGTGAATGATTGTCGTATCGATCACGTGCCCTGGCGTGAAATCAGTCCACGGTCACCCAGATAAATATTGATGACCTGCAAAATGCCACCAGCCAACTTATGGTTTTCCAACGAACGGCGGAAGTTGAGGATGGTGGTTTGATCGGGAATTCGATCAAGATTCAATCCCGCGAACTGACGCAGAATAGTCGTTTCATACAGTGATTGTTCCATCGCCGGATCGCTGTAGCCGAACCAATTCTGCATCAGATGAACTCGCAACATAGCCATCAACGGATACGCCGGACGGCCCCCTTCGCCCCTTGGATAATGCCGTTCGATCAAAGTAACCAAGCCCTTCCAGGGCAGCACCTGATCCATCTCGATCAAGAAGCGCTCGCGGCGGGGCTGCTTACGTTTTCCGGCATATTCGGCGTCGGCGAAGGACACCTGTTTCATCGCGGCTCAACTGTTCCGTTGGTGCGTGGTGGGTATCTCACCAGATCTAGAAGTCTTTTTCAGAACTTCCTTAGCGTTTGCCGGTGTCAATCCAGTTGCACAAAATGCGCACACCTTCTGCAACCATTACGTTTGGAGCCCACTCAAGTACCTGCTTGCTCTCCTCAATCGTGCACGAAGCGTGACGAACGTCACCGTGGCGATATGCCCCAGTGATATGAGGTGCAGGAGCGCCATAGTGATCAGCAATGATCTGAGCCAACTCGGCGACGCTAGTGGCTTCACCCGAACCTATATCATAAGGTTCACGTGTACCTTGAGTGTGCAAGGTCGCTGCGAAGATCGCGTTCGCCACATCGTCGATAAATACGAAGTCACGAATGATTTCACCGTCTTCATACACTGGAATGCTTTTGCCATCTTTCGCCATCTGAGCGAAAAGCGAGACGATGCCGGTGTAAGGGTTGGACAGTGATTGGCCTGGACCATACACATTCTGCAGTCGCAGCATGACTGGGGTTACGCCTAATGCCAAACACCAAGAGCTAAGAATATGCTCTTGCGCAAGTTTGGTAGAACCATACACGCTGGTAGGGTCTGGGCGAGTAGTGTGCGAGTTGAAAGGCAGCGTTTTTAGGCCCTCAAAATCCCACTCCGCACGTTCCAGTTGCTCACGTGAACGCTGACCTGGATAAACGAGTGAGCCATCGGCGGCCTTCCATGCGCCTTCACCGTAAACAGCACGGCTGGAGGTCAACACGATACGTTTCGGCAGAGCTTCATGACGCACTAACGCGTCAAGCATCTGGGTAGTCCCGGTTACGTTAACGTGCGCGTGGCGGCTCGCTTCCATCAGCGACTGACCAGTACCTGTCTCAGCCGCCAAGTGAATGACTACGTCAGGAGCAAAATCTTTTAAAACAACATCCCAGTCTTCAGGGGAGGTGACGTCACCTTTGACAAACTCCACACGCGAATCCAACGCCGCTGGACGCTCGGCGGTAGGGTGGACCTGAGGGTGAAGATTATCGAACGCAACCACTCGGCTGAACGTCTCAGCCAGCAGCGGAGACAACGCACACCCGATGAAGCCCGCACCGCCAGTAACTAGACATGTCTTGCTCATAAAACGCTCCTGATTCATTTCAAAAAAACTACTTTGCTTCCTGCACAGCCATAAAGTATTCGTTCAGTTTCAGCTGAACTGCACTTTCCAGATTTACCAGACTTATGCTGTTGGAATCCATCACCGCAGGAAAACTAAAAAACAGCTCGTTCTCACCCTGCGCATATCGTTCAAAAAGATCGACGGGCTGACCACGACTCATGACCTGAACCTTAAGCGCCCCAGGCGCAGAAGCCGTCAACATTACCCGCAGCGTTCGCTGCCCTTTTGAATTTTGCGACCATGATACAGTGGCCGGCGTTGTTAAATCTATCGGTCCATGCGCTGTCAGACTGTCAGGATTATTAGACCCTTCTACATGCGCCCCTCCTGCGACAGCTTGGTCATACGCATTGGCAGAGTTCCACATATAACCGTCGGTCAGAATATTATCCAGATGGCGCTCAGTCATCACATACAACACCACATCTGGCTTGTACTTCGCAACGAGTGCAGGAACGTTAGGCGCGTTTCGTTGATCATCTATATTGTGACGAACTTGAATAGTTTCATAGAACGCGGACTGCAAATAAGCGGATAAAGAGTCGCCCATCGAGTCACGCAATACCAGCGCCCTGAGTTTGTTAGTTGCCGAATCATTTCGCGTATTGCGCGGCAAATCAAGAAGCCCGGTAAGCGTACTCCCAGGCACCACGTGGCTGCTGCCATCGTCAGACCAAATACTAAAGTCAGGCAGTGGATGTCTTAAATTCGGCATTGTCCAAGGGTTCGGTTTGGGCAAGTTGATCATAGCCAAAAACTCGCTGCCGTAATTTGGATTAATTACCGCGCCGTTGATGTCAGGTACATACAGGCCCTGAAGTTTCGGGTCCATGGCGCCGAGCGAATGTGCTGTTTCCTTCCAGGCAGCCCACGCACCAAAGTCAGTCCAGTGGCTGTTGAATGGCGAATAGGTATCTGCCGTCGATCGCGCTTCGCGCAACGCAGGCCTGAGATCAATCAACGGCAGCTTTTGCGGAAATGCCAGGAGCTGATCGAAGATGTGAGGACCTACATGGCCCTGCGACCACTGCGGAAGCTTATCGGGGTAAATCGACCACTTGGCGGGCGCCACAAGGAAAAGCATCGGAATATGGCGACTGCCCAGCCACTGTTTCTGGCCGCCGATGGAATAATACCACGCATCCAAGTCGTTACTGTTGTAATACCGACGGCCCAAGGCCTGGGCCATATTGTTATTAAAATTGTCGCCCAGAAATACCCAACCGTCTGTGCCGACGACAGCTATTGCACGGTTATTGGTAGTGCCAAGAGAAAACAGAAAACTTGAATACCACTCCACCGCCTTGTTCCAGAGCGGTGTGGTGCGTCGGATCCCGTCCCTCTGATTCAGCCACTCGCTTGGGTGATTAATCACCAGCTTCATCGCGGGGATAAATTGCGGCGAGCAGATTACCGCGATGCCGGGGGCACAGAGCGCCAGCATAAAAACAGTGATAATTATTCTTGACGTAAATAGTGAGCGCATAAATTAAAACCGAAAGTAAAGGAACGGACTGTAAGCACCAGAGAGAACTTTCATGCTCGCCAGTAAAAACAGAACACTCAATCCACACACACCCGCGACCAGTCGCTGATTCGAAGAAAGACGGTCACGGACCCACGCATACAGTGGAAAACTGAGAACAAGGCCGCAGGCGATTGCCAGCCCCAGAGCCGTGCTCATGTACTCCGCCACTACATAGTTTTCTGGCCCTGTCCGAAGATTCAGCATCAAGGCAATCATATGAAATGCGTGGTCAAAGGTCTCGGAGCGAAACAGCACCCATCCAAACACTACAACCGCCAGGGTGTAGATCCACCGCACGAACACGGGAATCCCTCGGTCCTCGAACTTCGTGAAGCGCTCTATAACAATGAATAGACCGTGCCAAAGCCCCCACGCTACAAAGGTCCAGGAGGCGCCGTGCCACAGACCGGTCAGAATAAAGACCGCCATCAAATTCACGTACGTGCGGACCGAGCCCAAACGGTTGCCGCCCAACGGCACGTAAACATAATCACGAAACCAACCAGACAACGTCATGTGCCAACGGCGCCAAAAATCACGTATTGACGTGGATTTGTATGGATAGTTGAAGTTTTCTGGAAAGCGGAACCCCATCATCAACCCCATACCGATGGCCATGTCCGAGTAGGCTGAAAAATCAAAGTAAATCTGCAGCGTATAAGTGATCGCCCCCAACCATGCAGTACCGAAGTTCAACTCCGAGGCGGGCAGCGAAAAGATTGCATCGGCCGTCACTGCGAAGGTGTCCGCCAGCAGTACTTTTTTGCCGAAGCCGATGACGAATCGAGTAATGCCCTCAACGACCATATCCGGGTTAATCGAGCGATCGGGCAATTCAGACGCGATATCCCGGTAACGAACAATAGGCCCGGCGATAAGTTGCGGAAACAAAGATTTGAACGTACCAAATATCAATAAACTTTTGGTCGCCTGAATTGTACCACGGTAAACATCAACCAAATAGCTGATACCCTGGAACACGAAAAAGCTGATACCCAACGGCAACGCAACCGATATCAACGGAACCGCCGAAGGATGGTCCAACTTGGCAGCGATCAAATTAATATTTTCCGTGATAAAGCCCACGTACTTAAAGTACCCTAACACTGACAAGTTAAAGAACATACCCACGATCAGCAGCACTCTCGCCGTGGGACTTGATTGCTTCCCGTCCGTCACCTCTCTGAATCGATCAATCAAATAACCAATGGAAAAGTTGCCGACGATAGCGGCCACCAATATCCACAACCCCTTGGCATCACCGAGGTAGTAAAAGAATAAACTAGCCACCAATATTAGAATATTTCTAAAATGATGCCCTACTAGTTTATAGGCGATCAAAAATACCGGCAAAAAGAGAAAAATAAATAAGTAAGAACTAAAAACCATGCTTGTATTTCCAACTGGCGACGGCCCTGAAGCCATATTAGGTGAGCAGTGTATCTGACACCTTCCAAACATCTAGCCTTTTTTCAAGGCCCATCGGTATAACCTTCTCAATCTGAACGCCACTCTCGGATAGCGAAAGAACAGCGACCGTTTTAGAGAAAATACAATACCACCTGTCAATTGCGCAGCCTTAGCCACTTGCATTTGTTCACGTAAACTTCCCGTGGAGAAACAGCTTGAGAGTGCTTGCAACTTATATTCAAGTTTGACGTAGTTTTTTGAAGCCTGCTTGGGAGTCAAAATGCACCGACTCAAATAGCCTGCGTCCTGCGCGCAATAGGTCATCAAACGCTCCAGCACATGCGGAAGGTCACCATCACCGTAGTGTTTTTCATCAAAATCAGCCCACGCCCAACGGTGCTCGAATATTTTCCTGAGCGCCGTTGGCCGGAACCAAAACATCGATCCATAGGTTGCAATGGGCGTTTCAATGTCGAGGTCGACACCAATTCCAAGCTGACGGGCCACTGTCACTGCCCGTGCTCTATTCGAAAACCAGCCGTGCCCCAATGTCGGATAACCTATGTGGACGACCGGTGGCATTGCAACGCCGACCCACGGTTCATTCTCAAACAGACTAAATACATTTTTTACGTAGGCGCGGCTTGCCAGTAAATTGTCGAAAAGATGGCGCTTGAACATGGACGCCTTGGACCAGCCGTCCTGTGGCGATTTTTTGCTATGCACCCTACAAATCAGATCATAATTTCCGCCGAGAACAATGTCACGGCACGTAATAAGCAGCGCAGACGTATCCCTCCCAAAATTAGACTCGCACACCAACACCGTACAATTCAAAAAATCGGCCTGTAAAAAAAAACGTTCGATACAGTGCTTTTTCTCTTCAGTATCGGTGGTCACGTATAAAGAAAACGGCTCGGGAATATTATTGATACTGGCAAACATTTCATCCAGCATGTCGAGATAATAAACATGCGCAATGACAGCAGTTTTGGTGGGCACCGTGCGTTCAGGTCGCTCGTCGACATGCACATCCGACAGCACACTGAGCTGTTCCAGATTAGAGTAAAGCGTGCGCAATGGTGTTGTGCGTATCAGGTTCTTCCAAATAAGACTGACGTCGTAATCGGACGTATCGCGCACTAGCTCCAATGCGCGTTTCACGTCAATTGCTTCACTCTCCAAGTACGCCGGATCATGAAAGAATGGACGGCGCTTTAATATAGGCGAGCGACGCTCGATTGTAAGGTCTATCTCGGAAAATACGGGGTGTGCCGTATTATAGTTGCGTGGATCTATATGAACCAGAAAGCGATATCCCATATCACTGAAGTGCTTCGTGAACCTGGCTTCGTGCTTTAAAATAGACTCCTCATAAGAATTGATCATCGGCATCTCCGACCAATAGTTATAAAAAGCCTCCGATTCAATCAGATTTTTGCGCACCGCAATAAAATGAGACTGGATATGAAACGGCAGTATGCCGTTTCCGGTGAACGGATTAGGCGATACTTCTGCGTGAGCGGACACGCCCCAGAAATCAACGTCCGCACTTTCCATCTGACCGAACAATTCAGAGAACGGGAAAATGGGACCGTAAAACGTATAATTTAAAAAAATCGCTTCATCGTACTGCCGGATATTATCCCAACCAAAGGCCTCAATAGACTCTTTGTATGCCCACACATCAAAACCGACATTTTTGCGGACATGCAAAACATCGATCAGCGGCTTTATTTTTTCTAGCGAATTCGCAGACACTTCAGAATTCGACACAAAAAATATAGTCTCAACCTCTGCGCGGAGCATGCGAAGCTTGTAGAGGACGTAATCGTCCACCACGCCATCACTATCATAAAACAGGTAAAAAGCAACTCTGCGCATTTTCAGTTAAATTCCGTTACACACATTCATGTTAATAACACTCTTTTCTCCACGCTTAAACTCGGATGGAGACACGAAGTTTCATGTCTCCATCCGCTTGCACACTTAGCCTCTACTGATTCGCAGCAGCGAGCGAAGGCGGCCGACTACTCTCTGACGCAGCGGAACATTAGCCCGGTCAACCCACAACAACTTCGTAGACAGATCAGCACTGCCCATGATCGAGTTAAACTTTTGTTGCAATATCTGAGCCTGATTCAGGGCGCCCATTTTGTCACGGAAAGATGCACCCGGCATGAACGTCGCCAACTTGTCATGCAACTCCCGCGATTGATCCAGCCACTCTACCGGCTCGATCCATATATTGTCTGTTCGGCGATGATCATCAATACGATTGCTCAAGTCTCGAGCAATGCCCAACCAGTGAAGCTGCCACTGAATATTGCCGTTCGGCAGTAACGCAGCGAGCTTCTGCAACTTGTACTCAAGTTTCGTGTAGTTAATGCCCACCGACTCTCTGTTGATCACCGAGCGCAAATGGAACCCTTCACTCATGACGCAGTAACCCAGCAAGCGCTCAAGTACATGAGCCAAACCGCCGTCTGTATGATCAGGCTCGGAATTGAAGTCAGACCACTTGAATGGATAACTCGCAATTTTCCGGACGGCCTTTGGCCGAAACCAGAACATTGTGCCGTAGGGCGCTATCGGCGTGGCATCATCGAAGGCCGTGGTAATACCAAGCTTTTTTGCCCACTGAGTAGCGGGTTCACGGTTCTCAAACCACGCGTGTCCCAGCGTAGGATAAGCAATGTGTACGACGGGCGGAAATACCATGCCCAGTGTATCGTTTTTATCAAACAGATTGATCAGATTCTTGATATAGCCCGGGGTGTAGAGCAAATTGTCAAACATATGCTGTTTGAACAGCAGTGCCATGTTATGTCCATTTTGCGGGGACTTTTTAGAGTGAATCCTGCACAGGTAGTCGTATTCGTCGGACAGCAGGACATCGCGCAGTGTCATAAACAGCGAGCCCATGTCGCGACCACGATTCTGTTCAACCACACGCACGCAAACTTTATTGATATTGTATTTAACAACGGCCAGTTCAATATTTTTCTTTTTCTGTTCATCACTGGTCGTGATATACAAATCATACGCGTACGGAATATTTTTTACATACTCCATAGTCTCTTCGAGCATGTCATCATAATACAAATGCGCGAGCACAGCGATTTTGTGAGATTTTTCAATCTTAATATCAGCATCGTGCTCCGGCAGCACTTCCAACAAATCAACGTTTGTATGAAGCGTGCGCGGCTGGGTACTACGTACTACGTTTTGCCAAATCAGCGAGGTGTCGTAACCACTGTCCTCAACTTGTCGCATTACCCCACGCAGGGTCATCGCGTTCTGCTCGAGGAAAATCGGATCGTGGAAGAACGGACGGCGCTTGAGAATCGGGCAGCGGTTCTCGAACATCAATTCAATGCTTTGGAAGGCCGAGTATTCTGTTGGGTAGTCTTCCGGAGGGAACGTAACGTCAAAACTGAAGCCGCGGTCACTGAAGTGCTTCGTAAATCTCGACTCATGCTGAAGAATGGAGTCCACGTAAGAGTAAATCATCGGCATGTTGCGCCAATATTGCTTGAACTCCTCGGAGAGGAACATACTCTTGCGTACTGCTATCCAGTGCGAGTTGAGATGGAGCGGCAATTCATCGCGCCCCGTAAACGGGTTCGGCACCATGGCTTTATGAGCGGTGATGCCCCAAAAATCACAGTCTTGTGCGTCCATTTTTTCGAACGTTTCAGAAAACGGGAAGATCGGTCCGAAGAACGTGTAGTTCATCAGAATCAACTCGTCATACTCTTCAAGCTTCTCGAGACCAAATACTTCCATGGCCTCCTTATATCCCCATACATCGAAGCCGACGTTTTCACGAACGTAAACGGTGTCTACTACCGCTTCCAGCTTGGTTCTCGACTCGCTGGTCAGCGGGGAGTTCGACACCACAAAAATGGTATCAATACTTTCTTTAAGCGCACTTAATTTATGAGTGACGTAATCGTCAACTTGACCCTGATCATCATAAAAAAGATAGAATAAAACACGCTTCATAACATCACCCATTAAAACTCATCAATTAATTTTTATTGGAAGTGGTGAAGAGCCGTCGTAGCAGCCACTTTTTACTTCCGGCAAGAGAAACCAGCGTGGCATAGCTTGATTGCAAATCAAGCAACGCACTGTTCACTTTTTTCTCTTCTATCCTTGCCACGTCCAGCTCACTTGTTCGCTTGTTTAATGCTGCAGTCAATGCCTCCCTTTCACGCTGCGCGGTCGCGACTTCGTCTTTTGCACGCCCAAGTGCAAATGTTAGTTCTTCCAACTCAGCCTGGTGAGTCAAAATTAGTGCTTCTTTTTGTTTCGTCAGCTCACTCAGCTCGACCGCATGAGTGTTCGCCAGTTCTTCACCTTGACGCCTAAGCTCATCCACTTCTGACTGGTGGCGCAGGCGTGCCGCTTCGCTTTCACTGCGCAGCGTATCCAACTCCGATTTTTGCGAATAAAACACTTCGCTGTGGTAACGCCTTAACTCATTCAGCTCAGTCTGCTGAGAGAAAAATACAGTGTTGTGATGATTCCGTAGCTCATCCAATTCGGACTGTTGTATAGACATCACACTGACTTGCTCAGTCGCAGCCTTGTGGATCAGGTCCTGCATCGGGCGTTGAAAGAAGGCGAAGACAGCCGAGAATTCCGAGTAAAGCGACTTGAGTGCGGACCAATAGTCGCCGTTCATTTCATTGCACGTGATGTATACATTCTCTGCCAGCGACAACTCCGTCTCCGACACCCTTTCAGCCGGAGAATGTCTGTGATGACGATTTTCAGCCCCAAGGTAATCGTCCACGTGGGGCTTGGCGGCAGTTGAAGATATCGGCCACTGGATCGACAGCTCATGCGCTATGCGATCGATATGAAACTCCCAATCATTTAATAATTGGTCGTAGGTGATCAGCGCCCGCGACAGCCCTCGCGTGTGTTTTTCGGCTTCAAAAAAATACTCAAGCCACAAAATTTTCGTGTGTTCCGGAGACCATTGATCCTCGCCCACCATTCGGGCGACGGACCGCACCACCTCTTCGGGGTGACGCGTGACCAACAGCACGTGAAGCTTGATGTCCAGTGATTCGAGTACTCTGATCCACAGCGGCACGAGCCGGCACATTCTGGGCTCTTTAATTACCCAGATCGTTTTGTCAAAGTAGTCGCGCTTGACCAATGCTTCCAGGTCGCGCTGGGCCTCTAGCGTTTGCGGCAGATCCAGCCATCCTTCAGGCATTTCAGCGATGTCATACCAGTTACGCCCCATCGCCTTGAGAAGCCGTTCATGAATGGCCAGGGCATCAGCACTTTCGAAAAAGCCTTTAGGGTTCGGTTTGGCTGCAGGCAATAACTTATCTGAGAGCGAGGCACCGTGCAGATTCAGCACGCGTGTGACGGCCGACGTACCGCTGCGAGGCATGCCTAATACTAAAATTGCTGTGGAATCAGCCATAATCACGCACCCGAAGTGTCAGTCAATGAAAGTTCCAGTTCAGGCGGCAAGACTAGATCGGTCAGGCCCGTAAACAAACGCTCAGGATTGGGCAAAACCCTGAACATATCGACGTCGATCAGCCTCGCCGCAAACTGCTCTTGCCCATCGATATGCGCCAGTACGCCGGCGTTCAGAAAATACACCGCTGGCAGCAGCTGGCAGGTAAACGCAAACGTCGCCTTTACGCTCGCGCCTTTTGCGATGCTTTCAACCGCCTCTCGAGGCGTTGAGCTGACCGCGCCGCCGATCTCAAGGCCGGAGGTGGTTCTAATCATCATCCCAAATCGAACTTTAAAGGCGGGCATTGTGAACTTGGCTTCGTAAACGAAGTTATAAACCTCACCCTCCCTTAGAACGTTGACCCTGCGCCCGTCGACCGTCTCAATGTGTGCGTCATTGATGAGAACACCGTTGGCGGCATAGCTGATAGTGCTCTGTGGCACCATGCCATCTTCGTAATATGCATCTTCTTCAACTGCCGACCCGTTTCGAGCGCTGGCCACCAGTTTGATATCGACCTTGTCGGCATCCGTCACGAACTTGTCCGTTAGAATGGTCTCTTCGCTCGACGCTTTTAATTCCTCGCGCAAGCGCGCGACTGAATCGGCCGGCGCGTAGATCAACTTGTGATACTTGGACACCACCAACTTGGGTCCACCTTGCGCAATCAGTTCGCCCTGGTCCAGCAGAATGGCACGATCACACAGTTCAGTTACGATACCTGCAGAATGTGAGACAAACAAAATCGTCGACCCCGAATCTCTTAAATTCTGGATGCGAGCAAAACACTTGCGCTGGAACGCTTCGTCTCCGACCGCCAGTGCCTCGTCAACAATCAGCACGTCAGGCTGCACGTTGATGGCCACCGCAAATGCCAGCCGAACGTACATGCCACTTGAGTAGCTTTTGACGGGCTGCTCAATAAACTCGCCGATGTCAGCGAATTCCGCAATCGTATCAAACCGCGAATCGATTTCTTCCTTGCTTAGTCCAAGCACGGAACCGTTCAAATAGACGTTTTCACGACCGGTGAAATCAGGGTTGAAGCCAGCCCCCAGCTCCAGCAGCGCCGCGATGCGCCCGTTGACCTGAACAGAGCCCTGTGTCGGAAAGAGTGTCCCGCATATCAATTGTAGTAACGTGGATTTGCCTGAGCCGTTGCGCCCAACAATCCCGAACGTTTCCCCGCGCTTAACGTCGAAACTGATGTTCTTGAGGGCGTGAAACTCTTTATACCACTTATGCTTTTCGCTCGCGGGAGAGAGCATCTGAAACAGCCTGTGGTGAGGCTTTTCATACACCGGAAAAACTTTCGTTAAATCACTTACCACTACAGCCAAATCAGAGCACATCGCCAAAGCCTCTACGAGTCGCCGAAAACCATGTATATCCAATCAGCGCAAATACAGTACTGGCTAACGCGTAGATAGCGAGTCCCGACCAATCCGGCATGCCATTCCACAATGCAACAATCCGTGCCTGATCAATAATAAATGTCAACGGATTAGACACGAAAATAAAACGATATTCCTCAGGCACCGCGCTGGCCGGTACGACGGCTGAAGAGGTAAACAGTAACGCCGTTGACAGGACGCCTGTGATTTGATTGATATCACGCAGGTAGACGCCAAGTGCGGAAAGAAACCAGCCCACCCCCAGCATCAAGATGGTCAGCGGAAACAGAACAAACGGCAGTAAGAATGTCCCCCAGGAAAACGCGTGATCCACCACCAACCGTAGAACGATGAGGACGATCACATTCATTAACGTGTGAAACAGCGCAGACACCACCATGGGCCATGGAAGAATTTCCAATGGAAATATGACTTTCTTGACGTAACTGACGTTACTGGTGATAAGCGAAGGCGCTCGATTGAACGACTCTGCAAAAAAACTATGAACAATTAGGCCCACAAACAAAATTATTGCAAAACTGTCTTGTGTCCCGGGGGGCTGCGGCCACCGACTATTTAGAATACTTCCAAATGCAAACGCATAGACACACAACATCAAAAACGGACTCAGTATCGACCAAAAGAGACCGAAGCTAGCTCCTCTGTATCGTCCTAAAACTTCGCGCTTGCTTAGCTCAAAAATCAGCGACCGATTGCGAATAACCGAATACGCCGGTGCCAATAGCCACGTTTTTAAATTCTTTATAAACCGGGCCATACCGACTCCAAAAAAGTTAATTAAAGCCAGCAGACTCACCTGCCCCAGTCGAGCTGGGCATGATGCCTATCGACACCATGCTCTTGAGTCCGCCAGCGCTGTAGTCACTTACTCTCAGAACGTTTTGGCGTCTTTTAACAAGCGGCCTTCCTGGTCCTTTTTAGACAACAGTGGCTCAAAGCCCTCAGGCCATTGGATGCCAATTTCCGGATCATCCCAGGCAATGCACCCTTCACATTCCGGTGCGTAGTAATTGGTCGTCTTGTAGAGGAATTCCGCGGTATCGGTCAGGGTGAGGAAACCGTGCGCAAAACCGGCGGGAATCCACAGCTGCCGTTTGTTCTCCGCCGACAGAACTTCACCCACCCAGCGCCCGAAGGTCGGCGAGTCAGCACGAATGTCAACGGCCACATCGAATACCGAGCCTTCGATAACGCGCACCAACTTGCCCTGCGCCTTGGGGTTCAGTTGATAGTGCAACCCTCTCAGGACGTTTTTGGTTGATCGACTGTGGTTGTCTTGCAGGAACTCTATGTCGAGCCCTGTCGCCTTTTTGAAATGATCAGCGTTGAAACTTTCAAAAAAGAAACCCCTTTCGTCGCCGAACACCTTCGGCTCGAACAAAATCACTTCGGGAATTGCCAATTTAGTTGAATTCAAGAGCGCTCCATTACTTTCTGTTTGGGTGGCATTGACTGCTGCCCGCTGGCATCTCGATTTTCGGCAACCACCACTTGGGAGACAGCACGGATGCTGAATGGCCCGTCGCGGCGTTCGCACGGCTATCAATTGTTTAGGCATACCCAGCGGGTAGAATCCGAAAAAAAACCAAGGCCTCATCAGGGCCTTGGGTTCAACGCCTGATAGTTCAGGCGCCTGTGGCTCGCATCAATAAATAGTCTCTCGCAGCAAGCGCTGGAGATATTGACCGTAACCATTCTTCATCAACGGGACAGCCAGTTTTTCCAGCTGAGCAGCGTCGATCCAACCCTGGCGATAAGCGATCTCTTCAGGACAAGCCACCTTGAGACCCTGGCGGTGCTCAAGTGTTGCAATGAAATGACTGGCCTCAAGCAATGAGTCATGAGTACCGGTATCGAGCCAGGCATAACCGCGGCCCATGATTTCTACCGACAGCTCACCTTGCTCCATGTAGACGCGATTGAGATCGGTGATCTCCAGCTCGCCACGCGGCGATGGCTTGATGCTCTTGGCGATGTCTACAACTTGCTGATCATAGAAGTACAGCCCGGTAACAGCGTAGTTTGACTTGGGTTGAGCCGGTTTTTCTTCAAGGCTGATGGCTTTGCCGTCACGATTAAATTCTACGACGCCATAACGTTCGGGGTCATTCACGTGATAGGCAAAAACGCTTGCGCCTTCCTGACGTACCGTTGCGCTGTGCAACAGTTCGTTGAAATGATGGCCGTGGTAGATGTTATCGCCCAGCACCAACGCCGATGGGTCATTACCGATAAAATCTTCGCCAATAATGAACGCTTGGGCCAAACCATCCGGAGAGGCCTGAACAGCATAAGAAATGTTCAACCCCCAGTTGCTGCCATCGCCCAGCAACTGTTCGAAACGCGGAGTATCCTGCGGTGTAGAGATGATCAGAATATCGCGAATACCTGCCAACATCAGCGTCGTCAGCGGGTAGTAAATCATTGGCTTGTCATACACCGGCAACAGCTGCTTGGAGATAGCCAGTGTTGCTGGGTGAAGACGCGTGCCCGAGCCGCCGGCCAGGATGATACCTTTACGTTTAAGCATGTTCATTTCTCTAGTGTTTCCATCAGCATCCGTGCCACACCGGATTGCCATTCAGGCAAGCACAATGAGAAGGCATTTTGCAGTTTTTGGGTGTTCAATCTGGAGTTTTTGGGACGTTTGGCGGGAGTAGGATAAGCCTCAGTCGCTATCACGCCAACTTGGGCAGGATGCACTTTAAGTTCCACGCCTGCTGCTTGGGCCTGTTCAAGCACAAAGCGAGCATAGCGGCACCATGTAGTCTCTCCCCCAGCCGCAAGATGATAAATTCCACCAAGTTCTGGTTGAAGACTCATTGCACGAATGCTGTGCGCCGTCACGTCAGCCAACAGATCAGCACCGGTCGGAGTGCCGAACTGATCGTCGATCACGTTCAGGCTGTCACGCTCCGTGGCCAGGCGCAGCATCGTCTTGGCAAAGTTATTACCTCGAGCTGCATATACCCAACTGGTGCGAAAAATCAGGTGTGCGCAACCGCTGTCCTGAATCGCCTGCTCGCCCTGAAGCTTGGTAGTGCCGTAGATACTCAGCGGCCCCACTGAATCGCTTTCTTGCCAAGGCGTATTACCATTGCCCGCGAACACATAGTCAGTGGAATAGTGCACCAACAGGGCATTGAGTTTGAGGGCCTCGGCGGCCAATACCGCGGGAGCTTCTGCGTTGACGCGCAGTGCCTGGGCGGGCTCACTTTCGGCCTTGTCTACGGCGGTGTAAGCCGCCGCGTTGACGATGACATCAGGCGCAAACCGCTGCACGGTCGCCGCCAGGCCTTCAAGATCGTTCAGGTCACCACAGTAGTCCTGGCTCTTGGAATCCAACGCCAGGACTTGCCCCAATGGCGCCAGACTGCGCTGAAGTTCCCAGCCAACCTGACCATTTTTACCCAGCAATAGAATCTTCATACCGAACGCTCAGAGTAGTTTTTCTCAACCCATTCACGGTAAGCGCCGGACTGAATGTTGCTCACCCAGTCTTGATTATCCAGGTACCACTGAACGGTTTTGCAAATACCCGTCTCAAAGGTTTCCGCCGGTTTCCAGCCCAATTCGCGCTCAAGCTTGCGAGCGTCGATGGCATAACGACGGTCGTGACCAGGACGATCCGTCACGTACGCGATTTGTTCGTTGTACGGTTTGCCATCCGCGCGAGGGCGCAACTCATCAAGTAAGGCGCAAACAATGTGCACGATGTCGAGGTTAGGCTTTTCGTTCCAGCCGCCCACGTTATAGACCTCACCCACAGTACCGGCTTCCAGCACTCGGCGGATGGCGCTGCAGTGGTCTTTTACGTACAACCAGTCACGAATTTGCTGACCGTCGCCGTAAACCGGCAGTGCTTTGCCTGCCAGCGCGTTGACGATCATCAACGGAATCAATTTTTCCGGGAAATGGTACGGGCCGTAGTTGTTCGAGCAATTGGTCGTCAGTACCGGCAAGCCATAGGTATGGTGGTAGGCACGTACCAAGTGATCGCTCGCAGCCTTGCTCGCCGAGTAAGGGCTGTTAGGCTCGTACTGATGAGTTTCGGTGAACGCCGGATCGTCCTTGGCCAGGGAGCCATAGACTTCGTCAGTCGAGACATGCAGGAAACGGAAAGACTGCTGGGCATCAGCATCCAAACCTTTCCAGTAGGCGCGCACCCCCTCCAGCAGACGGAAGGTACCGACGACGTTAGTCTCGATAAAGTCTTCCGGGCCATGGATAGAGCGATCAACGTGCGACTCGGCGGCGAAGTTCAGGATAGCGCGCGGCTGGTGCTCTGCGAGCAGGCGCTGGACCAACTGGGTATCGGCAATATCGCCCTGTACGAACACATGGCGCTTGTCACCCTCGATCGAGCTGAGGTTCTCCAGGTTGCCGGCATACGTCAGCTTATCCAGGTTAATGACCGGCTCATCTGTCTGGGCTACCCAGTCCAATACAAAGTTTGCACCGATAAAGCCCGCACCGCCGGTTACTAAGATAGTCATTGAGTCAGATCTTTTTCAGTAGTGTTGCAAAAATTAGCCCGAGGTTCCCCAAGAACGTCTGCCGATACAAACCAGCAGACCAAAACCCCAGCACTCGTCTAAATAACGTTTGACTCCGTGCACCTTTAAAGCGCGCAAGGGTCGTTCGATGCTCTTCACAAAGACGATGCTCCATGGCTTCGAGGGCACGAATGTTCTGATCGTTCCACTCGTAAAAACGTCCTTGAAAGATCATCCGTAGCCGAACCAGGCGAGCTGCCCAGCTGGAATTGCTGCCAATCAGATTTTCATCATGCTGGCGGTACTGCATTCTAGGTTTGGGATCGTAGTGTACGACGCCTCCCGCTCCCGTAACGAGTTGATACGCCCACCAATCATGGGACGGAACTACTACATCCGGGCCAGCCTCAATGATGAGCTCGCGAGCAGCCTGATTGAAAACCATAGTATTTCCGCCCGCGATGCTTTGAACGAGCGCATTCGAGAAGTGTGGAGGCAGAGAAAAAAGTGGTGAAAAACCGAGTGCAACCCCCGACTCACTGACCAACTGCGTGCGACCACAGTAAAGCGCCGGTACATCCGAAGGCTGGCTCTGTAGCCAATCAACGGCCACCTGCAGTTTCTCATCATTCCAGATATCGTCCTGATCACACCAGGCAAAATAATCTGCCTGGATATCAGCACGACAGGTAAGCGAAAGGAAATTGGCGACAAAGCCTTTTTGAGGGCCGGGTACTACTCTTAACCGATCGCTACCCCAACGATTGCAGTACGCCTGAAAAATCGTGGATGCGCCATCTTTGGAGTCGTCATCGGAAATGAATAGGGACCAATTGCGATGACTCTGCCGCTCAATAGAGTCGAGCTGGTCGGCAAGGAAAGCTTCACCATTGTACGAGCACATCAATACCGCGACGTTTGCCAGACAAACGTCGTTCGGCAGAGCATTGGAAAGGCTATGCGATGCGAAAATAGACACAATATCCCTTTGCGAGCGTACTACATATCCTGCAGGGAGGTAGGAT
>Ga0075037_1913224_pt1 | contig 20257 bp, 7 predicted proteins | sample OrgsoiRN2013_054_FD_73565 | JGI IMG/M metagenome (GOLD analysis project Ga0075037, IMG submission 73565) | Permafrost soil microbial communities from the Arctic, to analyse light accelerated degradation of dissolved organic matter (DOM) -... | ecosystem: Environmental > Terrestrial > Soil >... | reverse complement strand
GGTTTGATGGCGCAGGTGATGACTGCCAGTCATACCGGTAGAGCCAATAGTTTCAAGGGATAGGACAAAGCTGTCTCGTGTTAAATCGTCTGACAAAGTGATTGGCCGATAATCGTCTCTTCGGTATTTCGAACGACTAATAGCTGCTAGGTGCAAGCTCTCCAAGAGCCATTGCATTCATGAATGATAATTCTGCAGGTGCCTCAATGGATGAAGCAATCATTAGCCCTTTACTCGCGACGATCCCCGGTATTCAGCACGGTTTTGGTTGTCGAAAGAAAAACGTGCCACCAAGTGTTGCTCCTTATTGGGAGCAGCGTGCAACTAAGCGGCAAGTGCACGGCGCGCGAGTAGTACAGGTGTCAGAGTATTGCGAAGATGTGGGCGACGCTGATGGTCTTATCACCTATCAGCCCGGGCTCGTGCTTTCTATTCCAACTGCAGACTGTATTCCCGTGCTATTGGCGCGCGTTGATGGTGGTGCAATAGCTGCACTGCACATCGGATGGCGAGGTGCGTACGAGGGGATTGTGCACGAGTTTGGCGGTGTCCTAGCTGGTGATGGGGAAGATCTCAGCCGCTGGGTTGCTGCCTTGGGGCCGTGTGCTCAAGGGTGCTGCTATGAAGTGTCGGAGCAGCTAATTGACGACTTCGAGCAGAAGGTCAAAATCCACCGTGCTGCGTTTTCTCCGCAGCCCCGCAAATTGTCGCTGACCATTATTGTGCAAACACAACTGACTTGTATTGGGGTTGCGAGGCACTCCAATAGTGGTGAATGCACCATTTGCGGTACCGAACGTGTAGAGGGCGCTTCTCCGCGATTTCATAGTTATCGCAGGGACACAATGCGTGATCCCTCCAAAGATCTTCAGTATGCAGCCATTGTGCTTGCGCCATAATATCATCCAGAACGCATACGAAAATTATGACCTCAGAAATCAGCTTTGCAATCCAGGCAGCAGAACGCATATTGGCAGTTTCTTCGAAACGTCCGTTGTGTAATTTATACCCTCAGGTTTACGAAGCTACTGGTGAGGCAGTACGAGTTGATTGTGGGGAGCTTGCTTTTAGCATTGTCTCGCAACCGATCATTGCGCAAATGGCTGATCGTGTTCTTCATGCCCGTCATGGAGAGATAACACTTGAGCACAGCCTTACTCCTTTGTCTCCACGGGATCACGCGATACTCATTGAATGGGTTGAGTTGTTTCGTGAGTACGGCGGGGAAGTCAACTCCGTGTGCAGTTGTGGATAAAGCCCAGTAAGGAAGTGAGATGTATTTAGACCCTGAGGCGTACGACGTTCAATATGACGTTTCGTCGAAAAAGACTCTCCACGACTTCGTCCTGGAGCAAGCGGAACTTACGCCACTTGCTTGCGCCATTGCTGGAGACGGAGCGCAAGCGCTGACTTATCAGGAGTTAGTCGCTCGCTCAAACCAATGGATGGCAGCGCTTGTACAACTTGGCACGAAGCCAGGAGAGCGCATTGCTGTTGCTCTTCATCGCACCCCGGACCTTATCTGTGCTCTGCTCGGCATATTGCGAGCTGGTTGCACCTATGTGCCGCTTGATCCTGCTTACCCGGCAGCTTATCGGGAATTTGTTCTTGAGGATTCAGCGGCGCGCGTCGTATTGTGCGACGACGCGAGCGACGTGCCACAGGCTCAGCATCAAGTTAAAATCTGCACGGCTGAAGATTTGCCCTCAGTGTCAGAGGATCAGCCGAATGCCCAGATCGACGATGGCTCAATTGCCTACCTCATCTACACATCGGGATCGACAGGAAAGTCCAAGGGCGTGCTGGTCGGTCATAACAACGTCGTCAATCTAATTCAATGGGCGCTTGATCGCTACACTCACGAAGAGACAAAGTGCGTTCTGTTCTCGACATCGATTTGCTTTGATATATCGGTGTTTGAGATGTTTTTGCCCCTCTCTTGCGGCGGAACGGTATATGTCGTTAGCGATGCCTTGTCTCTCGTCGATGATACGCCATCACTCCCGATCTCATTGATCAATACGGTACCAAGCGTCATGCGCGAATTGCTGCGCATGAATGCCATACCGACGACGGCGCGTACGATAAACGTCGCGGGCGAGCCGGTAAACGCCGATCTCGTTCGTGACCTTCACGCGCAACCTGGGGTGAGCCGCGTATGCAATCTTTATGGCCCGACTGAAACGACCGTTTACTCCACCTTCTGCGAGCTAACGTCCAAAGACTCATCGCCTACCATTGGCCGTCCCATTCGTGAAACGTCCATTCGCTTGGAGGGAGAGAATGGAGATGAAGTGAATGCCGGTGATGTAGGGGAAATTGTCATTTTGGGGGCCGGTGTTGCTGCCGGATATCTAGGGCGTCCGGATGATATGCGGGCCAGGTTCTTCACCAAGGACATTGGGGGAAGAACCGTACGTGGATACCGGACGGGTGACCTTGGCCGCTGGCGAGCAGATGGGAACCTAGAGTGTTTGGGACGGAGTGATGATCAAATCAAGATACGCGGGTTCAGAGTTGAGCCGGCGCAAGTAGAAGATCTGCTTCGGCAGTGTCCTGGAGTGATCGACGCTGCCGTGGTAGCGGTTGCTGTCGCTGGCGAGCCATTGCGCCTAGTCGCCCATCTCTCTACGGACAGCGTAAGCGAAAAAATCATCGAGGGTGCTCGCTCGACATTAATGCAGCGTCTTCCGCGCTACATGGTTCCAACTGAATGGAAGACGTGCCCTCTGATCCCGCGTTTGCCGAACGGCAAGGTAGACCGGGTACGCCTGAGGACGATGGACGATGTCGATAGACAGTTGTCGCCGCTTGCTTGGCCTTCCTACCAACAGCTGGAGGCCTTGCCGGAGGGCATCCTGAACGTATTGCTCCACCCCATTAAATCCCCACTGGAGCACGTCATTTCGGCAGCTTTGGCGGTGGCCGTGGCCCGCGTCGCCCAACTCGATGTTGTTCATGTCCTGCTCATTGGTGCCTCAGCCGAGGGGCTAAAATTCGTTTTTGACGGTGAGGCTACGTTCGCCAGTTGGGCAAGCAGCGCTGCTTTATATGAGGCCAATGACGCTGAGGTTCGGCTTGTTTTGGGGGAGGGAGCAGTCGCTAAATGGACTTACAGCAGCGATGTGCAACGGAAGATCGAACACGTTAACGTCGCCGATAGTTTGAGTGCTGTACTGCAACGGATTGTAAGCGAGCCAATGAGTCTCCTAAGGGACTTGCCGCTTCTGGGGGCCGATGAGTACATCAGGTTAGTTCAGCAATCGAATGCGACCGACGAAGAGATCCCTGGCCATAAGACGTTGGTCGGCCTAGTTGAAGAGCAAGTCATGCGGACCCCAAACGCGCTTGCCATCGCATTTGAGGATGAGTGCACCAGCTATGCAGAACTGGACGCTCGGGCCACGGATGTAGCTCGACACTTGCGTTCGCTTGGAGTGGGTCCTGACTGCATTGTCGGAGTATTTGCCGAGCGGTCCATCGACATGGTCGTTGCGTTATTGGCCACCCTTAAGGCGGGAGGTGCCTATCTCCCCCTTGATCCCACGCTGCCCGCCGATCGCATTCGGTTCATGGCAGACGACGCTAAAGTGGCGATCATCTTAGCTCAACGTCATTTGCAGAACCGCCTGCCCGTGCTGTCCCAGCCTGTTTGCTGGTTGGAAGATGAGCATGGGAATAACAACGACATTAATCTGCCACCGGCGGCAACCAGTCATCTAGCTTACGTCTTGTACACCTCTGGCTCCACAGGCCAACCCAAAGCGGTCTGCATTACTCATGCGGGAATTGTGAACCGGATTCTCTGGATGCAGCGTGCCTATCCGATCTCCGGAGATGATCGAATCCTGCAAAAGACGCCGTTCTCATTTGATGTCTCCCTGTGGGAATTTTTCTGGCCGCTGACCCAAGGAGCCATGCTGATTATGGCTAAACCCGGTGGCCACCAGGATGCGCAATACCTTTATTCGCTAGTCGAACAAAAGGGCATTACCGTAATACACTTTGTTCCCCCCATGCTGGAGCCGTTCCTCAATGAGGTTGTAGAGGGGCAGTGCGGTTCGTTGCGCCATGTCTTCTGTAGCGGTCAAGAATTACCTGTCGCGCTCGCCAGGGCTTTTCACCAGTGCTTGTCTGATACGAGCCTGCACAATCTGTATGGTCCAACCGAGGCCTCGGTGGATGTGTCGTCTTGGACGTGCTTACCGGGCGATACGTCGCTCAGCATACCCATTGGGCGTCCTATCGCAAACACACAGCTATATGTGCTGGACTCCTGCTTACAACCTGTTCCGGCAGGTGTAGTTGGAGAGCTGTTCATTGCAGGGGCGGGGCTCGCTCGCGGTTACCTGGGAAAGCCAGAACTGACTGAGCAGGTCTTTATAAACAATCCATTCGGTTCCCCAGGTTCCCGTATGTACCGTACGGGCGACCGTGTGCGTTATCGTGTCGATGGCGCATTGGAGTACCTCGGCCGACTAGACACACAGATCAAATTACGCGGTGTACGTATTGAGCTTGGCGAGATTGAGCATTTGATTGCTCAACAGCCCGGCGTTTACGCGACAGCGGTGTTGCTGCATGAGCCCACGCCGCATTCGCAGCAACTGGTTGCTTACGTGGCGACGAAGAATCAAAAGATCGATAGAGGTGCATTGCGCGAAGCATTGGCGGCTACGCTACCTGTCTACATGCTTCCAAGCGTTTGGGTGGTGATGGAGTCTCTGCCGCTTAACGCCAATGGCAAAGTAGACAGAAGAAATCTACCAGCCCCCGTGCAGGAGATCGGTGAGCCGCTTACACGTGAGGAGGAGCCGGTCTCTTCGCTTGAGAAGGTGATTGCAGGCATATGGTCTGATGTTATCGGCATCGCGGCAGTAGGGCGCAACGATCACTTCTTTGAAATCGGAGGCGACTCCAGAGCGGCGCACGTGGTTGCTCATCGTCTGGCTAAGACTCTGTGCGTGGCCGTTCCAGTTTCAACGTTGTTCGAGTCACCGAAACTAACTGAATTTAGTCAACGAGTTGCGCTGAACAAAAAAATCGATGCCTTGCCTTTCGGTGGCCTTGAACACGTGAAAGCGCTACCGATGACGTCTGCGCAACGCCAGATGCTGAGCTTCTCAATGCTCATGGCGCCAGCGCCCGTTGCCAACGTTGCCTTTTGCTTGAAGTTCGTTAGTCGGGTATCGCTTTCCGAAATTGAGGCGGCACTGAAGCAGGTTCAAAAGAACAACCCACTCTTGTCTGCTCGTGCCAGTGAGGACGGGGAATGGGTATTTTCTGACCTTGGGCTGCCTCTGTTGATCGAGTCGATTGCTGCCGACGATAAAGTGCTCTACGCGAAAGTAGTCGCCGCAGCGCGCACGCCCATCGACCCTCGGGACGGGTACGGATGGCAAGGGCAGCTCTTCCTTCGACCAGATCTCGCTCCTTGGCTTCTGCTGACCCTGCACCACCTGTTGGTAGATGAAGTGTCGGTCGACATCATCATGCGGCAGTTTCAGAAAGCGCTCGAAGGTGTTTCTGGGGAGCCACAAACGGCACAACCTGAGTTCATGCCGCACGATGAGATAACTGACGAAAAAGATATCGCTTGGTGGAAATGCAAAGTTGAACGGGTACCACCCATTTCGATTCCTCTTGATTTCACCGCAAGTACGGCTTCCCATGGACAACTTGATTGCGAGAGGAGACGTCACCTTTTTGGGGCCACCACTTGGGCAAAAATTGGAGAGGTCGCTTCAATTCGAGGCTTGACGCGATACGAATTTCTTGTTGCGTCACTGTCGCGTTTGCTTTCGATTTGGAGCGGGCAGTCACATGTAGTCTTGGGCACCATGATGTCGACGCGTTCGCCATTCCTAGACCCGCAGATAGGCTTCGAAGCTGCACTTGTGCCGCTTATTATTGAGATGAGCCAAACAGCCCCGTGGGCGGATGTTCTTGGCGTTGTGCGTGACGCCGTGCGCAGTAGCCACTTACATGCCCACGCATCTGCGATTCAGTTGCAGGGGCTCGCGCGTGCTCTCTACGCAGGGAAGGACCTTCTCCCCGTACGTTTCGGCATGATCGATGCCCCAGCGCAGCGTTTGGAAAAATCTGACTTCATTGCTGAGGAAGTCAATCTGGGGGTGTCTGACGCGCTTCTGGATTTCCAAGTGCGGGTTCACAAGACAGGTGCAGAGCTTTACGTTGATGGCCGCACCGCCTCTTTTCGTGGTGAGACCCTAGATTGGTTGCTGAGCGGCTGGGTTGCGTCAATTGAAGCGTCAGTTAAAGGTACTCCGTTCCCGCTATCACCTTCCGCATGCGCTCCTGCGGTGCATTCAGTCGATACGCGATCCGTTGTGGATTGCTTCGAAGAGCACGTACAGCGACACCCGGATGCTTGTGCAATCTCTGCTGACGGTATGTCGATATCGAGAAAAGCTCTACACGAGCTTTCTCGTAACATTGGCGCGCACCTCAACCGGGTTGCAGCACCTGGAGCCCCGGTCATCATTTGGTGTGGCAGTGTGATTTCCTCTGTAGCAGCCATGCTTGCTTGCCTGCAGAACCGATGTGTTTTTGTCCCTGTCAGCCAGAAGGAACCGGTAAGCCGATTAGGTGATATTGTTAGTTCGGTCGGTGCACAAGTGGCCATAGTCGACACGGCTTCTTTGTGGCCATCGGCAGAAGTCCCTATTCCATCCATTATCAATGTTGCAGACCCAAAAGACTCTGGTCCGATATCAATAGTGGCAAGAGGTCCTGTCCCCGGGGCGTCTGCGCCGGCGTATGTATTATTCACTTCCGGCACCACAGGACGCCCCAAGGGGGTGGCACAAGACGCCGACGCGTTGAATTACCACATCATGACCTACGTACGTAGTGTCGGTATGACGCAGAGCGACCACATTAGTCTTATCGCTGATGTCTGCTACGACGCAGCCCTGATGGATATATTTGGCGCATTGGCAAGTGGCGCACGTTTGGTTGCCTGGAATCTATCCAGGAGTGGTATCGCGGGCCTGCTCGAATGGTTTTCTCAAGAGACCATCACCATCTTTCATGGAACACCGTCGGTATTTCGGGAGGCATTCACAAGCGCCGGTCCCCTTTCCTTGCCGTTGCTTCGATGCATCGTCCTTGGGGGCGAAGCGGCTCTGTCCGAAGATCTTGCGTTGTTCAATCGCCGCTGTCCGCCTGAGGCAATCCTGATCAACGGTTTCGGCCCGACTGAGTCCACGATGGCACTCCAGGCACACTTTCGTCACGGTGAAGCCTGTGACTTGCCCTCATTGCCTATCGGTACAGCTGTCACCGGTACCGAGATCGCGCTCATTAGCGATGAAATAGGCGAATCGACGATGACGGGAGAGATCGAGATTAGAAGCCCGTACGTCAAACTTGGCTATGTACACCATCCGGACGATCTTGCTGCATTAATTTTGCTCGATACGGCCACCAGACCACGTGCTCATCGAACGGGGGACATAGGTCGCTTTTTACCCGATGGTCGCCTTGTTCACATTGGAAGGCGAGATCACCAAATCAAAGTCGCTGGGGTGCGTATAGAGCCTGCAGAAGTGGAGGCTGCATTGCATCGCCTAGACGGTGTTGCACAAGCATGCTTGCGGTTTTGGCAGCGAGAAGTAGGTAATGCAGCGTTGGTTGCCTATGTGGTACAGGTAGCTGATGCCGGCACCAGAACACCAGAGCAATGGCGAAGTGCTCTGGCCACACGCTTGCCTTCAGCGATGCTGCCGATCGTGATGACAGTGCCGTTGTTGCCCCGACTTTCGAATGGAAAAATCGACTGGAACCAACTGCCATTGCCCGGTTTGACTGGGGCCTATCAAGGACGCAGTCTGACCGAGCATGAGCAGGCGATAGCCGCGACGTGGTCCAAAGTGCTTCGCTTGGAGAACCCATTAGGTCCGGCCGATACTTTCATGCGACTGGGTGGAAACTCATTGATGGCTATGTCGGTATGCGCCGCCGTCGGACGCCTCATTGGACGTCGAATATTGCCCTCATCGTTGTTGCTAGACCCTACGTTAGAATGCTTTGCCGCTGAAAGCAGCCCCTCACAGACGAGCCTTTCAAATACTGTAACCGAATCATTAGCCCTTCTACCGCAGCAGTTACGCTTCTGGTTTAACGTGCAACTGCGTGGCGCTGACGATGGGAATCACATTCTCTGGGCAGCCCGTCTGCATGGGCGCGTCAATTTAGAGGCCGCTGTTGCCGCCATGCGTTGTGTATTCGATCGTCATGAAATGCTGCGGGCCAAAATGGTCGATAGCGATCCACCATCAATCACCATCGCCAATTTCGTCGCAGCACCTCTAGCATTTGAATCGGTGGCACGTTTGCCGGAGGTATTAACGCCGCAGCATCTTCCTGCCAGCCTGCGTGAACCGTTTGACCTTTGTGCCGGCCCTTTGCTACGAGCTGCGATTTTATCGGGACCAGAAGATGACAGACTAGTCATGGTTTGCCATCACATCATCGCCGATGCGAGATCCTGTGAGGTGATCCTGCACGACTTCGATCGTGCTTACGCATCGATAGTCCTCGATGGCGCCCAACCCCAGCTGGATGCTCCTCCTTCTTTCGCCCAGGCTGTTACGCGCCTGCAGACGGCGAGTGACCAGGTGCGAGAGGACGCATCCAGTTATTGGCGCAAAGCGCTTGATGGCTCGGTCACCGTGCTCAATCTTCCTGGATTGTCAGTATTGGAGCCTTCGCGCACGGTCACCAGCATGCGGAAATCTTTGAAACTAAATGAGCCGTTGCGGAAGTCGCTGTTCGAGTTTTGCAGTTTGAAAGGATTCTCACCGACGGCCGTGTTTCTCGCCGCTTACTCGCTCGTCCTCTGTCGACACGTTGGAGAGAATGACGTCACTATTGGCATGCCGACATCGTTGCGCGAGGCAGGTGAAGATGATGAGCTTGTCGCGCCTTTACTGAATGTTCTGCCGGTGCGTTGTCGGTTGCCTGCTGAAGGAGATTTCTTGGCGCTGTGCCGCCACGCCGCCTTAGCGATTGCCGGCGCGCTCGACCACGCTGACTTGCCCTTTGAAGATATTCTCGCGCTTGTTAACCCTGTGAGAGCGTCAGGACGACATCCACTCTTTCAGGCGGTGCTGTCAGTTCATTATTTGAGAGTGGAAACCGGCCGCTTGCGAACGTTGGCGCCGGTTGATACGAACTCCTCAACATTGAGTTGTGACTTGGCCCTAACCGTGGAGGTGCGCGCGGAGGAGGTCGTTTTATCACTTGATGGGATAGGCGGTCGTCTCCACCCTAGATGGCTTGGGCGTGTGTGTGAGCAGATTTGTACCGTGATGACCAATGGCATTGCGAGTGAGCACGCCGCACTGGAATCTATGGTGATTGTTCCGAAAAAGGAGCGAGACGAGATCGTGTATGCATTGGCCTCTGGCGGTAACATGCCAAGGCAGCAAGACTCGATCGTGGAGCAATTTCTTCAAAATGCGCGCAGACGCCCTGGGGCGTGGGCATTACGCGGTCGGCATATGCAGACTTACGCTGAGCTGGCAATGGCCGCACAACATCTGGCAGAGCGGTTGGTTGAGCATGGGGTTAGTAAGGGCTCGATAGTTCCTTTCATCGCGAACGATGACATTAACCCTGCGGCTGTGGCCTTAGGCATTCTCATGGCAGACGCGGCATTTCTGCCGATTGATCCTGCGTGGCCGTCCTCAGTTCGAGAGGCAGCACTTGATGACGTGGGGGCCTCCATCGTGATCGAGCAGGACGGGGCACGTGTGGCATTGCGCCCGCGCGGGCAGGAAGTTGGACGCAAGAAATCAGAAACCCTAACCGGGGAGGCGGCTGTCTACGTCATTTTTACCTCAGGTTCGACCGCTCGGCCGAAAGCAGTCGCCATTGCCCAACGAGGATTGCTTAACAGGTTCGCCTGGATGACTAGTTTCTTTGGCGATGAAATGCCCAACACGCTTCAGACAACACCCCTTGCCTTCGACAGTGCTGTATGGCAAGTGCTTTGGCCTCTCACGAGAGGTGGCACCTGTGTGTTGCCGGAGCGGCACGAACTATTTGACGTCGAGGCGCTCGCCACACTCGTTGCACGAGAACAGGTCACGGTTGCGGATTTCGTGCCTTCGGTTCTTCAATCGTTGTTGCCAGAGTTCGAGAGTGCAAACTCGGCAGTCGGTCGATTGCAAGGTCTGCGCTGGGTGATACTCGGAGCGGAGCGCCTTCGCGCTGAAACAGCGCGTCGCCTTTCAGCACTCTTGCCAGCCGCCAGAATTGTCAATCTTTATGGCCCGACCGAGGCCACAATCGGATGCATTTATCATGAGATATCTGGCGACACAGGCGCCATTGTTCCCATTGGACGACCACTGCCCAACGTACAAGCCTATGTGACCGGTAAGGACGGCTGGCTCCTGCCACGTGGTGCTGTCGGCGAGTTGGTGGTATCGGGTGATTGTGTCGGTATTGGTTATTTGGGACAGACCACGGCTAATGGATTTTGTACGGTACCGTTCGCAGAAGGTACAGACGCCCGAGCTTATCGTACAGGCGATCTTGTGCGCTGGAACGAGCAGGGAGAACTCGAATATTACGGGCGTATCGACTCTCAATTAAAGATCCGTGGCATACGGATCGAGCCGTCAGGCGTTGAAAAAGTTATATACAGCTACCCGGGGGTTCAGGAGGTAGAGCTTCTTGTTGTCCCCGGTGAGGAAAGCAACCCGCAAGACGAACTGGTCGCGTTCGTGAAACCAAAAAGTGGATATGTGTTGCAGACATCTGAACTGGATCTGTGGCTCCGTGAGCGTTTGCCCGCTGGATGGGTGCCCGGAATGACTGAAGTTATAGACGCAATTCCGCGCCACATTTCCGGCAAGCTCGATACGCAGGACTTGCTATCCAGGGTGAAGGTGAACCGTACCGTTGAAGTGACTGACAGCTCTGATTTGGGTGGCTGCGTGCGGCAGATTTGGCGCGAGCTTCTAAAGCACACCAATCACATCCCAGCAACTGCGACATTCTTTGATGTCGGAGGGCACTCATTACTGATGCTCGGGTTACGGCGGCGCTTAGTTGAAAAGCTAGGGGTCACGGTCAGTATCGCCGATCTTTTCAGGCACTCGACAGTTCCCTCCCAGGTGGCGCTCCTCGTCTCGCGCGGGGCTCAAATCAATAAGCAAGTTAACTATTCGAATTAGAAATGACTATGGACAGTTCGCAAAACAAAATTGCAGTAGTTGGAATGTGGTGTCGATTCCCCGGTGCAAATTCTCCTGCCGCTTTTTGGGAAAACCTCTGCTCGGGCAAGGTCACGATTCAGCGCCTAGAGCGTGAGGCCATGATCGCCGATGGCGTCGCACCTTCAGATCTGGACCATCCAGATTACGTCCCGTACCGAGGCCTTTTGGACGACGCGCTAATGTTCGACCCGGCTTCGTTCGGAATGTCTCCGGCTGAGGCGGCTCTTACCGATCCCCAGCACAGGCAGTTTCTCGAATGCGCCAGACTTGCTCTACAGGATGCTGGCATCGACGGCCGAGATCTTACGCGTACAGCCGTATTTGCCGCGCAAAGCCATAACGAATACAGAACAGCTTGCCTATCGGGTGCAAGCGAGATTGCTTCATTCAGCGCTGATGTACTCAACGGTGCAGCTCACCTGGCGACAAGCGTAGCCTATCGGCTTGGTGCGGAGGGCGCTGCACTGACAGTGCAGACCGCGTGCTCCAGCTCTCTCGTTGCGGTTCACCTGGCATGCCAGGCTTTACATGCGGGTGAATGCGACCTTGCAATCGTCGGCGGCGTTGCAATTGGGTGGCCGCAACATGTCGGATACAAATATGTGCCGGATGGAATTATGTCCCGTGACGGCCAATGTCGACCTTTCGACGCGGGTGCATCAGGCACGGTTCGCGGTGAAGGTGTCGGTATTCTGGTCTTGCAACGGTTATCGGACGCACAGGCCGCTGAGCGAGCCATACGCGCTGTTATCTGTGGCAGTGCAGTAAATAATGATGGCCGTCATCGCATGGGCTTCTCGACACCTTCGACGCAAGGCCAGGTTCGAGTTATTCGCCAAGCGTTCGAGAGGTCCACGGTGTCGGTGAGCGACATTTCTTATGTTGAAACTCACGGGACCGGGACCGCTGTCGGAGATGCGATCGAACTGGCTGCGCTCTCCGAGGCGCTGCACTTGGACGATAGCCCTGAGCATCGTGTCTATCTAGGTAGCGTAAAAGCCAACATCGGACATCTTGACGCGGCTGCCGGAATCGCTGGGATGATAAAGCTTATCCTGCAGTTGCAGCATCGGAAAATAGTGCCGCAAGCAGCGTTTGAGCGATTGCATGACGAGAGTCGCCGCCACCAGGAACAGTTCTCTTTTGCAGAAAAGGTTGTTCCCTGGACGAGTGTGGGAGCCCTTACTGCTGCTATCAGCTCGTTTGGCCTCGGGGGAACAAATGCCCATCTGATCATTCAAAGTCAACCAGAGGACCGCAGCCAGTCGAATCCATTGGAGAGTGATGCGTGGCCGGTGGTTGTGCCCTTAGTCAGCACTGACGAAAAGACTTTGCGTGCTCGATACGCATCGTTATGCAAGCGCGCTGCAACGCTTGGTCTACGTTACGTTGATGTGGCTTTTACCTTGGCGAACCATAGCAATGGAGTAGGCGCGCGCGCCGCTATCTTCGTTTCTTCTGTCGATGCAGTTCGAGTAATTGATCCAACCACCGTAGTCGCTTTCTCACCGGTCGAACGCGAGCGGCTTGGCACTTTGTTTGTTTTCGGTGAACTGCGAGGGGCCGCAGCTGTTGCCCGTGATCTCAGCCGATGCTTCCCCGTTTTCCGGCGCAATCTAGCGGCAATCGTTTCAAGAGTAGGGCGCCCCGAAGGTAATGCGAATACGGTGGGGGAACATACGACTGCTCTGCCATCGCAAGATCGTTTGGCGGGTCTCTGTGTACAAGTCGCCCTTGCTCGCACTCTGGCGGCAATGGGCGTTCCTGTTCTTCGAGTCGCTGGTTATGGTTTCGGTGAGGCCGCGGCTGCTTGCGTAAGCGGTGCATTAACCTTGGACGTTGCAGCAGCATTGGTGTTGGCCGAATCTGCCAGCGAACTCCAAGACGCGCTGGAAATGGCACAAATACGCGAGGGTATCAGTTGGTACTCCGCAACTCTTGCGCGGCAGACCTCGTCAGATGACCTGCACAACAGTGATTTCTGGCACGTGGTATTCGAAGAGGATGATGATGCTGTGGGGACCTTAATGTCTGAGACGGGCAGTGTGATGCACGTCATTGTTGGTGCGATAGCGACTAAGGTGAGCTTGTCGATTGAGACGCCTCATATCCACTTCATTGACACAGTTGATCAACGGGCATCGGCGCACATGACACGCGCCATCGGGCAAGCATGGTGTTTAGGCGCCACTATCAATTGGCCATTAGTCTTTGAAGGGCAGCAAGCATATGATTATGCAAGCGAGCTACTTGAGGACCGGAGAAGGGCCTACTATCCGCCTGCTATGGTTCGTGTGCAGCAAGCGACCGCGGTTACCGCACCCTCCGAATTGACTCAAGTTTCCAAGCCGGTCCCTGCAGAAATGCGAGCTTATGCGAAGCAGGCGTTTTGCGATGCGCTTCAGCTTGAAGACATTGATATAGACACTAACTTTTTCGAACTGGGTGGATGCTCGCTTACCGCACTCGATGTACTTGAGCGTGTCAATGGCGTAGCCGAAGTGCGGATCTCCCTGCGTGAGTTCTTGCATGAGCCAACAATCCGCTCGCTTGAATTGCTGTTAGTGCGGAATAGCGAAGAGATGGACGGCGCTTTATCGGTCGACACGATCACCTCTTCAGCGCTTGCCTCACCTGCTAGACCTGTTGAGTTTGGTCTTGCAGCAACTGCACATACAGACTCAATGGGAAATGCTGTCCACGAGCACCTCCCGCGATTCAGTGTGTTTTTCTTCTCTGGAGAGACCTCTCAGCACGCACAGCCAAACTTATATGGGCTTGTACTCGATGCCGCTCGCTTGGCCGATGAAAGCGATTTTGAGGCGATATGGATTCCAGAGAGGCACTTTCACCGATTCGGCGGGCTCTTCCCAGCTCCCGCTGTGTTAGCCAGTGCGATTGCGGCTATAACACATCGCGTAAAAATCAGAGCCGGCAGCATTGTGTTGCCGCTGCATAATCCAGTCGAAATCGCAGAGCAGTGGTCCGTTGTCGACAATATTTCTAATGGACGCATAGGCCTGGCTCTTGCCCCGGGCTTTCATCCAACCGATTTCGTGCTCAATCCGACGCGTTATGAAAAACGACGAGAGCATTTCGCGGACAGCACTCGAGTGTTGCGCGCAATGTGGCGTGGTGAGCCTTATAACGGAATAAACGGCTTAGGGGAAAATGAGAACGTCACCGTGCTACCGCGGCCTGTTCAAAGCGAGCTTCCTGTGTGGATTACTGCTGCCGACAGCGAGTCGAGTTTTGAGAGTGCAGGTGCCAGCGGATCCAACGTATTGACTGCAATGTTGTCATTGGACCTTGATGGGTTGCGTCAACGCATTGCCATCTATCGCAAAGCGCTTAATGGCCGTCCTGGGCGAGTCACGGTCATGTTGCACACCTTTGTGCATCAAGATCCGACGGTTGTAGCGCAGATCGGCGCAGGGGCTCTCTATGAATATCTGGATACGCATCTGGACTTTGCTTCCGCGCGAGTAAGCTACGAGAGAGTGCGTGGTTTGGCTGCAGCCGATCGCGGCGCCCTGGTCGACCATGCAGTGGGCCGTTATCTGAACGGCGGCTCACTTATTGGGACACCGTCTCACTGTGAAGCGATGGCTCGATCACTAAAAGAAATTGGCGTGGACGAGATTGCATGTCTGGTCGACTTTGGTGTTCCTCGAGAGCACGTACTGCCTTCACTTGTCGAGGTGGCTTCAATGCAGGCTAAGTTGAATGTACAGCGGTGACCTCTCCGAAATGACTCCGCACTCTCTCCGGACGATGGCGACGGATAATGCGACGATCCCGGTTGCCGGTTTGTATCCTACTTCAGCTGCCCAAAAGCGCATGTGGTATATGTCTCAATTGTCGCCGGATGATCCACACTATAACGTTACTTTGGCAATGCGGCTGAGCTTCGACTTGAACCAAGACGTTCTTGCAGAATCATTACGCCAACTGGTAGCGCGCCATGAAATCCTTCGCACGAGCTATCCCATCGTTGCAGGCGTGGCTTGGCAAAAAGTCTCTCCACCCGAAAAATGGAATTTGGAGTGGATGGGAAGTATTGAGGTCCCCGAGGAACAACGCCTCAAGCGCTGCGAAGTGTTGGGCGCGGAAATTGCGTCATTACATATTGATCTTGAACATGGTGCCGTTTTTCGTGCGTTTCTTTGGTCTTTGGGGCCGTCAGATTATCTCTTGATTCTCTTGACCCATCACATTGCTGTTGACCAGCGAACGATAAATACGCTCTGTGAAGAACTCGACGTTTTATATCGAGCATGCAACGGAGAACGTCATGAACAGTTACCCGTAGCAACACAATACCGGGAGTACGTTGATTTTGAGCGATCTAGGTTCGAGCGTGACCGCCAGCGGTTAGTCGCGTATTGGCATCAGCAACTCATAGGCGAGTTCCCCATGCTAGAACTTCCCTATCTCTGCGCTCCAACAGATCCGAGACGCGACCGGCGTGGTGCAGAGTACCCCATCGAATTACCACCTTCTGCCGTGAATCGATTTCGTGCGTGGTGTCGTCGGCATCGGTTGACCGAGTTCGGCGGCATACTGTGCATCTGGTCGATCTTGCTGCACTCGGTGTCGGGGGGACGCCAGTTATTGCTGGGCACGACGACAGCTTTCCGTGAGCAGCGGCGTTTTGGTCGAGCATTAGGGTGTTTTATCAACACATTAGCAATCCGTATTGATTTTGGAGCGGGCGCGACAATCAATAGCATGGCAGCGCATGTGCGCGAGCAGCTTCTCGATGCCTTTGATCATAGTGCATTTACGTATGAGCGCCTTGTGGAGCAGGCACGAAAATCCAATCCAGCTTTAGGCGAGGATCTCATCAATGCGTATTTACAATTTCAACCGCGGTCAATAGCTGTTGCTCATCAAGCAGGTGGACGGTTCGCCCCAAATTTAAATGTTTTCAATGGGCGGGCAAAATTTCCTCTGATGCTGAACATTTCTGACCGTGGAGACGTATTCACAGGACATTTCGAATATGAAGTCGATGCCTTTAAACAGGAAACGATCGCCACGCTTGCGTCGGACTTCTACACCCTGATAGAAAAAATTGACGAAGAGGGTGATAAATTACCAGAGGGGCACTTTCCGACGGCCGTGATGCGTACGATGGCTATCGATACTCAACGGACGAGTCTGAATGAGCAGGCTCAGATTTCAGAGGCGTTGGTAGAGCAACGACCGTTCGATGATGTCGATCATCGTCTCGCCGACATTTGGTATGACTTGCTCCGTCTTCGGCCATTGAGTTGGAAAGACGACTTTATGTTAATGGGGGGGTATTCTTTACTTCTGACGCAACTCTCCTGGCGAATCCAGCAAGATCTTGGGGCCCGGATTCCGCTCAAGGAGTTGCGTCAAAACACCCGGATGGAGCAAATGTCTGAATGTGTTCGTCGCTCGGCCGTTGCTTCCCCTGTCGTGATATCTCGACCTTCAGCAGATAGCCTCCACGTCGGGGACATTTCTGTTCGCTTGGAACTTGGAGTCTGGACAAGGGATTCTCTTGCTGCCCGTATTGCAAGCGTGAATAGTGTGCGCTCTGGGAGCGGTAATCGCCTATGGCTGGCGGCGGAGTCATTTATGGGGACGCCTGTCAGTCTAAAGTCATCTGGATTTTCGGCCGGTGATACCAGCTTATCTCTATCTCTCGGCGCACTAGACTCTGAAGCGCTTGCAGTGATAGCGATTGCGATGGCCGATGCCAAGGACATGACATCATTTGTTCGGCGTTTTCAAGCGTTGCGCGCTAGGGCTCTCGCAGATGATCAGCGGCGCAACACTATGTCAATATTGCAACAAGCGATAGAGCGCAACATGTTGGTTCTGATCGCAGGCGACCTAGATGAAAAGTCTGACCTTGCTGAGGGAAACTCGAGTCTTGGTTTGTGTACGGGAGACATTGCTGTTTTTAGAAACCGCGCAAATACCTCACATCAGACATATGACGTGGGGATCCTATTCGTGGATCGTACCCAGGCGTATGTATTGCAATCCGTAATAGACTATGAACATTTGCCCGAAGGCAAGTCCGGCGTCAACGTCTTCTATGACACCGAACAACGGTGCGCGCAACTTGGTGTCGGCTTGCGTCGACGCCGTAAAAAAAATGCGGCTACATTCGCTGTTGGTACCCGCACTGCATACGCACTTGAATCAGGTGTGCCTGCATCGCTGAAAGAGTGTTTGCTAGAGGACAGTACGGTATTGTCAGCCGTACTTCGATTGCCAGAGAAAAATGATTATGAGCCATAAACGTCTTACGATAGCGGTCATCTCTCCTGCGGGGATACCTGATCCAGCGGGCCTGGAGCAAGGACTGTCTCTTATACGTAGTTGGGGGCATGAAGTTATAACCGGCCCTCACGTCGGAGCAAAGTGGCGATATATGGCGGGAGATAACGATCAGCGCTCCGCCGATTTGCGATGGGCCTTCGAAACCACCGGCATCGATGTGGTATGGATTGCTCGAGGAGGATTTGGGGTTCAGCATTGTCTCAAGGCCTTGCCTGTGGGTATGAATGATGATCGGATAGTCATTGGTTGTTCAGATGCGACAGCACTGCTGCATTACTTGTCTCTCCAGGGGCATACGCGGCTTGTACACGGGCCGATGATTGATACGCTAGCATCTGGCGTGACCGATGAAACGAGAGCCCGTGTACGGCATATTTTGACTGGTAACTTTCATGGCGAAATGCCTGTGAGCTCATCAAACCAGGCCGCGCTTGAAGGGAAGCTGATAGGTGGAAATCTGACAATGCTCGCGAGCATGTGCGGCACTCCTCAGCAAATCAACACTCGAGGAGCCATTCTCATGCTTGAGGATGTTACAGAACATGCGTTTCGCTTGGATCGCATGGTCCTTCAATTGCGTGACAGCGGTGCTCTGGACGGGGTTAAAGCTATCGTGCTGGGCGAATATGTACGGTGCTATTTACCGGCCGGTGCTGACTACACGGCGGACGAATTGATGGAGAATTTATTACAACCTCTAGGTGTTCGTGTAGTGAGAGGCGCGGGTTTTGGTCATGGGCGAGATAACTATGCCTGGCCATACGGCCATAACGCCCAGTTGCAAGGAGGTCGACTTGTCTTCTAATTCTCATTTACAAGAGGTTATTGGCGGTATCCCATGCGCCGTTTCGCTGGGTGATCTCATTAGTCGGCAAGAGATCGAAGACCTGCTCTTTGAATTCTCCGAATTGCCTCCAGGTCAGCGATTGGCGGTTTGGGCTGAGCGGTTAATTGGTACGCCGTTTGAGTTTGAAAGCAACCTTCCTATCCTTTCGGAGGACATGTTGCGCGTGAACTTGGCCAATCTGGATTGCATCACTTTTATTTACGTTGTCATTGCTCTGAGCCGCGCGGACTCATTCGAGCAATTCGTAAGGCAACTTAAAGTGCTGCGTTACGATGTACCCGACGTTGAGGCCGCGTCAGGTCGTCATGCGGCTTCAGGTTCATTTCTTCACTTTGTTGAGGAGTCGTTGCTCGAACGGGCGATCGAGCAAGGTTGGCTTACCGACGTCACCTCAACACTTGTAACGGCGGAATGCATTATTCCGATGGCAGTCGATCTTCGTGTCATTCGTCGACCCGCGGCTTTTGATTTTCGTGAGCAGCTTGTAGCACCTGTACGTGGCGAGCGCGCCATCAGTCACACATTCATTCGTGCCGTAGATTTGCAAAAAATGGATGTCAAGCTGCTTCAAGATGGCGACATTATTGTATTTGCTAAGGATCCTACAACAGCGCAAGGGGACCTTCGTCATATCTTGGTCAGGCATCTTGGGATTGTAAAGAAGCAAGCCGGCGCCGCATACTTTATTCACTCCTCCAGACATTTTGCTCGACGTGAGCACGCTACGAACGAAGCTCGACCTTCACATACCGGCATTTTCTATGACGATGACCGGCGTTGCGAACAGCTGGGTGTCGACTTCTGTGGCGCCTATGCAGGTGACGAATACATTATCAAAAAAGACTCGGATACCTACTATGCGATGGACATGTCTCGTCTGCGCACGGTGCAGGAGTATGCTGAATCCAATTTCACCGGAATAAAGGTTTTACGCCTTCTCCCGAAACCCAAAAACGCATAGCTGATACAGCTGATACAGTGCATTACTGCTCGGCTAAAAAAATTTAAGCCTACTCGGCAACTTTGGGTGTCGCGTTTTATGCGCGGGACAAGAGAAATATGAGTAAGAAAAGTGCGGTGATCTTTTTTCTAATAAGCGCTTTGGCGGCGGTGATCATCTTCGGAGAGTATACCGAGACGGCGGTCGCCACGGGAGTAGCTGAACCTGAAGGAGGATATGTTTCTGTTGTTGCCGAACAAAGCGGAACGATTATTCGGTTAATAACTGAGGAGGGCTCCAGCATCAATGCCAACACAGCGCTGGCTGAAGTGGCGCCGCAGCGGTTAGGGGCAGACGGCAACGACTTCAGTAAAATGACGATCGAGATATTGCGACAACAACGGGATCTCATCTTAGAGAAAATTAAGCAAGTAGACTCTCGCTTAACTCAGAAAAAGCAGTGGTTAAGCGAACGGTTGAGGATGAACGATCATCAGACCGATGAAGCCCGCATCGGCTTGAAGTCGTTGGAGCCTGCTGTGGTTCAAGTAAAGGACATGATTGAGCGTTACCGCGAGCTAGAGCGTGAGGGGTTTGTGTCGCATACGGTCGTTTCTGAAAAGCTCTCTGATTTCACGACACTGCAGTCACGGGTACTTACCGCGACTCAACAGGTTCAGCAACTAGAACGTCAGAATGTAGAGTTGCGCGTGGAGAGTGCTGATTTCGAGCAGCAGGCCAATAGCGATAAACTGTCCTTTCAAATGGAACTCGAGAAAACTAACCAGGCGATCGAGCTGGCTAAGTTTCAGAGTAACTCTCTGGTTACGGCAGGGGTGGGGGGGCGTGTTGTCGTCTCTAGTGTTCGGCTAGGGCAATATGTCAACCGTGGTG
>Ga0075037_1173061_pt1 | contig 21916 bp, 36 predicted proteins | sample OrgsoiRN2013_054_FD_73565 | JGI IMG/M metagenome (GOLD analysis project Ga0075037, IMG submission 73565) | Permafrost soil microbial communities from the Arctic, to analyse light accelerated degradation of dissolved organic matter (DOM) -... | ecosystem: Environmental > Terrestrial > Soil >... | reverse complement strand
CGAAACTTTGGTAAGTCCATTTTAAATCCTTTTAAGTTCTGTACGTGCCACGCATGTTGTCGTGGACTCCGAGTGAAGTGGGTGGTTTAGACATCAAACGGCCACGACGTGGCAGTATGTTGTAAAGCTCTTGCGGTTGAATGGGTCTCACTTGACATTCCCATCCAAGGATATTACGGTCACGATCATTCCACCAATTGACGGTTTGAACAATCAGTGCCTTGCCGTAGATGGATTCGATTATGATATCCTCTGCCTTAAGTGATGGTAGGTTAGACGCAACGATGATTTGAAAAGGTTCAGTCTTCTCAAGCAAATTAGTATCCGATGATTGGTTCAGTTTCGGGAACTCAAAAAAGGCACTTTCTTTACTCAGAGCAAACTGCATTTCCATGTGCGTCCATGTTACTTCAGGCTCAAAGAAAGTGGCGGCCAAAGTATGGGGTCGGCCATCACAAAACCTGAGGATCGATATGGCATCTACCGCTTGACCATCAACAGTAAAATTAGCCCCGACAGCCTTCCGCTGATTATAGACCTTGAATGAATCTACACCAATAGCACCGAATGGAAATACTACTTGGGCGCTAAAACCTGGACCAATTGATGTCCAGGGTTTCAGTAAAGCATTGATGGTGGCCAAGCCAAGGTCTACTTCGTCGACGGTCAACACTATCCGTTGCGAGTGAAATGGTGCGTATCCACCAACAAAACCGGTACCAAAACAAATGGCACAAGCTGCATCGGTAATACCTACGTCACCACTATCCCAATCACCGAGGTACTCTTCGATGTCGTATTCCTGCTGTGGACCGTTGTCACCGAAGGCCACACCATCCTGAATACGAGTAGGCAAGCTATCCGGTTGCTTCCCTATGTTGTCGAATACTCCTTGGAATTTATCGTTTGCCAACGGAGAGGTTCGAGAATCAAAAGGATCATCCCGACTCAAGGGCGAGCTACCGTAAGGGCTTACATTGAATGTCATTGCCCCGGTGATCAGTTCATTGACCAAACCTGGGTTGGCCTTACCATCGTTTCCAAGGCGCGTGTTCAGTTTAGCCTCGGACGATTTGCAGTTGCATTTACGGCCTTGATTCAAGTGGCTGTAGTGAACCGCCTGAAATCCCTGCACGCGGTGCGCCGACATATTGCGCTGCTGCTGAACCGGTACGATTTCTTTTATTGCCTTCGAGGCAACGTCGGACGCTCGCGCATTGGCCGGTAGAATACGGTTGTTGGTAGCATTCTTAATTGGCATAATATACCTCCTTCTTGACGTAAAATTGAGACACCACAGGCGATAAAAAGCCCACTACGATGAGTGGGCTTCGGGTCAACCAAGGAATTCAAGATTAGATACTGAACAACTGTGTTCAACCAAAGGAGTAAACTGCCAGAAAAGTGTCACCGCGAGACCAAAGTGGATAGTAACAAATGGTGTATTATTCTGCCCATCACATACAACCTTACCATCATAAATAATTTGGTTGTCCTTCAACCTGCGCATAAATTGAGTCAAATTAAAATAAACTTGATTCTGTTGCTCGTTCGGCGGATTAAATGTCATACTGACTTGAGGTAACTCCATCGCTGCCGCTTGTTCTATTACACGACGTATATAGGTTTCATACATCGCACGGTCGGAGAGAAAATCTATACCTGTTCGGCACGACCAGACTTCAAAAGGTTCTATTGTTTCAGGTACTAGTGTGTTTGTTTCGATAGCGCGTTTTCCATACTTGGTATGGACCCATACTAACATATGACCTCCGCATTCGAGATAATACAGCGGTGACGTGTGTCACCAGGGTAGTATTGCCAAATGCAGTGTGCTTTTAGTATACCATCTTTGATGGATTCTTGTGAATTGTTGACCTCATCGCATACGATTTGGAATTGGAAATCGCGGTCAAGCCCACCCTTGGATATTTGACTTTGAAGAAATGCCCTGGCTTTCTCTACGTAATTCCTACGCGTTATCTCAACGTTGGCTTCACCTTCGGTAACCTCAAATATTTTGGCAAGGACAACACGAATACCCTTATTGGTTGCCTCTTGATAGAACGCAATATCAGCCACATAACTCTGCATATTGCCGTCGGCCAAACCGCGCTTATGTCTTTTATTAAACTCGTTGTAATTAAAGAACTCACCAAGTTCCCATTGTGTGGTTTCAACACAATACCGTTCGTTATCTAAGTGTACCCAAACTTTCATCACAGCCTCACAAAGAATTCGTTTTCTTCGGCTACCATACCAAACTCTATAACCTGTTTTTGGTAACCAAGCTCGAACGCACGACTGATGGCGATATCAAGAATCGGGTGTACCGATTCCAACCCGGAGTACACGCGCATCAAGTAATGATGCGGCGTTACCTGTGCATAGAAGAGGTTGCCAATTAGGTACATTTGGTAGTTATGGGCCTGATACTCCATGTAACCTAAAGCCACTGCATTAGGGTATAGACCTTTGATACCGTTTACATCGTAAACGAATTCTGTGAGCCAGTGACTTAGACCTATTGTACCAACGTCGAACTTCAGTTTCAGTCCGGTTATGCGAAGACCACTAAATTCTGGTAAGCGACCTCTTGCGTATAGTACGCGAAATTCTTCGTCAACAAGCGCCTGTGCGCTGCGCTCAAGAAAACCATCTTGTTTTTCGCGCATAAAGATCATCAAGCGCTGTTGCATATACTTGATTAACTCAGGGAAGGTCAAAGCCTTGGTAGCCGATTTGAATGGCGCAGCGGGTATATTTATTTGTATTGGTTTCATAAGTACCTCGTATAAGCCTTAACGCTTTGCTTTACCATGGACCACGCTTCTCCGATGGTTCCACATTTGAAGGTATTACTTTTGCATTCTAAGCCCTTCTTTATCTCGATGGTAAAGACCTTGTTGGAGTCGATCTTCATATTATACCGCCTGTCAGGAGAGAACACAGTGAGAGAGGAGCCACTGAGGTAAGTTCGCCAAGGCTGCGGCGGGTGTTCCGTTTTTAGGCATACCGCTAGTTCCTGCATCGCCTTGTCACGGACTGGGCTATGATTGAGGCTAGGTATTTCTTTCATACTCGGATGGACTCATATTGGATATATGCAACGAATGGGAGGTCGAACCCAAACTGTAGGTAATGGTCAAACCTATGTACTGCGATTCTTTCAAACACTGATCTACTAACTTAAAGTTTGCCGATATGCGGTTGGTCGCCAGCTGCGTCATAAGCGCGGCAACGTGTCGGCTAATGCTGTAGATTTCCTCGTTCTTGCTATCCATGCCCTTAAAGTAAGCGGACAACGCAGAATTACGAATCCAGGCATGCTGGCTTTTGGCAAGGTCTTTGAAAGTATCAGCCCACCTTTGTTCGCGTACATGCCGTGATTCGCTGGGATACTCTTTAAACGTTGGCCATTCACCTGGTGCTATATCGTAGCGCTTGATGGGAGAGGTCATACCCAAATCGTAGGAAAACCATATTACGTTCATAGTAGCCTCACAAGGAAAGCACAGAAGGCAGCACCTTTTCTAGCAACTCTAGGTCCTCGTGCATCTGTTCAAGTTCGGTAGCGGAACAACCCAGCTTGTTTATTAAGCGCAGGCTCTCTACGTCTGATACCAATTCCTTGTATTCGTCCACGGATATTTGCCCTTGCTTGTAAGCCCTGGTAAATTGGTCCAACCGAGAGACCAGCCCGCCATCGCACATAGAAGCCTGCGCGTTACCCAAGACCTTGCTTAGTATGCGTGACGATGCCTGTATATTGGTCAGCTTGAGAACGCAGAACTGCTGGCTAGGTAACGGACGATCCAAGACCTCGAGAGTCATCTTGCGGACCTCCAAAGCCATACGTCGCACCATATCGGACTCGTCTTTCCGTACCACATACTCTTGAAGAATAAGCGAATCCGTGTTGAGTGCCTGAACATATTGCCAACGATCTGGTGAGTCGCACCGATGTATCGCCCGTGTGGAATCGATGGTCATGCGTACCGCATAATCATATTCGACGTTATCGAAAACACGTGGTGTTATAGAACAACCTGTCAACATCATAGCCAGCAGAATGCGTTTCATGTTAAACCTCGGTTGGTTTGATTTCAGGAATTCCGACAGGCAGTGCAATGCGGAAGCCTGCGGCATGTTTATGTCCTCCGCCGCCGTACAACGCCTTAGCCATTTCACCGACGTCCTTGCCCTTTTTAGTCGAGCGCAAGCTGAACACACGATGATTGGCAGTGTCGTGGTATGTCGCAGCAAAAGGGTAATCCCGAGCCAACGCACCAGCGACTTCGGAGGCGATGGAAGCCGAGCAGTTCATTACTGGCACTGTATACCCACCGATGGTCATCTTCTGCGGCGTCTCTTCCAGCTTTTTCTTGATTGACATGCTACGGGCTCGGGTGATCGGAATACCTTCGGTAATCAACTGGCTTACATCGTGGTAGAAACTGAACCACAGGTCAAAATCCTGTGGTAGTGAAAACAGCGCGCTGATAATCTCGTCCGTCATATTCAGGCCGTGGCTCCACAGGTCACGGTCCTGAATGTGTTGCAGCAAGATCGGTACTTCCTCGTTAGGGAAGAAATGACGCCAGGTCAAGACGGCGCCACTATATTGCATGTCAAAGACCTGCAACAGGTTCGGATGGTCAAGGCCAACAAGATCGATTGCCGCCGACTTGTGATGATCTATGATGGTCACTGATAAGGCAGTTTCCAGCAGCTTCTCCACTACCGTGCGTGGGTAGGAGAAATCAACGAGCCAGACGTGCTTGCCACTGACGTTTGGTGGTGGCTCATTGTAAATACCAGCATAGAATTCACACTCTTGTAGAGCCTTCTTGACCACTGTGGCGGCACCAAAGCCGTCCGAACAGTTGGCGTGGTAGATGCAGATATTCATTTAATGCCTCACGTAGGTCAAGTAATCGTAGTCGTACTGATTATTTTCGTCAGCACGGTGACATTCGGTAGCGACAAGGCGCCACATTAGGTTGTCTATTGCGGGGAAGAAGGTGTCGCACTCGGCGTCGCAGTGGATGCGAGTCAGAATGAGGCGATCAGCCTTGTTGATTAAGGCAGCGTAGAGCTTGCCACCGCCGATGCAGATAAGATCGCGGTTCAACTTGAGATAAGTGTCCAGATATTCTGGATTGATGAATTGCAGGTCACCCTCAGACAACATAGAGCGAGAGGTGATAACGATGGATTTTCTGCCCTTGAGTGCGGGCATTCCTTCATAGGTCACACGACCCATCAGCACCGTGTGACCCCAGGTCAAGCCTTTGAAGTGTTGCATATCGTTCTTTTGCCGCCACGGAATAGCCCCTGCTTTGCCAATCCCGTTGTTCATATCTACTGCCGCTATTAGTGTGAGCATCATGACCTCCTGTTGAAGTCACACTATTTACTAGGTGTTACACTAGGTGTTACTTTAGAAGTCGGAAATCACCATTTAATAAATAGTCAGGTGTGGTCACATGCAAAATTACTGCGCGTACGTTTGTACCTTTTATAATGTACTCGCGCTCTGCTATAACACGTTTTAGCGCAGTTTGGTACTTACCTTGGTAGTGTTCTTTGGCAAATTTTAAAAGCTGTTGGAAATTTATTAAGCACACGGGATTTTGAATTTCTGCCAGAACCAAAACCTTATTTGTCAAAGGTGTTTCGTAATCATAATGATACGAACACCCAGCGTAAACGGCAGAATTCTTTTTATCGGAAGCCGACATTATTAGCTTATTTAACCTAATAGACGCGCCAGGAATTAATTTAGGGTTCTTGGATGCGATTACCAATCGGTACAGTCTAGAGGGACATTTACTTTTTAGGTTCATTACCTCTCGCACCCAATTAGCATCCACTGTGTCGCCTTCAAGGTACTGTAACAAATAGTGGTCAAAGGTCTTCGACAGCCGCTTGGCTGCTTCTATTTTCATATCAATCCCCGTTATCGTCAGCAGATGACCAGCCCAAACGAAAGGCCTGGCGTTCCCGAGGATTCTCGTAGGTCAGATAGGTATCTATCGGCTCACCAGCCAAGTTGGCTTGCACACCCTTATTGAAGGCTTCAGGGTAAGCGGTGGAGGCCAATCGTATGTGTGCTTCGATCTTGGAAGCCCGTGCTTTCTTAATACCCAGCAGATTTTGGAAGACCGCGGTTGCATATCCGTATGCATGGATGCCTGCTTTGTGTGCTATACCGATAGCCTCGTCCCATTTCGCTTCGAGGTCTTTCAGAGTACCATGTTTGCCCTCGCGTGCCAACTTCTTGATGTAGTTGTTACGTGCCATAATTTGAGTGGCAGCCACCGCAGTCAGCGCGGAAGCCTTTATGCCTATCAGGTTCTGGAATATACCCGTGGTATAGGCATAGGACTGCTGGATGTTTGGGTTATCCTTTGCGGCTTTGTCGGCAATCTTCTTGGCCTTAGCCCAGGCTTCATCTAATTCTTTGCGATCATAACCTTTAGCAACCAGACTATCGATATAGGCAGTGTCGGAAGCACCGACTTCTAGTGCCTGTTCCAATGAAGAGGCACCGACGCGATTCTGAAATATCTTGGTGATGTAGGCATAGTTGTTGCCTTGACCTTGGTCAGCCGCATTTTTCTTGGCTTTCTCCCATTCGGATTCCAACTTGTCTATGGAACCTTTACCTTCCTCATGCAACTTCTTGATATAAGACGTAGGCATCTAAATCTCCTTAGCGGCGATATCCAATTCTAGGTCCACCGGGACGTGGTGCGCGTTGACCAAAGTTAGGTACGAAGTCCTCCTTATGTTCCTTGTCGACCAAGGTAATCATAAAGGGTTTACCGACCCTACTTTCCTCGTCCATACGAATGAGTTTAGTCGCGTCTAGGTTCCACACTAAGACAGCAGAACCTGCTGTACCTCCTAGAGGCTGCTCTGGTTTACCATAGCGCTGAGTCAATTTGGTAACCGCCTTATCGAAATTCTTTTTTGTCTGTAAGGTAAATATGATTGAAGGACCACTTACCGTTACCAGTGTAAGTTGGTCCGAATCGACCTTTGTTACTGACTGAATGAACTTACGTGCCATAGCTTCGTTTGCACCGGCACGCAGGCGTTGAGCCGCTTCGATTTTCATATAAGCCTCTTAGTAATGATCGGCAAGTTTATCGTATACCTTACGTTTGGTTCTATCGGCAATAATACCCTTCAGTTCAGAAGCGTCTGTGTATCCCAATTCCGCTGCGTAAGCATCCACTGCCTTTTTAACTGCCGCCTTATCTTTAGTGGTTTTGCCAAGATGATCTACGTAATCCTGTACAAAGGCCCAAGCAGGGTGGTATTTGGTAACATTGTACACATCTATATCTTCGTTTTTAAACGTATCTTCGTAGAAGTGAACATAGCACTGGTTACGTGTACTTGGTAAAGTTATTTCAAACTTTGCGCCAGCGCTATTCGTAAAGATCATGCAAGGGTTACCGTCAGAACCATTACCTTTCGTAGTATTCCATTCTTCTTTAAGTGGTTTGATCTTCGTCTGCCAGGGCAACTGTGTTGATATATAAGAACCACTACCACTCTTTATGGTTTTAAAGCCAATCGTTTTCAAAAATCTAGTTACCTGTGCAATGGTTGCGTAATTTGCTTTTGCTGCTTTCAAACGAGCCGCTGCTTCGATTTTCATTTTGACTCCTAGATTAATTAAAAGGGTACATCGCAGTTGCGACGCATAACCAAACGTGCGAGTTTGGAATTGACCACATCCATCATTGCCGGGTGCATATTCTCAGGGAAATCCTCCCAACGAACCCATTTGTAATCAGTGTGTTCATCGTTCAATTTGGGCGTGAATTCCTTGGGAACCAGGCCAAGGTAGTTCGTGAACCTGAATCCGTCGTCGTGTTCCTTGACACCTATGAAATGTAGGTCACATTTTGCTTCACGCGGAAACTTTGCTTCTTCCCAGGCTTCTCGGCGAACAGTCTCGTCAAGGGGCTCGTTGTTGTCACGACCACCACCTAAACCGCACCACGTGTTGCCGTCATCACCGTCGTCTGATCGCAGGCATAGCAGAAAGCGGCCAGTGTCCATAGCGTAGGGAAGCATACCTGCACCCTCTCCTGTACTACGTCCTGCAAAAGTTCTTAGCCTTGCAGCTGCCTCGATTTTCATTTTTGATTCCTTTGGTTGACGTATGTAATAGTTGTAGGCGTTTCTCTCAAAGCCACGTTTTGTGTACCACTTGCGAAGCGCGGCAGTAGGTAGACCTTGATGGCCACTCATTCGTTCGGGATAGAGTTGAAGCTTGGTATGGTGCTTGTCAGCCAAAGCGCATAACCAATCCAACACATTGGACGCTTCGCCTTGACCTTTGTTGCCCAGGCTTACTATGCTCCATATATGTACCACGTAACCTTGGTCCTCAACGTCTAGTTGAATATTGCCTCTGTCGCGACACCCTTCTTTGAATTCATGGTGACCTTCTGTTGTACCTTTTACATAGTCAGCCATGAATCCAGCGTTGGTGGCCTTAAGTCGGTATAAGGCTTCGATCTTCATGTTAGTCCTGATTGATATCGTCCGAATAGCGCTCAAGGAATTTCGGCACACGGTAGCCGACCGTTGACCAATACAAAAGTTGAATTGAAACGTCCACGTAGGCGGCCAACGCTGTAGCACCAGTAACCTTTGTACCACCACCTGCGATGGTGCGTACATGATTGAGTTTCTTGCCCACGGTTTCCGCAAGCTTATTGAAAAGGTCCATCGCTTCCTTGTCGTTGCGTGGCATTTTCTTCTCCAAGGCTTCGTTCATGGCCTCTGTGAAGATTTTTGTACCAGTATAGGTACGTATTTTGTGAATCGTTGTGCCCGCCGGAGCACCGCAACTTTTGAATTCCTGATTGACCTGGGTACCCGTTACCGGAACTTTACGTTGACCCTTGTCGTAGGTGAAGATGCGGTCTTTCGGACCCTTATTGGCAAGCAGTTGATCTAGGGCTTCGATGACGTACTTCTGGAACGGGTCACCTTTCAGCAGTTTGTGGACCGTCGAGATACCGTCTTTGCCCTTGTAACGCAGCGTGATGTTGCCTGAAGGGTCAATGATCGCGTGTTTGACTAACAGGGTCCCCACACCGTAAGTAGACGAACCATGGGCCGCATTACCAACCGATCCGATACGGGCAGCGAACTCGAAAAGAATTTCCAAGATGACGGCAGCGACGTGATCAGGTTGTGTAATGTTGAACTGCTTCACCTTAGCAAACCACTTCTTACGCATGTTCACCATGACACCGCTCAAGTCGGCTACCTTTTTAAACTTAGCCTTAGCCTGATCCTTCTTGAACTCAGCAGTGTAGAAGTAACTACCCGGTGAACCATCCGAGCGTTGAGCCAAGAACACCCAGTCACCACCTTCGGGTTTACCGTAGGTAGGGTTCATCGTAACTTCAGGGAAGTTTACAGCATTCGGCACGCCGTCGATGAGCTTACCTTTGCTAGTGTAAAAGCGACCCAAATCGTCGATCAAACCAACAAATCCCGAAGGCATCATGTGGTCGATACCGTTGACCCTCAGATAGTTGACTGCATCTTTGTACGGCACCAGTTCCTTACCAGACCTGCGTATAAAGGCAACGAGTGCGTCCTTCCAAGCCTGATTGAACTCTCGACGCAGCCGCAAATATTCTTTGTAGCTGTCGGGCTTCATTTCCTTGATCTTGTTCGCTTCCTCGACGGTCATTGCCGTATCTTTGCGACCCACAAGTTTACGTACTAAGGCTTCCAGTTCGGATTTTGTATCCTGTTGGTTCCCGACCTTGGGTGTCAGTTGCTGGGTGATCCAAGCATTCTTGGTCAGTGATGCGTACTTGATAAGACGGGCTTTGGCTGTTTCACTGTCGGTACGGAAATACGCACCAAGTGCTTTCAGCAACTCCAGGTCTACCTGTGGAACCTTGTAGTCGCCTTTGCCTTGCGGTACCAAGACCTTTATGATTTGGCCCAGCGTTTGATATGCCTGTTCCTTATTCTTACCCTGCAAAATCTGAACTAGCAATGCCTTTAAGTCCGGTACATCGGCGCCCCATACTGGCAGCACTTCTTTGGCCAAAGACGAGATTTCAAGCGACGTTTCATCATCGGGTTTACCACCCTTGCCTTGTAGCTTATCCACGAATACGGCATACAGGAGGGCGATGAACGGTGTTAGGTGGGATGCAGTTATCTTCATTATAGACCTCGACTTAAAAGATTAAATTGAGGTAGAGGTGCGAAAAGGAGACTCGCTGAGTCTCCTTGGGATTACAGTTTGTACGACGTATCGTTGGCGTTTTCAGGGTGATCTGAATCGAGTTTGACGCCGTAGCCCTTAGCCATCAGCCAGCTTGCAAGATCGTCGTGATGAACCCAACCACGCTGCGACTGTCCAACGTATGGGGACCAGTAAGTAACTGGCAGTTCGGTCAGGTCAAAATGCTGCGTGTACGAATAGAAGGAGGGATCGTAGAACACTGCTTCTTTGAACGAAGCCGATTTCAGGAATTTGCCTTGAGGGGCATCATCTTGATCGGACGCTGATTTCATAATCATCGTCGGGTAGGCACCCTCGAAGTAAACATCGGTGATACCGTTAGCAGCGTGCTTGGCAATGGTAGCAGCCTTGTCGGCGTCATCTTTGATAAAGCGAGTCATCACACCAACAATAACTGTTGCGATGTCCATATCACCATCGATACCCATCAAATGCTGGGCACCGTGAGTGAACACAGGGATGTCGCACAATGCGTCACGCACGCCTTCGACATCGACAGGTTGCCGACCGTCGTCATCGAGGGTCAGGGACTGAATCAAGGCAGCCTTGAAGGCTTTTACCGCAGCCTTGATGAAGACATCACCTTCGCTGTTCTTCGCATGGCCACCGAGAGCCTTAAAAAGCTCGCCGACTTCGTCTGGTACGTTCAGACACTGCTTCTCGATGCGCTCCCAATTGATGTTAAGAGGATCGCCTTTGGCGTTATTGAAGGCGACGTTCATTTTCGACACGATGTCGAAGGGGCTATTTGGGATCATTTCTTTTCCTTGGCTTTGGCTGCTTCGATTTGGGCTTCTACGTAATCAACAGGCAGCCGTTTGCCATTGATCGTAACCCATACATCTTGGTGGCTGAACTTGCCTTCCGTGTGATTCGTATTTACTGTTGTTGCTGCGCCTACGTAGTAGACGTAATGAATCTGAGGGCAGCCATCCCAGCTATCGCAAGTACGGGCTGTTATTTGGACCTGCATAACAGATTGTCCATCCGGCGTCTGACCAATATAAATTGGTGCAGCCAAACTGGCTTTGTTAAGCGTTGTGAGGTCTGGGGGTTTATGATAGCCTTCACCACAGCCCCAAACGGATATGCTTAAAACAAGGCTAACCAAGATAGCGTTATTCATCTTCATCCTCATTGGAGTGGGGACGCGATGGTGTCTTGGTCTTAGCCTTAGGAGGCGTACCCTCGAAAAGCGTTTTCAGCTGGACCCGAATCCCACCGAGCCTACCATTAATCACACTGGCAGTTGGTCGTTCAAGACTGGCTTCGTTGCTGTCAAAATGCCAACTGCAAAAGACGGCAGTTTGCTGCTTGCCGAAATTCGGCAAGAAATACGGCACTCCATAGGCGTCCAACCCGGTAGCGGCAATAGCACGGAAGCGTTTGTACTGGTCTATAGTAGAAATCGTAGGGTCCTGGTCCATTGCTGCCAAAATGGTCTCTTTAGTTGGATACGTATCGGTCACCACCATAGCACCGGCGTGGGTTTGTTCGCAGTCCGCTGAATAAATCTGGTCCACAAAAATAGTGGTTATATAAACATACATTAAAGCCTCCAAAGTTGATAACCGCTTTTGATAACGGCCTGTTCGTTGAAGAACGGATTGAGTTCAAAAAACATACCTTGACCATTCACAAGCGCGGTGTAGCTATGGAGTGCCGTCGTTTTGAATTCCTCATGAGGGACGGCCATTACCACAGCATCAGCAGGTACCAAATTAGAAAATTGTACCAGCTTGATACCGTACTCATCCTTCACCTGGTGTTCGTTGGCCAAAGGATCGCAAACTTGCACATTGATACCGTATTCAGTAAGTTCGCTTACCAATGTAGCAACCTTGGAGTTACGTATATCCGAAACATCGGGCTTAAAGGTGATGCCCAAAACAATGATGCTGCTCAGAGGTGTCATTATGCCGTAGTTACACATGGCCTTTACGATTTGAGTAGCGAAGTACCGCGGCATCTGCTCGTTGGTTGCACGCGCTGCCTGTATCATCTTGGATTCCAGGCCGTTCTGTGCGGCCAAATCAGCCAGGTAGTAAGGGTCAACACCTATGCAATGACCACCTACGAGGCCGGGCTTAAAGTTGAGCGCATTCCATTTGGTCCCTACGGCGGTAAGTACGTCAGCCGTGGGTATACCGAGGGCCTTAAAGAGTTGAGCGGCTTCGTTCACCAGTGCTATGTTGGCGTCGCGTTGCGTGTTCTCAAAAACTTTTGCTGCCTCTGCAACCTCTATGGAACTACACTTGTGAACCGTCGTGATCTTACCGTATACCTCTGCAAGCTTATCAGTGGTCCGTGCATCATCCCCTGCAACGAGTTTGACCGTATTGGCCAGACCGTGCACTGAGTCGCCAGGTACTATGCGCTCAGGGCTGTAGCCCACCCGGAAATCTCCATGACCGCAGTACTTTTGTAAAAGTGGTGCACAGATGGAAGTCGTAGCCCCAGGGTAGACCGTGGATTCGTAGACGACTATTGCGCCGCGTTTCAGAAGCGGTGCCACGGTACTTGTGGCCGCAAGTAGGGGCCGAAAATCTGGTTTCATGGCATGATCGACGGGTGTAGGAACCGCGATGATAACGATGTCCGCCTGGTCGACACTAAAAAACGTACAGTTAAAAGTTGCGGTCGTTTCTTCTAGTTCCTGCGAATGCTCGTCGGTAGTAGGATCGATCATCGCGTTGATGGTGTCTACCTTGCGCATATCGATGTCTATGCCGGTAACTTTATAATGCTTGGCAAATTCTACGGCTAGGGGAAGTCCCACGTAGCCCAACCCAATTACGGCGATCCTCATTTGGAGTCCCTTATCATGCGGTTTATGATGCGTTCCTGTTCTTGCTCTTTACCGAATACGATTGCGGCTTTCAGCAAACTGTACATATTGGTATCGATGTGCTGTTCCATCGTTACAATGCGTTTCTTCTCTTTTACAAGAGGGGGTATAATAGTGCAGGTGACAGCAGCCGTGTAACCATAGTTCGTAGTACTGACTTGCAACGTTACATCCTTAACAGTGTACTGGTCTGGTATCAACGGTTGATGTATGCCGACGGCCTCCCCTTTAAGGAAATGTTTCCACTCTTCTGGAAGAGTAAGCCTCGGCAGGCGTTCTTCGTTGCCTTCTTTATCAAAAATCCGCAATACACCCTGGCCTGTTTGAATTGAGGAACCTGTACCAGCTTCCAACTCTCGAATACGCTCTTGCAGCGAACGTGTGAGGTCCTCGATGCTAGTCATCTTTCCCGCCCTTCTTGTAAGGTTCGACAACTTCGACCTCATCGCTTTTGAAAACCTTGATGATGCCTTTGATGATGCGTTTGCAGTCATCAAAATCGAAGGTGACGCCTTGCCGACCGATCTTCCATTCAGGGTCTTTTTTCGTCTTGTAAAGCTGGCGTATAGAAAGCATGACCGGGTTTTTCTTTTCGCCTTTTTCATGCTTGAAACGCATGAGCGTTACACGATAGGCTTTGCTGTCGCTAACTTTTATGAGCATGATAATTCCTTGGTTATTTCTTAAAGACCTCATTGGTCAGAGGGTGAAGTTCAGCGCATAGCGAAATCTCGTCACATTCAAACCACCCGCCCGCCGCAAAGAAACAGTTCTTCTTTTTGTCGTAGCTTGCAAGCCATACCGGGTAATGTTCGTTATCAGGATCGAAAACAGCATACCATTTCTTGTCGTCTGGCAACTGCTCACGCGGGTCAAAGGCTCGCGGGTAGAGCTTGCGGAACTTACGGTCTGCCCACCACTTGCTTACGGAGAATGGCTGTTTCTCAACTACGGATGGCTCGGGTAGAGAAATAATACCGTAGTGATACAGCGTGTCGATATCGGCCTGCGTGCCTACGATGACCTTGCCATTGCTAGTCTCTCGTTCGACGAATTTACCGTCAAACCAGATACGCGTACCCCACAAACAAGGACCTGTTAAGGTCCGCCGTATGGGATTGATGCCAGCATTGAAGGCATCATCACATTTATTGTGATCGCACCCACCTTTATACACACTTACCAGGCCTCTTTGTAATCCGCCTACAGGCAAATTATGTTCCCACGTGTTGAACGCCCGCCACCATGTCTCGATAATTTCGTTACGTAGCACGCCAAAATTTACGCCACTTTCGTGTGGCAGGAAGAAATAAGGAATGACCAGGCCCTCACTTATTGAAAGTACGTCTGCCAACACATTAATACTTTCGCCTACTGCAATTACCTTATGCATCTTGTCGAAGAATTCTTGTTTGTTCATCTTACCCTCTGTCTTTGCCTGACAACATGGAACCAGTTGAGAAATCGTCTATTGAAGCGTCAGCCCAGCGCTCTAGCGACTCCAAATGCGATATAAGAGCGGCCTTTGATCGAGTCATTTTATCCTTTATATCTAGGTGTCGCATAGCTCTTTTACCGCTAACGACTGTATTCATGCGCTCGTTCGATAGCGCGTATTCTACCGCACTATTTACTGCCTCGTTTAGCAACTTCTCGGTCAACGGTTTCATCTAAATCTCCAGTTCGAGGCGATACTCAAGCCACTGTACACCAAGGAAGAGTTCTGGGTGATCCAACACACGTCCGGTTTTTACGAAACCTAGTTTCAAGAAAAGACCACTCAATTCAGTCTCACGGTCTGCTGGTATAGGTTCCACGATGGATTTGGTCTCTGGCCTATGAAGCTTGATTCGTTCAACTAACAGTTTGAAGGCCTTAGGCCAATAGCCTTTACCTTGCGCAGAGGGTATCAGACCACTCCACGCCAGAGCCATCACGTCAGGTTCCAGTGGCCATGCACCGGTGATTCCTACCGGACTGTTGTTTACCCATATGAGGTACTTGAGTTCGTCCTGCGGATTGTCCAACCAGTTTAGCGCGTCCGCTTCCGGGGCGCCTTGACGGTCCGGCCAAATATCCCGGAAGCCGTTGATTGCCTCAAATGGATTGATAAGCATCTGCGAAAGCCGCAGCGGTTCGTTTCGAGGCATTGAATGCTTCATACTGGTTACCCAATGCTCAACCTGATAGCGGTCAAACCGACGTGTCATCAAGTCGCTTCGCAACTTCTCCAGGCATTCTCCGAGTGCATCAGCCTGTCGTTGGATATCGTCTATGGCGATATCGAAGGTCGCGTCCTCAACGACAGCCATCGTTCGGAGCGCCGGCTCTTGTGCCAAAAGCGTCCGCAGCATATTGCTGCACTCAAGTATGGCAGTATGGATTTTCTCGTTCATTATTTGCTCCTTACATGCTTCATTGCTTTATGGGCCATCAACTTGCACTTAAACGGGTAGACTGCTGCCGCATGGTCCCGGAGTTTCTTGAGAGCCATTATACGGGTCGCACAATCACCAACATTGGCTAAAATTTCCCAAGCCTTGTGTTCGGTTTCCCGCAGGTATCGGCGTTCCCTAAGTTCCATGCGAAAATCAAAGGCCAGAAGAGAATAAGCCTTACCATTACACTCAAACCAAACGAAGTCCGTCTGTCCTTTAACGCGCTTGTCGCCGCGTACCATATACAGACCGTCTCGGTGAAACCGCGGTTCTATCTCAAGACGCGCGACGTTCAGGCAATAATGCATGTGGCTAGGTAATGGTAGAACCCTTGCCTGCCTTAGCCATTTGTGGCCATCAATAAATTCGTGGGTCATAAAATATCTCCATTGCTTTGACAAGGGCCGACATATCGGATTCGTAGAAACCAGCACCGCTTACGGAAGCTATTTCCATGATTTTAGTTCCTTAGCATGGTGTTATGCCGTCTGCGGCCATGGCAGCGATTATGGAAGCCGCATAACCTGGCTTATATGAGGAGTTAGCCAACGACACCCAACTTGGTTTGGAACTACTGCTATCTTGCATAAGTCTTACCGTAGTCTCGTATGGAAACGGTTTGTCTATTTGAACTACATATTCACGAACGTGTTCGTCACCGACTAGGGTCACCAGTGGAAGCAGAACAGTACCTTCTGCGTAGCTATAGGTATAGCGTCCAAACATTTCGGTTTCAGTCCTAAACCTCATGCTCGACCCAATTGGGTATTCGAGTACTGGTATGGGACGTGCTTCACATAAGAGAGCATCGCTGTAGGTTTTATAAGTCATGCCACAATGATTGCAGCAATAGGAAGTGATTGACAGTGGCATATTAGCTCCAAATGGATTGAATAACGCGGACCATCAGTTTCAGTGCCGGCATTTTGGGTTGGTTAAAAGCCCGAGCGATCTTTGTTTTACGTTGTTGACCCTTTAGGTACGGGTAGGCCTCAAAATCTACCACCAATACTTTCTTATCAGCGAACAGGTTAAGGGAATCTATGTAAAACGTCTTACCTCCCATTTCGCGCTGCTTGGTTAGCGCGGCTTTGAAGTTGAGGAAAGTGGTGTTCAGTCTCTCATCGTTTTTTATATCAGACGCAAAACCACGACCTAGCGTTGAATAGAAATCGGCGAACTGAAATGGGGACTTTATGGAATTGATTTGTTCGGCTGTGTAGCAAAGGCCGCTATATGCTTGCGGTGTATTTAGTGCGAAAGGCGAACGGCCGGTGCCTATTATGCCTTGAACACGGGTAGCTAAATCTTTTAGCCGTTTCGTCTCCGCGTCCGAATGGAAGCCTTTAACGGCCACAGAGAGGTCACTACCGCGCACGGGGATTGTCACGCCCTTTCCTACACCTATAGGAAAATCAAGGCTAGCTAAGTAATGGTTGGATGAGAGTTCCTGGCACTCTTTGAATTTGGATTCGCCCGCCTTCTTTGGAGTGAAGAAGCGTTTTAAGCCGTCGGCTTTTGGGCTTTCGGTTGGCCTGATATTGGTCATTAGTGAACCATATTCTATAGTAGTATCTGGTGTTTTAAGCAAGTAGTCTAGTGCATCTTGCTGCCAAGGGTATAGCTTTGGCTTATCGCTCATTGTTGACTCCAGTTCTCGAACCACTCACGATCACCCGTCGGATACACAGCATCGAATGCTTTGGTGGTCGCTTGGTAAATCTTCTCAGCATTTTTCTTATCTTTATTATCAAGCGCCTGTGCCAACTGCGAGCCCTTGCTGACCCACGTTTTCTTGTATAACCAACGACGTTCCGAATAATCAACGCGAATTTGCGGAGGGGAGATAAAAGGAGGATCAACGATGGCAAGAGCCGCTACCAGATCGCTGTAACCACGCATTACCTTAGACAGGCGATGTTGGGCACAAACGCCATCTGGTGCGACCTTAAACATATAGCAGTGTAGCTTAGGGTCGGTGTTGAACCTTTTGTACTCGCAGGTCTCGCAGTTACTGGTCGTCATTTGTTCACCTGTTGTTTGAATTCCGTAAACCATTTCGTGCATGATTCATAACCACAGCAGCACGCATCGGGCATACCAGCGGGAAATGATTGGCAGCAGTCGCTGCATATCCACCCACACTCACCCTTCGCTGCTTTTGTATCCCACTCGTTGGTGAGCTTATTCATTTCTGCGAATACTGCGTCGGTCACTGGACCAAGGTGGATGCCTATCATCATGCCTCCAAAAGTGGTTTGCAGTACTGCTCAAATAGACCTTCTATGAAGGACTTGAACTCAGGATCAGGTGCCATATGGTGCTTTTCCAAATAGTGAATGTAGCCGACAGGCCATTCAAAACCCCGAAAATGAAACTCACGACTACCGTTAAGCGTGCCGCATATACGACAGGATGATAAACCACGGTAACCAACTACATAAGGGTAATCACGGTGATCTTTCGCGTAAAGACCAGATTGCAAAATCGCTTGTATAGCCTTCAGCTTTTCGCAGAATTCAAAATGCCGAAAGGCATTATTGGCCTTACTAAGGTGGGCATCGTTAATCAACTTAGGTGATGCTTCTAACACAGCGAGGGCATCGGGGAAATGGTCGTAGTTCTTGGAATCTTTGCGAGACCAAAAGCCTACTTGCTTAACAGCTTTCGGCGGAGGCAGGCTCGTTGGGATTTCGCAATGACCTTCCGGACACCCACACGACTGTACCTGGTACACTGTTTTACCTGACATATCAGCGGCTGCTCGGGCGTTGCGATGGCAGAATTTGGTGTCGTATGTCATGGTATAGCTCCTATGTGTTTGCAACCTGCACACCGGTTGTCGATAGTGCGCTTGTCGTACTGGCATGTGGTGGACATCACATGCGGGATAGCCACATGCTGTGGAGTCCCATCAGCTTTGAAACCCGACTGCGCTCGATAGGTCTGACCTTTAAATGGTCTTACCTTGTTGTAGCAACCGTAGTGCAAACCTGCCACACCAGGCGGGCGCGGAAGGAGTGCAGCTTTTTCAGTGTAGACGACCAGTATGTGGTTCCGGTCCGGAACCACTCGGTTGTTCAACACCTCAGCATTTGCCCACGACACCACATGGAACCGCCAGCGGCGGGGTTTCGCCATTAAGAATACACTAATGGCGCCGACCTCATCTTCGTCTATAGCCACCCAAGTAGCGCTTGTCTCTTTGGTAGACACGTAATCGAAGATTAGCTGGAACTCAATTTCCTGTTCTGGTGTAGGTACAATAGAGGCCGTTCTCGTCTTAACCACAATGTGATTAAGAAGATTGCTATTACGTTCAATCTTTCTGAGATCAGCGACGGTTATTATCTGGGGCTGCAGCAAGCTTGGCATACTGCGATAAAAATCTCTGTAGCAATCAAGTTCACTCCAGGCGCATACAAGCAATACTCGTTGCCCTACACAAGTCAACATAGCCTGCGCAACCTCATCGATAACTTTTTTACGGTCTACGGTATCCATTACCGTTTCCCCTGTAGGGTCTCGCGCATTAATTCCGCCGCAGTGTAGAGTAGCGCGGACACTTGTACGTCGCCCTCTACTTCAGCGCGTTTTTGAATTCGCTGAATCAGCTCGTCTTCGGCTAAACGCTCCGGTGACCCCTCATCTAGTAGTGGCGACATTATCTCCACCAATTTGTCGTACTGTTTATTCATTTCTTAAACTCCTCAAATGTGCATACGCGCTTGTTCAAGTTGCGAGCCTTCTCTACCTTAAGAGAGGACTTTCCGCCTTCTTTGTAGATCAGGATATCGATCTTAGTACCCGTACCGAACGACACAATTTCGCCGCCGCGTTCTTCGATCCACGCTTCATGGTCTTTGTTTCGATAACCAGTGAAACACACCTTCTTGCCTTCTAAGGGACCAAACTTTCGGGCCTTCACTCGCTTGCCTGAAACGAAAGGAGGTTCATTGAACTTCAACAGGCGAGTTTTAAAAATCGGACGAAACCATATCTTGAAACGTTGTATACCTTCAAAGAACTGACGCGCAGACGCTTCACCCATACCTTTGATGGTTTTCAAATCCTCCCAATTGCGCTCATTCATCAACCATTCCTGAGTTTGCTGCAAATAACCTTTCAGTGGATCGCGGTCGCCCTTCGCCATGTAATGGCTTTGGATCAGTGCCAATTTACGTTCACCAAATGACTCGAAGCAGTTTGAGGCGTTCATCAACTTGAGCAAAGTTATACCCTCGTCTTCCAGAATGCGCTGTGCCTCCATAAAGATTTTCGCAGACATTGCCAGGCCTATACCAGCCTTTTTATAACGTAACATGCCGGTAGTCATTGTCGTTTCCGACTTGAAGCCAGGCATTTCGATCTTGGCTCGATGCTTGGTTTTTTGGCCAAAGGCCTCTATATGATGTAGTACCGATGTAAAGCCAGCGTCGTAAAGTTTCTCGACCGTCTTCGAGGCAATGAATTCAATACCCATTGTCTTAAAGAAGTGTAAAAGTTCGCGTACCTCAGATTCCTTGGATCGTTCCAGAGCCACAAAGTGGACACCTTTTTCTTCGTACCGAACGGTAGGTGGTTGGAACTTGCCTTTCTTTACCACACCAATGATTTTAGGGATCACGTCACCGCTACGCACAATCTTGATGATTGCACCGGGGCCTATACCTCTTTCTTTCATCCACTTTGCGTTGTGTGAAGTGCAGTAGGTGACCGTCGTGCCTCCAATTTCTAAAGGCTCTATTTCGATCTTGGGTATAAGCAGATCATTGCGCGATGACTGCCAGATGATGCGTTTGACCGTAGCCTCGTCAGCATCATCTTCATCCTCGTTTTCTTTATAGGCATTAATCCACTTCGGACGATCTACCGAATCATATTTGAGTACGTGATCTGGGTCGCATAGTACCAAACCGTCCATTTCAAACTCGGAAGCCGCTCGGGTCTCTGCCAGTACAGAAGACAACCGTTCTTGACTACTGAGAACCATTACGTCGTGGTCGACAACGTCAAAACCCCATACTTCGGCCTGCTTTAGACCCTTGCGCATCGGCATATCGTAAATGCCTAGGACAACGATGGATACCTTCTTAAGGTTTGGGTCTGGCTTACGGCGATTAAGCCAACCGTTGACCATGTTGCGTGCGTTCTTGAACTTGTCTTCGTATTTCGACGCGAACAATTTCTTGTTCATCAGTGCTTCGCAACGAAGGACGATGTGACTCTTCTTAGGTAGACTGCTGGGTATATTAAGATACGGCAAAAGGAATGAAATGTCGCCACCTATCGTCCCATTACCCCGCGTGACGGCCCTTACTGGCTTGCCGTTCATGTACTCAAGCTGAAGGCTCCCGCCATCGAGCTTAGACATAACCAGCCACTTCAAGTCCTTGCGTTTGGCCAAAAGTTTATCAGCGGCATCTGGATAGAACTTTGCGAGACTGGGCATTAAGCAGGCAAGTTTGGTCCCCACCTTCTTGCTAATCTTGGCGCCGGTCTCGCGTAATTCGGACCATGTCGGCGCGCGTTCGCGTATTTTGGCCTCAAGCTTGTCGAACTCCTTGTCGGTCATCAGTGCCTTACCGCCATTGTGGTACAGTTCGTTGGCCTTAATATACAAGGCCTTCATTTCGTTGAGCGTCATTTCTTTGCCTCACGTTTAGCATTGATCTTGAGTCGGTGACTTACGTAGCGTAGCCTATGACTCTTCCGAATTTGGCGCTTAAAAGTTTTACCACTGCGATTGAGTGCAATAACTGCTATCAGTTCGCCACGTTTCATACCGCCTCGAATGAGGTTCGTTATGTCTACTTTAGTGTTCATACTTCACCATAGCTTGAATGAACACGTCGCGGCGAGTGTCAAATCCAATTCCGCCCTGCGGTTGCCATCCCTCTTTCAAGAGGTCGCGGACATCTTGTGCAAGGTCACGTGAGCTAACAGACATCAGTACGGTGTAATCGATGATTTTCACTCTGTTCTTTCCGGTTTGATTATTTGGAACCCCTCACCCTCTGGGGGAGCATCACACAGGATGCCCCACGACGCGCCGACTGGTTTAGTGTGGAATCCACAGCCAGCTAGTTGCTCCGCTACCCATGCCTTGCGCTGCTCTTGCGTCTGCTTACTGAACCACTCCAAGTGAAAACCCGCAGTACCCACCAACTGGAATGCTATGTCCACCAGCTTCTGCTCTGACGTTTTAGCGTGTGTCATTTTTTATTCCTTCATACGCGAAAGGCGTGATGCGTTGATATGTTCGACCTGTTTGTCGAAGGCAATTAAGGCCTTATCGAGGTCACAATCGGCGGCGGCGAACCC
>Ga0075037_1077191_pt1 | contig 21999 bp, 20 predicted proteins | sample OrgsoiRN2013_054_FD_73565 | JGI IMG/M metagenome (GOLD analysis project Ga0075037, IMG submission 73565) | Permafrost soil microbial communities from the Arctic, to analyse light accelerated degradation of dissolved organic matter (DOM) -... | ecosystem: Environmental > Terrestrial > Soil >... | reverse complement strand
GCCGAAGGGGCTAGCCCAATACGTATTGAAGTTGCACGTAGAATTAATAATGCAGACCCTCAATCTAAAAGCAGCAAGGTATCAGATGTATTTATCATAGATGTGGATAGTCAGCTGAAATTGTCAAATAAGAACTTTGTTTTAATGCCTTTCGATAATGTATCAGTATATAGCTTACCCGGTTTCGAAAAACAAAAAACTGTTAGAGTTGAAGGGGAAGTACTTTACGCGGGACCTTATGCGATAGAAACGAAAAACGAAAAGATATCTGACCTGCTGGCCAGGGCAGGGGGGCTTACAGCCTCAGCCGACATTGAGGGAGGATCTTTAAAAAGAAATAATATTGCTATCCTGGGCATTGATAAAAATAAATCAGATACAACTGCAATTGCAAAAGAACGTACTGACCAGTTAAGCAGACTTAAGAAAACCTATAATGATCCTACTAACTATAGTGCAAACAACGATAATGATGTTCAACCCCGTAACAATTATGTAGGTATTAATTTGCCGGAAATTTTAAAGGCACCCGGTTCAAAAATTGATCTTTTACTGGAAGATGGGGATATTCTAAGAATTCCGAAACAACAACAAATTGTACGGGTTAATGGTGAAGTGCTTTATCCAAGTGCTGTAGTATATGATCCGGGCAAGTCATTTAAAGCATATGTGTTAAACGCCGGAGGCTTTTCTCCGGATGCCTTAAAAAAGGGTGCTTACGTGGTTTATCCCAACGGAACGGTAAGAGGTACACGTAAATTTCTTTTCTTCAACAGCCATCCTGATGTTAGGCCCGGAAGTGAGATATATGTGCCTAAAAAACCAATAAGTAATGCAAACACCGCCCAGGAAGTTTTAGCCTTCGCTACCGGGATAGCAGCTTTAAGCGCTATTATACTTGGGATAATAAATACTACCAAATAATTTAAATTGGATTAATTTATTATGGATAAAACAGACCAGAGGGAAGCCTTAAATAACACTGAAGAAGTTTCTTTGAAGGATATTATTATCAAAATCAGGGAGTGGTGGAAATATCTTTTATCTAAGTGGGTAATCATTGTAATTGCTGGTGTAATCGGCGGAGCGATAGGCTTGGCTTATGCATTTTCAAAAAAAATTATTTATTCTGCAGAGTTAAGCTTTGCACTAGAAGATGACAAACCTGGTGGGCTTAGCGGGGCAGCGGGAATTGCGAGCCAGTTTGGGATTGACCTGGGCAGTAGCAGTGGTGGTGGCGCTTTTGCTGGTGATAATTTGTTAGCACTGATGAAATCGCGCTTAATGATTGAAAAGGCTTTACTCACAACAGTGACTATAAAAGGAAAAACACAAACTCTAGCTGAGTTTTATATTTCATTTAACGAGTTTCGCGAATCGTGGGCAAAAGACCCACAATTAAAAAAAATTCATTTTTTGCCGGGCGCTGATCGTTCAAAATTTAGTTATAAACAAGATAGTTTGATGGCTGACCTGTATGGCAGCTTAAGCCAAAGCAAGGTATCCGTAGCCAAGGCTGATAAAAAATCAAGCATTATTATAGTAAAGGTAAGTACTGCAAATGAATTATTTTCTCAAGCATTTTCGACGATACTTGCAAAAACGGTGTCTGATTTTTATGTGGAAACAAAAACAAAAAGGTCAGTTGAAAATGTCAATATCCTTCAACATCAGGTTGACTCGGTACGAAGTGAACTAAATTACGCTATAACAGGAGTTGCTTCATCTATTGATGCAACTCCAAATGCTAATGCTCAACGCCAGGTGTTGCGTGTATCTACCCAACGTAGACAAGTAGATGTAGATGCTAGCAAGACAATACTTACGCAGTTAATTGCAAACCTTGAAATTTCAAAAGTTGCTTTAAGAAAAGAGACCCCCCTTATACAAATAATTGATATACCAATTTTACCATTAGAAAAAGTAAGAGTAAGCAGATCAATTTCATTTCTTATTGGAGGTTTTTTGTTCTCCTTTATAACTGCAGTTTTTTTAATTCTTAAAAAACTATTGACTGACATTTTGAATAACTGATTATTTTAATGCAAAACAGTGGGCCTACATCCATTTATTTCAAATATAATATAACGACCTGGGTAAACAATACCAGATAATTACTGATTAAAAAAATGGATAAAAAACATCATTTATTAATAGAACCGGGACGTTCTGAAAAGAATTATTGGGCTGACCTCTGGAGATATAGGGAATTATTCTATATACTTAGCTGGCGCGATATAAAAGTACGCTATAAGCAAACCGTGATAGGTGTAATTTGGGCTTTTTTAAGACCACTTCTTACTATGCTTATATTCACTATAGTTTTCGGGAAAGTGGCAGGTATGAAATCAGAAGGGGCATCCCCGTACGCTATAATGGTCTTTGCCGGTTTATTGCCATGGCAATTCTTTTCGACAGCTTTTTCCAGTGCAAGTGAAAGCCTCATTACTAATTCTAATCTGATATCAAAGGTTTATTTTCCTCGATTAATTGTACCAACAAGCGCCATTATTACCAGTTTTGTTGATTTTTTAATATCATTTGGTATTTTAATTATGTTGCTAATTTATTATAGATATCTGCCTAACTGGCAAATATTGTGCTTGCCATTTTTTACGCTACTCGCATTCTTGCAATCCTTTGGATTTGGGCTTTACCTGGCGGCACTGAATGTTAAATTCCGAGACTTTCGATACGTAATACCGTTTGTTGTACAATTAGGATTGTACATATCACCTATCGGATTCAGCAGTTCTGTAATACCGGAGAAGTGGAAATTCTTGTATTATTTGAATCCAATGGTGAGTGTTATTGACGGATTCAGATGGTCTATTATTGGGGAAAGTGCTGCGAATCCCTTTACTGTATATTTTGCTTTATCTATAAGCATAACCATATTAATGCTTGTATATGCAGTATACAAGTTTAGAAAAATGGAAAAAACCTTTGCAGATTTAATATAATTTATGTCAGATACGATTATTAAAGTAGAAGGGCTGAGTAAAAGATATTTTATTGGCCATGAGAAGCAGGAATCCTATGCAGCTATGCGGGATGTTATTTCTAACAATGTAAGAGGATTAGGTAAGAGTGTCAAGCGCATGTTCAGCAATGAGGCATCTAGTATAGCAGGTGATAATATAGAGGAATTTTGGGCATTAAAAGACATTGATTTTGAAATAAAAAAAGGGGACGCGGTAGGTATTATCGGACGAAATGGAGCTGGTAAAAGTACTTTACTAAAAATACTATCCAGGATAACAGAACCAACCCGGGGACGTATTGAGATCACAGGTCGATTATCCAGCCTGTTAGAGGTAGGAACAGGATTCCATCCGGAATTGAGCGGGCGTGAAAATATTTTTCTGAATGGTGCAATCCTAGGCATGAACAGGGCAGAGATTAAAAGTAAGTTTGACGAAATAGTGGAGTTTAGTGGCGTTGAAAAATTTTTGGATACTCCGGTAAAACGATACAGTAGTGGAATGTATGTACGCCTGGCATTTGCGGTAGCTGCGAATTTAGAAAGCGAGATTCTGATAGTTGATGAGGTATTGGCAGTGGGAGACTCAGAATTTCAAAAAAAATGCCTTGGGAAAATGGGTGATGTTACCAAAAGTGAAGGTAGAACAGTGCTTTTTGTTAGTCATAATTTATCGGCAATAAAAAAGCTTTGTAACAAAGGCATTTTATTGGAAGGGGGAGTAAAAAAGATAGATGGTAACATAGCCTACGTAGCAGAACAATATGAAAATCATGATTTAACGAACAGTATCTTCACTCCTTTTAAGATAGATGAAATTAATGTAATGATTACAAAAATTGCCATAAATGAAGAATATAACGGGAATGTTTTTCCTTGTAAACCATTAAAAATAGTTATTGAATTAGATGCTGAGCGAGACATTGATCATATTGGGATGGCAATTTGGATATCTCACGATGACACTGATGGAGTTGTTTTCTCAACGAACACAAAGACAGTAAAGAATTTAGATATAAAAATAAAAAAAGGAAAAAACAAAATTTTGTGTTTAATCGAGAGTTTCAATTTATGCTCTGGCAAATATTGTCTTGGCTTTGGGGTAAGCTTGTTACTTATTAAGTATTATTATTATGAACCGGCACTACTAAATTTTGATGTCTCTGAAGTTATACTCGAACCGGGGGTTTTACCCACCTTACCTGTTTATGGACATGTATATCTTAATCATGATTGGATAGTACAATATCAATAAAACCCCTTCCAATGACTAATACAACATTGCTATTTCTACCCAGAGCATAATAGTATATAGGATACTGATACGTTTGAGAATAAATATTGTAAAATGTCTATTCATTCAATATTATTAATAGTTTTGCGAAAAGAATAAATACGTTTGAAAATGGGATACCGTGATAGGTTCTCTTATCACCAATAATTGAAAAAATTAAACTATGGTTAAAAGAATATTGACATTTCTTGCTAGAAATGCATCTCCAATAATAACAGAAAAAAAAATACATGCAGTCTATGAAGATATTCTTGCACGATCACCAAGCTCAGATGAGATTGCTCATTGGATAACGGGCGGTGGTAAAACTTACAGAATTAGAAAAGAATTGCAAGAGAGTTATGAATTATGGCAAAGAAATAATAATAAATTCAGGGTTTTGGTATCCCTGCCGGAGTTCAAAATATATGCTATGCAAAATGATATAGCAGTTGGAGCAAGCATTATTCATTCAAAATCTTTTGAACCCCATGTTGGTAATGCCATCAGACAGAACTTAAAGCCTGGCGATGTTTTTTTGGATTTAGGAGCCAACATCGGCTTTTTTTCATTGTTGGCAGCAAGTATCGTAAAGGATTCCGGGAAAGTCATTTCAGTGGAGCCAAATATGCAAAATTTGCAGCTTTTGTATGCAAGCATTCTTGAAAATAATTTCACTAATATTAAAGTTTTCCCATTTGCGGCATCAGATCATTCTCAAATATTAAAGTTAACCTCATTTGGATCTAATGGATTAGTTGGAGCTCCTGAAAAAGATCAATTAAATTCTCAATTTCTGCCATCGGTGAGAATTGACGAATTACTTCAAAATGAAGAGAAAATTAATCTTATCAAATTGGACATTGAAGGGTATGAACCACTAGCATTTAAAGGCATGGATAAAATTTTAAAAAAGCATAATCCCGTTATTATTTCTGAATTTAGTCCATGGCATATTGAACATCGCTCGCAAATAACACCAAAAGAATACCTTAAGCAGCTTTCTCAGAATGATTATACTCTTAATATTATTGAGCCGTCTGGCGATATAATTTCTAACGTAGGTATTGATTTCATAATGAGTTACTGGCTCAAATTCAATAATGATAAGGTACACTTGGATTTAATAGCAAGTAGAAAAAATAATTAGTAAACATACTGTCAATGAATCCTCATATGGCTAAGTTTTATAAAACAGAATTAATAACAAACACCAAAAAACATTGCCAAGTCTTTTTAATTTTTTTGTATTTAAACTGAATATACTATTGTAGAATAAGTTTCCAACAAAATGCTTTTTATGCTGTAATTGGCAATATATTTTACTTTCAATAAAAAATAATGGGATCAACTAAAGTCACGAATGTTCGGGAAATGCTGGTAATATTTATAAGACGATATCCTTTGCTTGCTAATGTTGTACATGCATCTCGTAAAAAATTTTTCAAGATAAAAGGTTTTTTTAATTATGAACTAAAAGATATTTGGAATTCGTATTTTTCAAAATCAAAAAAAGCAAAGATGACTCCCTTTGGCTTTAAGTTCGCAGGCAGCAACTCGATTCATCATCTTGCAATGCAAGATGGGACATTTGAACCAGAGGAGACTGCCCTTTTTAAAGAGCAGTTCCTTTTGGCTGATTTATTTGTTGATGTTGGGTCGAATGTTGGTTTTTTTGCTTGCCTTGCCCGCTCAATGGGCCTTCATGTTGTGGCAGTCGAACCTCTTCCTAAAAATCAGAAACACTTATTCGCTAACTTATTAGCGAATGGCTGGAAAGATGTAGAAGTTTTCCCCTTGGGATTAAGTGAATCATCAGGCGTGGCTACGCTATATGGAGCCTCAAGCACAGGTGCATCACTAATTGGTAGTTGGGCAGGCGCATCTCAACTTTTTCACCGGACAATTGCACTTTCCACTTTGGATATCTTATTAGGGGAGCGTTTTACAGGTAAAAAAATATTTATTAAAATAGACGTGGAAGGTTTTGAGTATCCTGTGTTAAAAGGGGCAGTGGGGGTAATGCAAATGTACCCAAAGCCAACATGGGTCGTGGAGGTATGTTTAGATAATTTTCATCCGGATGGTATAAATACGAACTTTATGGATGTATTCAATTTATTTTGGCAATACGGTTATGAGGTTCGAACGGCAGATAAGAATAATAAATTAGTTCAACCTACAGATGTTGAGAGATGGGTGAAAGATGGAAAGTGTGATTCAGGAACAATAAATTATAAATTCATCCCATTAGCATAGTTATAACACATGCCAGGGATATTCTATTTTGAAAATTGGATTCGTCATTTTTTATGGATATTGTAGAAAAATAATTATAATAAAAAATATATGTATACAGAAATTAGCAAATGCCGCATAAGTGGCAGCCCTAACTTAATTACGGTATTATCGCTTGGTGAGCAATATCTTACCGGTGTATTTCCAAAATCGCCGGAAGAGCCGATTACAAAAGGGCCGCTCGATCTGGTGTGGTGTCCTGATAGCGGACTATTGCAGATGAAACAATCATACAGTTTGGATGAAATGTATGGGGATAATTATGGCTATCGTTCAGGCCTGAATGGGTCTATGGTAAGACACTTACAGCAGAAGATACACAGTTTGGAGCAGATGGTAAAACCAACAGATGCCGATTTGGTAATTGATATTGGAAGTAATGATGCCACGTCGCTTAAGGCATATAATGGGAAGTTCAGAAAAGTTGGTATTGATCCTACTGGTAAAAAGTTTAAAGAATATTATACCGATGGTATTACTTTAATTCCTGACTTTTTTTCTGCGGCAGCATTCGAGGATAATTTCCCCAATGATAAAGCAAAGATAATTACATCTATCGCCATGTTTTATGATTTGGAGAGTCCGATGACGTTTGTAAAAGACATCGAATCCGTTTTGGCGAATGATGGTGTATGGCATTTTGAACAAAGCTACATGCCTTCTATGCTTAAAACAAATTCTTACGATACAATATGCCATGAACATTTGGAATTCTATTCATTTAAGGTTGTTAAAGATATGCTCAATAGCTGTGGGCTTAGGGTTATTGATGTACAAATGAATGCTATTAACGGTGGTAGCTTTGCTATTACTGCGTGTAAAAAAGAAGCATCATATAAATCTAATCTTCCAATAATTAATTGGATGCTTAGACAAGAAGATGATATGGGCTTGGACACACCTAAGCCATACCGCGACTTTGAAGAAAGAGTTTTTCGTCATCGTAAAAACTTAACAGAACTTATAGAGGCACTGGTGGCCGACGGAAAGAAAATAATTGGTTATGGAGCCAGTACGAAAGGAAATGTACTTCTGCAGTTTTGCGGATTGACGACGAAGCATATACCCTATATCGCAGAGGTAAACGAAGATAAGTACGGATCTTTTACCCCGGGCACTAATATTCCGATTATTTCAGAAAAAGAAGCCAGAGCAATGAAACCCGATTATTTCTTAGTGCTCCCCTGGCATTTTAAGACTGGAATTTTAGAGCGGGAAAAAGAATTTATAGCACAGGGGGGGAAATTCATCTTCCCTATGCCGGAAATAGAAATAGTATAAAGAGAATTTTATTATGGATACAAATAACGTATTGTTTGTTACACACAAGAAGAGCCAATGTGGGGTTTATGAATTTGGTGAAAATGTTTTTAATGCTATCAAATTATCAAAAAAATATAATTTCATAAAAGCAGAATGTGATGATCTTAACGAATTAAAAGAACACGTTGCCAAGGAACATCCCATTGCAATTATCTATAATTATATGCCGTCCACAATGCCTTGGGTGGCTAATTCAATCTTCCGAAATAGAGTTCTAAAAAATAATGTTGCAGGTATTCCAGTGTTACAAATAGGCATTATTCATTCGGTGTTACAGGATATTGCAGATTCTGCCAGACCAGGCAGCAAGTACGAAAAAAACGATCCGGAATTGGCAAACAAACTGTTTGATTTCTATATAGCCCCAGATCCGACGCTTTTGCTTAAGAACGCATATGTATTTAAACATGGCAGACCGATTCCACACTATACGAATAATTTTCCAATACCTGATAAGTTAACTATCGGTAGTTTCGGCTTTGCAAAAAAAGGCTATGAAGATTTGATTGAGTTGGTGCAAAACGAACTTGACGAAGCTGAAATAAGAATAAGCATCCCATTTGCTAAATTTGGCGATACAGACGGAAATGATGCAAAAAATATAGCAAATAATTGTAAAAAAATGATACGAAAACCCGGGATATCCCTCTCAATTTCGCATGAATATATGGATAAAAATGCGCTAATTGATTTTTTAGCTGGAAATACTATAAATGTTTTTTTACGCGATAAAAAGGGAAGAGGAATATCTAGTGTTATTGACTATGCTTTGGCGGTAGATAGACCAATTGCTATTGCCGATAGTCCTATGTTTAGACATATTATAGATTCAAAACCTTCAATTAGGGTCACAGAAAATTCATTGAAAGAAATTATTAAAAATGGGACATCACCTTTAATAAAATACACGAAAGAATGGACTTCTGAAAATTTATGTTGGGAGTATGAGCGTATACTTGATACTACACTCAAGATTGTAAAAGAACTACCACCTTCAAAAACCCGGAAAATAAAACGCGCTCTGAAAGGTATATTAACCATATTTGGCTATAAAATAGGTTATAATTCAAATCAAAACAATTGGATTAATACAACCGACCAATTATATGAAGATGATTATACTACCGTATTACCCAATGCAAACTATGAGCCGATAGCAATTGAGGAGATAAAAAATTTTAATGGAATTTTGGATAATAACGCCCGAAAATTATATAAGCCTGCTGTACAAAATTTATTAAAGTTAGTGCCAAAAACAATGGCAAAAAAAATTCCGGAAGCTAATGTACAACAAGCCTTTGTTTTTGATACGGTATATCGTCATCTTAAGGATTATAAAACCCCTAAAATTCTGAGTGTTGGAAGCTTCGAAGATACCGCTTGTATGGCATTAATTAAAATGGGAATTGATGTAGAGGAAATAGACCCTATGTATAACTATACTTTGCAAGAATTCTTCACAAAACCCAATACAATAAAGGGTAGTTATGATATTATTTTTTCAACTTCAGTGATAGAACATGTTCCAGATGACAAATCATTTGTAGAATGCATTTCGGAACTCTTAGCACCTAATGGAATATTTGTGATGACTTGTGATTATAAAGATGGATGGAAAAAAGGCGATCCCAAGCCTAGTGTTTGTGAGCGGCTATACACAAAAACCGATTTGGAGCATAGATTGTTATCATATATGAAAAAGTGTAAATTAATTGATGAACCACGTTGGGAATGTCCCGATCCCGATTTTGTTTTTGGAATTTACATTTATTCATTTGCGTCGTTCGTTGTTAAAAAAGAAATATAGGCGGTTCTGTGAAAACGATTATTTTCGGCATAAACGGGCAAGACGGCTACTATCTCACCCAACTTTTAACATTGAAGGGCGTTGAAGTAATTGGCGTTTCTCGTTCAAATAGTAAACTTAGTGGTGATGTGGCTGATTTTAATTTTGTTGAATCGATAATTAAACAACATCAGCCTGATTATATTTTTCATTTTGCTGCCAATTCTACTACCCGTCATGATGCCTTATTTGACAATCACGGTGCTATTAGCACCGGAACGCTTAATATCCTTGAGGCAACAAGGTTACATTCTCCACAAAGTAAGGTTTTTTTATCAGGTAGCGCTATGCAATTTAAAAATGAAGGCCGCCCAATTAATGAACAAACTCCTTTTGAAGCAAGCAGTGCATATTCAGTAGCCCGGATACAATCGGTATATGCCGGCAGGTATTATAGAAACACCTTTGGATTATCAGTTTATGTGGGTTATTTCTTTAACCATGACAGTCCGTTAAGACCGATATCACACGTTAATCAAAAAATTGTGGCCGCCGCAAATAGCATTGCGAAAGGAAGGACGGAAAAATTAGAACTTGGAAATATAGAAGTAAGAAAAGAATTTAATTACGCCGGGGATGTAGTTGAAGCAATTTGGACATTAGTCAACCAAAATGACGTTTTTGAAGCCGTTGTAGGTAGTGGTTTAGCTTATAGTATCCAAGATTGGGTTAAATATTGTTTTGAAAAAATTAACAAAAACTATGAAGATTATATAGTTGTAAAGCAAGACTTTATACCCGAATATAAAATACTGGTAAGCGATCCGCAGTTAATTAAAAGCATAGGCTGGGAACCAACAGTTAACTTTTACCAGTTAGCTGATATGATGATGAAAGAGATATGATAGTAATTTGCGAACCTATTTGTCGGGAATTTAGTCATGAAAAGGTAAACAGCGGATTTATATATGGTTTACGTTTGGCGTTTCCGGACGAAACATTAAGATTTTATGCAGACAGAACTCATATAAATTCAATTAAAGAAATATTGGCCCATGATAATGTTGTAATTGAAAACATTGAGTATGTGCCTATAAAGTTTATTGACTCATCATCGTTAAGCGGCGCTTTAAATTATTACAGGTTGTTTAAAAAAATCTTTAATGAGGTAAGAGAGCTTGGTGTCAATAAAGTTTTCTTCCTGTCATACAGTCCGCTTATTCTTTACCTGATAAAAAAGCTAAAGGTTTCAAATTTTTGGGACTTCAAATTTACGTTTGTACTGCATGGCGATTTTGAAAACATCAATACAACTATTGACCCACCGGAAGCTACGCAACTACCAATACTAAATTTCAATACACCGGGTTTAACACAAAGACTGCGTAATATCAAAATGGGTGATTATCTCCCAAAACTTTGGGATATAGGCAAAAGGTTAATTAAAACGGGTATTAGCAAATTAACCATTAACCCTTCAAAACGGCTTTCTACAAAAAATATGTTGTTGCTAAACAGCTCAGAAGATTTTAGGTATATAGCTTTATCGCCCCATATCGTTTCAAACGCCGCGAAGTACATAGCTATTGAGGGATTAAATATACATACCGTGATGTTCCCTACAAAGTTTGTAAAGGCTAAGCCAATGGCGACCAACAAACACGTAAAGTTTGGAGTATTTGGCTATGGCGATTCACTTATGCTGATAAACATTGCTCATAAACTTTCTCAAAAAAAGATTATGCACGCATATGAGATACGCATAATTGGTATGGATAACAGGGGCATAGCCGATTATCCAAATATAACATGCCCAAGTGCCGGCAAGCCGCTTAGAAGGCAGGATATGGAAAAATATGCCGAGGATATAGATGTTTTTTTAATTTTGTATAATAAAAATAGATATCGGCTTAGCTGTAGTGGTTCAATTATTGAATCGTTATCATACACTAAACCCATTATTCATTTCAATAATGATTGCATAGATACGTTTGATACGGACGAAAACCCAATAGGCATCCGATGCAGTAATATTGATGATTTTGCGAATAAAATGGAAGATATTATAGAAAACTATGACAAATATATTCCGGAGTTTAATGTTTATAGGAATAATATTCTGAAATTGCGCGAAGAGTACGCCATAGAAAATTCATCGCTTAAATTAAGAGAAAGTTTTTTCTGGTAATAAATTTATATAAAATATTATTCGCTTGCGTAAGTGTTAAGTCAATAAATAATACATAATCAATGCTTTCAAACAAATCTATACTTATTACAGGCGGAACGGGATCTTTAGGAAAAGAACTAACCAAAACAATTCTTAAAAATTGGCCTGATGTTAAACGCCTCGTTATATATTCAAGAGATGAGCAAAAGCAATTCCAAATGGAACAGGATTATCCGCTTAGCAAATATCCAGCTATTAGGTACTTTATTGGCGATGTGAGGGATCTGGAGCGGCTAAAAAGAGCATTCATGGGTATAGATTATGTTATCCATGCTGCTGCCATGAAACATGTACATATAGCAGAATATAATCCTGACGAATGTGTAAAAACAAATATTGGGGGTGCGGAAAATGTAATTAAAGCTGCATTAGACTCAGGGATTACAAAAGTTGTTGCGCTTTCTACTGACAAAGCGTGTGCGCCGATCAATTTGTACGGTGCCACGAAGCTAACGTCTGATAAATTATTTATAGCAGCGAATAATATTAAGGGACATAAAGACATTAAATTTTCTGTAGTAAGATATGGAAACGTGATGGGTTCAAATGGTTCGGTGATTCCTTTTTTCTTAAAAAAGAGAGCGGAAGGAGTGTTGCCTATAACAGATCCAAACATGACCAGGTTTAATATTTCGCTTGCAGGCGGCGTTGATATGGTATTACATGCGCTTGACACCGCATGGGGCGGAGAATTATTTGTTCCTAAAATCCCATCGTATAAAATAATGGATGTTGCGGAAGCGATAGGTCCGGAATGTGAACACAAAATAAGCGGCATTCGCCCGGGTGAAAAAATTCACGAAGAAATGATCACTTCTTCTGATTCATTTACAACTTATGATTTAGGAAAGTATTATGTTATTCTGCCACAAGTTCCTAACTGGCATTTACAGGAATACATTAACACGTTTAATGCGAAACCAGTACCTCATGGGTTTAATTACTCGTCGGGCGAGAATAACGAGTGGGAGACAGTAGAAAGTTTGCGAAAACTAATTATTGAACATGTTGAACCAACATTTCAAGCTTAATCATGCATACAACTATCCCTTACGGTCGTCAGAATATAACTGAGGAAGATATTGAAGCTGTAGTGACGGCTTTAAAAGGAGAGTTTTTAACTCAGGGCCCTGCTATAATACAATTTGAAACAGCTTTTGCTAAATATGTAAATTGTAAATATGCAGTTGCGGTTGCCAATGGTACTGCAGCCTTGCATTTATGCGCGCTTGCCTTGAACGTAAGCAAAGGTGATAAAGTGATAACGACGCCAATTACTTTTGCAGCTTCGGCAAATTGTGTAAGATATTGTGGGGGCGAAGTGGTATTTGCCGATATTGATCCCGACACTTATTTATTAGATATAAATGCGGTGCGTATATTACTTGAAAGTTCATCTAAGGGAACATATAAAGGAATTATTCCGGTAGATTTTGCAGGACGGGCAGTAAACCTGGAAGCACTTAAAAATTTGGCAAATGAATTTGGATTGTGGATTATAGAAGATGCCTGTCATGCCCCGGGAGGATATTTTACGGATACAAACCAAAATAAACAAAAGTGTGGTAATGGAAAGTATGCTGACCTTGCTATTTTTTCTTTTCACCCGGTAAAACACATTGCATGTGGCGAAGGAGGTATGATAACTACAAACAATCAGGAACTGTATAAAAGTTTATTAAAACTCCGAACGCACGGAATTACCCGTAATGCTACCGATTTTGAAAATGATCTTACATTTGCCAAAGGTGATGAATCCGTTAATGACGGAAAATATCCGGGATGGTATATGGAAATGCAAGCGCTGGGGTATAACTACCGTTTAACAGATTTTCAGGCCGCGTTAGGCTTATCACAATTAAAACGGGCAGATGCTGGTTTAATTCGCAGACAAGAAATAGCCAAAAACTACAGCGAAGCGTTTGCCGGTGAGCTATGGATAAAAGGACAATCCGGCTTTGTTGAAGGGCATGCTTACCACTTATATATCATCGAAGTAGAAAACAGATTGGGCTTGTATAATTTTTTACGTGAGTCAAATATTTTTCCGCAAGTGCATTATATACCGGTTCATTTAATGCCTTATTATAGGCATCTGGGTTGGAAAGAAGGTGATTTTGATTATGCTGAAACTTATTATAAACGTTGCCTTAGTTTACCAATGTATCCAACATTAACTGATAAAGAACAGGATTTTGTTATAGATCAGATAAAATTATTTTACTCAAAGTCGTAGCTATATTACTTATCTGTAAAGAACATATTTTTTAATAATGAATTCACTTCCTGCCGTTGATTATAGCGTAAAAATTGGAATAGGAACTGTGCAATTTGGTGTCACGTATGGAATATCCAATGTAAGCGGGCAAACTTCGCCCGAAGAGGTTGTTAAGATATTAGAGACAGCACAGCGCTACAAAATAGATTTGATTGATACAGCCTCGGCTTATGGTAAGGCAGAAGTAGTATTGGGTCAGAACAAACTTGACAAGTTTAACATAGTTTCTAAATACATGCCACCAACGGCAACTGATTCTGTTAGCCAACAATTAGTCTCCAGCTTAAATAAGCTTAACGTAAAACGCCTATATGGTTATTTAGCGCACAGGCCTTTAAATATACTGGATGAACCTAAGCAATGGGCGACGCTTTTGAATTTAAAAGAAGACGGCCTGATCAAAAAAATAGGATTTTCATTAAATGAGCCTGGCGAATTGGAAAGGCTGTTGCAGAGAGGCTTTTATCCGGATTTAATTCAAGTACCCTATAACTATTTTGACCAACGTTTTGAAAGTTATCTTATTGACCTGAAAAGATCAGGTTGTGAAATACATACCAGATCTGCATTTTTGCAAGGACTGTTTTTTACAAAACCTGAACACTTGCCCGGCTATTTTGATGAAATTAAAGATGTCATCGAATCCGTTCAAAATTCAGTGAGATATCTTCCTGCCTCTCTACTTAAATATGTGCTCGAAAAACCCTTCATCGATAAGGTTATTATAGGGGTTAATAATTCGGAACATTTTAAAAATAATATTGAAACGCTAAATTTGGCTGAAAATCTACCGGTATTAAAATATAACTTGGCAAATAAATTTTTAATGCCGTCTAACTGGCCTAAATCAATATAAAGATGATATACACGTTTGATTTAAAAGATAAAATTATTCTTATAACAGGAGGATACGGTCATTTAGGAAAAGCAATTACTGAGAGTTTGATTTTTCATGGTGCTACCGTTTATGTACTAGGTAGGAGTGAGGAAAAATTTTCGGAAGTATTTGCAAATGATATTGATTTGAATCGTCTGCGCTTTCAAAAATGCGACATTGCAGATACCGTTTCTATAGTAAATGCATTTAAGATTATTTTTGAGCGTGAGAAAACTATTGATGTTTTGATTAATAACGCGGTTTATAGTAAAGGAACATCGCCGGAGAGCATGACGGACGAAGATTGGATGACAGGGATTGACGGCACCTTAAATAGCGTGTTTAGATGTATTAGGGAAATTATACCTTATTTTAGAAAAATAAAAAGAGGTAAAATTATTAATGTGTCATCGATGTATGGGATCGTATCTCCAGATTTCGAAGCATATGAAAAACACTCCGAATTTTTAAATCCCCCAAATTACGGTGCTGCAAAAGCAGGTGTAATTCAATTAACAAAGTATTATGCGTCATACCTAGGCAAAGTTGGCATTAATGTTAACGCTATTACACCCGGGCCTTTTCCTTCAAATAAAGTACAACAAAGCACTTCCTTTATTGATGAATTAAATAAAAGAACATGCCTAAATAGAATTGGTAAACCTGAAGATTTAGCTGGAGCATTTGTTTTCTTATCTTCTGATACATCAAATTATATTACCGGACAAAATATTGTAATAGATGGAGGCTGGACGACTAAATAATATTAAAGTAGCTTTTATTATTCAAGCCAGGATGAAATCTACCCGATTGCCGGGTAAAATTTTACTCCCCTTGCCGTTTAATACCGGAAAACCTGTTATTAAATGGATTATTGACGAAGTCAAACTGAGTGCTTACAAAGGAGAAGTGATAGTTGCAACCTCTAAAAATTTGGAAAATGATATTTTATCTAATTACTGTGAAAAAAATTCAATAAATTGTTACAGGGGAAATGAGGAAAATGTATTAAGCAGGTTTACAGAAGTAGTTAAAAAAGATGCATTTGATGTTATAGTGAGGTTAACTTCAGATAACCCATTGGTTGATATATCCTGGTTAGATAAAACTATTACTTATCATCTTGAGAACGATAATGATTATACAAAAACCGAAGGATTGCCATTGGGAATGAATTATGAGATAATTTCTCCGTCAGCACTATTGATATTAGAAACTTTTAATACCTCTGATTATGACAGGGAGCATGTTACCCCATTTATAAGGAATAACGACAGATTTAAAAAAGACGTTTTTAAGCCTAATATTAATGACCATTTAAAGCATATAAGAGTAACTGTTGATTATCCCAGTGATTATTTATTGCTTTCAGCAATATTAAGTGTTGGTATAAGTGAAAAATTAAAAGGTGTTGATCTGGTAGAAAAGGTGCTTTTGGATTTTCCATGGATTTTTGAAGTTAATAATGCGAATATTCAAAAGGAAAAGTATAGTACTTTAAAGGAGGAGTTACAGGCGGCGTCTGTCATACTTGAAAATTTCGACTTTAAACAAGCTGCCCATATTCTAAATTCTTATGAACGCTAAAGTTTACATATATAGTGATTTTTTGGTTAATCATTATATAGAATTTCGATCCAATGCGAAGGCCAAATAATTTGAAGAGGTTAAAACGGATTGAAAAGATATTAATATATTTATGGCTGTTTAAAAAAAATGCAACTAATATTCAAAAGAATCAATTTTCTTGGACAGCATTTATAAAAGAAAGAGTATTTTGTGTAGGTATGAATAATAAACTAACAAGATAGTTTTAGATTTTACAGTAACCAGGATATTTATATAGTATACCATGCTATTAATAAGAGTCGATGCCTCAGACGCTACAGGTATAGGTCATTTGATGCGATGTATGGCTTTCGCCGATTATTTTGAATCAAAAAAAATTAAAGTACTTTTTCTATCTAAGTCGGAAAATATAAAAAATTGGATGTTTGATAAAGGTTTTGAACTAAAGATTATACCTCAAAACGAACCGATAGAAAACGAATTAAAGCTAATTGAACAGATAATACTTGAGAAAGGTGTTCATGCTATGTTATTAGATATAAATAATTTTTACACCTTTAATAACTTATTATCATATGATTATTATTTACAGCAGCTAAAAAAACTGTCTTTATTTTTAATTTCTTTTGAAGATCCATTTAATTGTATACATACTGCAGACATCGTTATTATACCCTACCTTGCCTCAGAAAAACAAAAAATGCAAAGAATACAGGGCGTCAAATATTTACTTGGTTTAAAATACTATATATTAAGACCGGAATTTGTAGAAGCTAAGCCCATAAAAATAAATGAAAAAGGTAAAAGTATTTTGATTACAATGGGGGGACGTGATCCTGAGGATATAACACTAAAAGTTTTAACCTCTTTAAAAAAATCCAACTTAAAGTTAAACCTTACAATTGTGATAGGTGATATGTTTCAGATAACCGAATTTGATATCAATAACACTTTAAAAAATTATGCAGGAACGTATTCAATAGTTAGAAATGTAAAAAATATGGCTCAACTTATGTTACGCTCTGACATAGCAATTATCAACAGCGGTCTCACAAAATATGAAACAATTTCGGTTGGCCTTCCCAGTATTGTTATTTCAAATAATACCTATCATTCAGAATTAATGAATGATTTTAATGAATATAATGCAATTCTTCATTTAGGTGAGATTGATAAAATAGAAAATGCTCATATTGCCCAGGCTGTTGTTCATCTGGCTAAAGATTATAGCAGAAGGCAGCAAATGTCAGCTATCGGAAAATCCTTAATAGATGGTGATGGAGCAAAAAGAATATTTTCTGAAATCCCAATCGAGGTGTTGAACTAATCTAATTTTTTTTTATATAACTAATAACAATTATGAGTACAATATTAACATCACATAACAATTGTCCGGTTTGCCAATCAGAAAATACGGAAGAATATTTAAATACACGTCTTACAACGTTTTTCTTCCCGTTGCCCGAGGAACTTATTGAAAAAACAAAAAAGGAGCCATTTAAGCTTAATATTTGTCAAAAATGTTCTTTTATCTTTCAGGTTGATGTTAATAAAGATTTGCTTGAACTTATATATAATGAATTTTATAGACACTATAATTTAGATACTTCTGTTGAATTTCAGGAAGTATATAGAGAAAGAACAATCGAATTCATGAAGGAAATGCTTACCACAAAAAACGGGTCACGGGTTTTAGACCTCGGATGTGGAGAGGGGACTTATTTCCCGTTTTTTGAGTCTTTAGGATATGATTGTTATGGAATAGAACCTTCCGAGAAAGCGATAATTGCAAAAGAAAAGAATCCCAACGCTACAATTTTACCAAAGTTTTTCGAGACGCTGGAGGCCAATGAATTTAACGTTAAATTTGATGTTATATTAATGAACTGGGTTCTTGAACATATATCTGATATGGATTCATTTTTTTGAAAAACTAGAAATATATCTTGAAAAAAAATCAAAAATTATAATTCAAGTCCCTGACATTAAGTATTACATGAACAATCAACTTCCTCTTTTTTATGTACATGAGCACATTAATTATTTTACCACCGAAACACTTGAATTATTACTTGAAAGAAAGGGCTTTAAAATAATTGGCAGAAAATTTGGAACTTCACCTTCAATTATTATTTGTGCTGAATATACAGGGATAGAAGATAAGAAAAATGTTAGTTACCCGGAATTGCTTAATAAACAAAAATCATTTCTGTTAGAAACCAATGCTTTAAAAATGAAGGTATCTCAGGTAATTTCTGAATATGAAACGATTATATTTTACGGGATGGGATTATTAGCTTTTTGGATTGGCGATGTTTGTTTAGAAGGAGATGATTTGAAAAAAATTGAATTAGTTGATGACAATATTTTTTATAAAGACAAGCTCGTTCCTTTATTTAATAAAAAACTTAAAATATTTCCAACTGGGTCAAATTTGGATAACACACTAATATTAATTTGCACATCCCCTGTATACCACGAAAAAATTAGAAAAGTAATTAGTGAAAAATATACAGGTAATTATACAATTGCTTTTATCAAAAAAAGCGAATTGGTTTTAGAGTAACAATATTAATTTGCTATTTTTTTTGAAAATTAAAAGACAAAAAATAAGCAATGATCCTCTATGAAATTAAACAATAATGAAAATTGGTATTTTAGCTGATATTCACGGAAATCAATTTGCGTTGGAATCTGTACTTGAAATTGCAAAAAAAGAAAAAGTAGAAAAATTTCTGATACTGGGTGATGTTGTAGGATATTATTATTATCCTAACCGGGTTCTTGACTTAATTAACGATTGGGATTATTTATTAATAAAGGGCAATCACGAAGAAATATTATCAGATATTATAAAAAAAAAGGCACAAGAATCCGATATCAGAATTAAATATGGCAGCGGCCACCGCATGGCTATGGAGCGATTATCAGAAGATCAATTAAAAATGCTTTTTAATGCTCCTGAAAAAATGATGGTAGAGTTTGATGGGATTAAAATATTAATGTGTCATGGTTCGCCGTGGCAGGCTGATTTTTATCTTTACCCCAGTACGGAAAAGAGCATACTTAGTAGATGTGAAGATTTTGATGCCGATATGATATTTTGCGGACACTCACATTATCCATTTACTTATAAAAGTGATAGTTGTATACTTGTAAATTGCGGCTCGGTTGGTCAGGCACGTAACTTAGGTGGATACGCATTTTGGTCGATATTGAATACGGAAAATAGGGTGATTCAATCGATGGCGACTCCATACGATACAGGACCATTGATAAAAGAGATTGAAGCAATTGATCCTGAAATGCCGTACTTAAAGGATATTTTATTAAGAAAATGAATGGAAGACTAAACGTTTTAATTAGTGGCTGCGGTGGAGATATTGGGCAGAGTATTGGTAAGATATTGAAAGATTGCGATAGGTTTGGCGCAGTATTAGGCGCTGACTTAAATATGAATCATGCCGGTATCATGATCTTTGATAAATGTTTTATACTACCCAAATGTAGCGAGACGACTTATTTATCTAAATTAAAAGAATTATTGAAGCTGAATGATATAGATCTGCTCATTCCGGTGTCAGAAGCTGAGATTAGATTTTTTCATGAAAGCAATATTACAGAGGATCAATTAAATGTAAAGATCATAATAGCTAACAAAGAAGCCCTTGAGGCCGGATTGGATAAGTTAGCAACCAGCGATTTTTTAAGAGATCATGGGATGCCGTACCCCAAAACGGAAATAATAAGCGTAAATATTCAAGTTGGGCTGCCTTGTATAGTTAAAAGCAGAAATGGATCAGGAAGTAAAAATATTTTCCTGGCTAAGGACGACACAGATGTCAACTACTTAAAAACAAAATTTCCTGATTTTATTGCACAAGAATATTTGGAAAACGCTTCGGAAGAGTATACTTGCGGGTTGTTCAGAGCCTCAGGCGGCGAAACACGCAGCCTGATATTCAGACGCACCCTTTTAGGAGGGTTTTCGGGCTATGGGGAAGTAGTTAAAGATGCAGGCATTGAAGATTTATTGAATAAAATCGCAAAAAAATTAAGCCTAAATGGATCTATTAACGTACAGTTGCGACTAAGCCCAAAAGGGCCATGTGTTTTTGAGATTAACCCGCGCTTTTCAAGTACGGTGCGTTTTCGCGATTTGTTTGGCTTTAAAGATGTGCTTTGGTGTATACAAGATAAGTTAGGTTTACGAGTAGATGCATATATACCAGTATCCGCAGGAAAAAAATTCTACAAGGGATTTAATGAATACATTAGCTAAAAAATCAACTAATAAATGAATAGCTTAAAAAGATTTTTAGATCGGGAATCGTCGGACGTTTTTATTATAGCCGAATTGTCCGCCAATCATAATGGTAGTTTGCAAAATGCTTTGGACACTATTAAAGCCGCGAAAAGAACGGGCGCAGACGCAATAAAATTTCAAACATTTACACCCGATACGATTACGCTTGATGCGAACACAGACGATTTTTTACTAAAGCAAGGCACACTTTGGGACGGGAAATATTTGTATGATTTATATAAAGAAAGCTATACGCCCTGGGAATGGCATGCCCAACTTTTTGAGGCAGCCGAGGCTGAGGGATTAATTTGTTTTTCTACGCCATTTGATTTCAGTTCTGTAGATTTTTTGGAATCATTGAATACCCCCGCATATAAAGTTGCTTCTTTTGAAATTACCGATATTCCTTTAATAGAATATATCGCATCAAAAAATAAACCGATTATTATCTCAACAGGCATTGCCGACCTGGAAGACATACAATTGGCCGTTGACGCCTGCAAACGGCAGGGCAATGATCAAATTGCATTGTTGAAGTGCACTTCAAGCTATCCCGCGCCTATTGAAGAAGCTGATTTGATAATGATAAAAGATCTTGCTGATAGGTTTGGCGTAATAAGCGGCCTGTCGGATCATACAATGGGCATTACAGCCCCTATCGTGGCTGCCACCCTTGGTGCTATGATTATTGAAAAACATTTCATTATCGATCGCTCAATTGGTGGGCCCGATGCTTCATTTTCGTTAAACGAAGCCGAATTTAGCGCGATGGTGAGTGCCGTTCGCGATGCCAAAAAGGCTATTGGGAAGGTTGACTATAGGTTAACAGAAAAACAAAAATCAGGCAGGGAGTTTTCTCGATCATTATATGTATCCGCCGATGCTAAAGCTGGCGATGTAATTACTGAAAATAATGTGCGTTCGGTGCGCCCCGGATATGGCATGCATCCTAAACATTTGCCTGATATTTTAGGTAAGAAATTTTCCCGAAACGTCTGCCTGGGTATGCGGTTTGATTGGGATATGATTAATTAACCTATTTTTACTATTCATTAATTACTATTCTAAATAGGCAC
>Ga0075037_1216573_pt1 | contig 24772 bp, 19 predicted proteins | sample OrgsoiRN2013_054_FD_73565 | JGI IMG/M metagenome (GOLD analysis project Ga0075037, IMG submission 73565) | Permafrost soil microbial communities from the Arctic, to analyse light accelerated degradation of dissolved organic matter (DOM) -... | ecosystem: Environmental > Terrestrial > Soil >... | reverse complement strand
CAAATACGTTGTTTCTGACCCCTTCAACGACGTTGTACTCAACCAAAGGTACATGTTTATAGGCTGCAGCATGGTAAACCGTGTCAACGGCAAACTGCTTCATCACCATCACCAGACGACTTTTACGCTGCACAGACCCCAGCAGAGGGATAATTTCCACCTCATTTTCCAATTCGCTCAATGACGCATGAATGGTATAGAGCCCATACTCGGAAAGCTCAAAAAGAATGAGACGAGCGGGACGACAGGCCAGTATCTGACGGCATAACTCAGAACCAATCGACCCACCAGCCCCGGTAACCATCACGCACTTTCCACGAATGTTGGCATTCATTAGCTCATCAAAAGGCTCTACAGGTACACGTCCAAGCAAATCTTCGATGGAGACATATCTCAACTCGCCAATTGTTGCTACACCATTTACCAGGTCTGACATGCCAGGGATCGAAAGAATCTCGCAAGGGAAGGCCTCAAGAGATTGCAAAACGTCCTGACGTCTGGAGCGCGAAATACTGGGTATGGCCAACAGAATTTTTTCGGCATGATGGCGCTGCAAAAGCGCAGGGATTTGTGAGGGAGGGAAAACTGATGTCCCCTGCAATTGGTAGCCATGAGTGGCCGGATCATCATCTACAAAGGCGACTGGGTAAAATTCTTTCCCTTGCAGTAAAGCCATTTGCAATTGATGCCCTGCAGCACCGGCACCATAGATAATAACGGGAGTACGCACCACCCTGGTAATATTGAGTAAAGCACGAAAAAAAAGACGCACTCCTCCCACAAATAACATCATGAAGGCAAAATAGATAATAGTGACCGTGCGGGGAAGGAAAACACTGAAGTAAAATGCACTCATCACCAAAAATAAAGTCGATGCCCCTGTACCTACCGCAATCGTCCAGAGCACACGGAAACTGACAAAACGTAGAACTGCCCGATAGAGGCCAAGTCGCGCAAAAACAAGCACACTAAACAAACTCAGGGCAATTAATAATATCCAGTGTTTAATACTCGTTATTGGGAATGCATCATCCAGCCTGACCCAAAATCCTCCCCAGTACGCTAAGGTGATCATGGAAATATCAGCAATCACTGAAATAAAACGTTTACCAAAGCGGGACATGGAGCCGAGAAACTCTAGCAAATAAAAGTACATACGGGCCGGCATTGATTTCTTATTCATCACATTTTTCCTGCGTTCAACCGCTTAGCCAGAAGACACAGAGGCGCATATGCTATCACCAATGCCACAACACCATAGCATCGTCCAGAGAAGACTAACCAAGCCATAGGAGTGAGCCATACCAATGTAATACCAGCGATACTGGCCGTGACTATGCCATGCCCCCAACGTTGGGCTGCCTGTTGATAAGCATGTGAACGATGACCTTCACTCAGACGATGACCCTGTCGCCATCTCGCCAGCAAAGTCCAGGTTGCATCTACAACAAAAACCCCCAACAATATCAGCCATGCCCACAACCGCTCTGGGTCTTTCATTGCATCGACCAACATAAGCGCTCCCAAGGCCAGACCTAGAAAGCCGCTACATCCATCGCCCATGAAAATTCGTGCCGGGGGACGATTCCAATAGAAGAACCCCAAACATGCTGAGGACAATGCCAATGCCAAATAGGTTACGGTTGAACTGTCCCCTTCGATCCAGTGGAGAGCAGCAATAGCAATACAAATTATCATCGCCTCGCTCGAAGCAAGACCATCTATCCCATCCATAAAATTGTATAGGTTGATTAACCATACCAGCCCCAAAGCAAACAATCCCCAAACCCACCACGCTGGGGAGATGACCCAGCCTGCCAGTGCTAAAGAGGGAGTATTGCCTATGCCAAATAGCACCAAAAATGCAGCCAGGATCTGAACAATAAATCGAATTTTTGCAGATAGAGATCGGTGATCATCAATAAAGCCCGTCAAAGCTATAACCAACAGCGCCACAGTAATCCACAGCCACATTGACGAGAAGGTGACATCGGTGCCAACAAACCACATCAAAATAACCAAAAAGGATATAACTACAGCCATTCCTCCACCGCGGGGTGTGGGAACACTATGTGAACTGCGGTCGTTAGGAATATCCATAACATGATGACGAATAGCATATTGAAGAAATACAGCAGTCAATGACCAAGAAATCAACACACTTATCAGCAGAATAGAAAGGTACATACGGAAGGATTATCCATTATTAAACATTTTCTGAAGAGCTTCGCCTGTCGTAAATGGCGGCTGCCACCCCAGCAGAGTATGAGCCTTACTGATATCCAACTCCAAAGACCCCACGAGACGCTCTAATGTGGGCCCCTTGCCAACTATCGTCGCCAATCCCTTGAGTAGCGGTATTGGGAATGGGAATAGCCGGGCCGGTTTACCCTCTGCCTCAGCAATCATGCGAATTAATACTGATGTGGATATTGCGGGTTCATCTGCTAGCAGAAACGTTTCATTCGCAGCGGCGGGGTGACATAGAGTTCTTAAAATGAAGTCACACAGATTGTCTAAAGACAATAAGCTACGCCTATTATTCAAGTTAGCAAACGGCAACGGGACACCAAGTGAAATAATCTTCATGAGGAGGGCAAAGTTGGCTTTAACAGCGGGCCCATAAACCAATGGTAAACGTACAATGACGACCTCCATTCCTGTCTTAACCGACAGTTCAAGTAGACCTATTTCGGCCTCGTACTTTGACAAACCATAGGCGTCTTCTGGAGGCAGAATAATAGACTCACGGAAAGGAGAGCCCGCCGTGGTTTTTTCACCATTCACTTTGCATGAGCTCAAAAAAATAAAGCGCGAAACCCCTGCGGCTGCAGCCTGCTTTGCCAGTGTGAGCGTTCCCTCAGTATTGACTTTCCTGAACTCAGATAAAGGGTCTCGAGAGTTATCCTGCATCTGATGCACACGAGCGGAACAATGAACAACATAGTTAATCCCTTGCAGGCCTTCAGACCAGTCTGCCAGCCCATCCAGATCTGGACAGCACCACACAGTAGGAACATCAACATGTTGGCGCATTGCGCGTCGGACCTTCATGCCGGCCGACTCAATACTGCTCGCAACAGCACGCCCTATAAAGCCATTAGCTCCTGTCACTAATACAGAATCTGATTTGGAACACAGGCTCATTTTGCTTGGTGCTCCGCAATCACCCTTTGATAGAGCGCCATGTAGCCTTCAACCATACGGTCCGCAGTAAACATTTCATCAAATCTAGCTTTTGCATTCTGCCCCATTTGCAGAGCAACAGAATGATTTGTCCAGAGATTAACTAGTGCAGCACGGAGTGAAACCGGATCAGCGGGTTTTACAACCAGCCCCGTCTGCTCATGCAGGTTGATAAAGGTTGTACCCGTTCCAATCTCACAGGAAATCATTGGCTTGCCATACATTGCTGCTTCCAACAACGTCATGCCAAATGCTTCCGAACGCAGATGAGAAGGAAACACTACGGAATAACACAGTTCCAGCAATGCACATTTATCCTGGTCAGAAACAGCACCGACAAAATGGATATTTTTCAATCCCAGGCGAGCAGCCTGAGCTTTCAGTTCCTGCTCGCAAGGCCCCTCACCAACAATGACTAACGGGTAATCCAACTCTGCGAGAGCATCAAGCAGATAGGAGATCCCTTTGTAGTATCTCAGAAAACCAATAAACAGAAAGAAACGTCCTTGCAGCAACGTTCGCCACTTGTTCGCTATATCGTCAGGAGCCTTGGGGTAAGATGAGGTATCCAGACCAAAGGGAATCACCTCGACCTTTCGTTTCAATGAATTCAAAACCGTACTGGTTTGCGTATAATTTGGCGAAGAGGCCACTACCGCATCGACACTATTCAGAAACCGACGCATCAACGGTTGATAAAGGCGTAAAAGCTGCTTTTGCTTCACAATATCGGAATGATAAGTCACTACTGTCGGCTTATCCGGGCGCACCATAAAATGCACTAAGTCCATATAAGGCCAAGGGAAGTGATAATGTATAACATCAGCTTTCTCGGCCAAACGACGAAAATCACGAAATGCAGATAGAGAGAACCCCGTTGAAGCGATGTAGAGATCCTGCTTTGAGGTATGTACGGTATGGTGGCCAATTTTACCACTACCCGATGTTTTCTCTTGAGTTAACGAAAGTACATCCACTTCTGCGCCATTGCGACATGCGCCTTCAGCCAGTTGGTAAATCACCTGCTGAACACCGCCAAAAGCGACAGGGTAGTAGGTTTTAAAAAAATGAAGAATACGCATCAGTAACCTGTGACCCTTATGAGACTTGAACAAAAATTCTTTTGCTCCTCTCAAAATCAAACATTTTTATAAACGCAGATCCGTTTATGACAAACCAGAACTATTTCTACAAATGCAAATATTGCGCTAATAGAGACTAAAACTGGACGAGTAACATACTATTTATGTTACCAATACATTCAGTTAGCACCCAAAATAAAGACGCTAGCGAAAACAGCCCATTTGGTAAGTCTATTAGTTATCTATTGCGCAGAAAATTTAACAAAACTTCAGCGTTGTAAAGAGACAGGCATGGCAAAATTACATCACCATGCCGACACTTATGTGGAGTACATCCAACGGAGTGTCTCTTCAAGGGGGATTGGACGCCAGGCAGGAATAACCAAAGAAAGGCGTTCCGCGCTGCCAATCAATACCTTAACCTCATTGGCTCGCACAAAAGCAGGATTTACACTTAACTCAATTTTATATCCAGCCAAACTTTCCAGGGCTGAAACAACTTCCCTTAATGACGTTCCCACACCAGAGCAAACGTTAAATGTTTCCCCAGTCGGACACGCTTTAAGCAGGCCGGCATAAGCACTACAAACAGAACGCACATTGTTAAAATCACGCCACACATCGAGATTGCCCAACTCGATACGCTTCTCGTTACGACGGAAGTGAGAGACGATCTTCGGGATCAAAAAGTTCTCACTTTGTCCGACGCCGGTATAGTTAAATGGCCGCGCAATCACGATCGGCAATTTATCCATCCACAATCGCGCCATGTACTCCATCGCCAACTTGCTTACCGCATAATCATTCGCAGGATCTGGAAGACTCTCTTCGGTAAGGATCCCCTCAGTGCGATTGCCATAAATATTGGCACTGCTTGCAAGCAACACACAATCCAAGCCATCAGATACCTCTGAGAGGGCCTCCAGCAGATTACGGGTACCCATCAGATTAACGCGGTAAAAATCATCCGCTTTACCGTGAGCAACAAAGGCTATCGCTGCCAGATGCACCACAACATTTGGTCGTATCTTTCGAATCGCCTGACGAACGGCCTCTGGATCGCTGAGATCCACCTGATAATTCCCGGCAGCATTTGCTGCCGGGTTCTCAAGACCATGAACTTCATAACCGGCATCAGCCAGTTCCCGGGCCATATAGAGACCTGTAAACCCGTTCAAGCCGGTGATTAGCGCACGTTGAGTCATATTAGAATGAGAATCCTGCTTCGTTACGGCGCATATCTTCTTCAACCATCATCTGGCACAGTTCTTCCAGTGTAGTTTTTGGCTCCCAGCCTAATTTCTCTTTCGCTTTAGCCGGATCACCAATAAGAAGTTCAACCTCGGCAGGACGATAAAACTTAGGACTGATGCGCACTACCGTTTTACCCGTAGCAACATCAACCGCGATCTCTTCTTCCGCATTACCACTGAATTTAATGTTAATACCCGCAGCCTTAAAAGACATGAGGACAAAATCACGCACAGTTTCGGTACGGTTAGTTGCCAAGACATAAGAGTCTGGCTCACTCACCTGCAGCATGCGCCACATACCTTCAACATATTCCTTGGCAAATCCCCAGTCGCGTTTAGCATCCAGGTTACCTAACTCTAAAACATCCAACTTGCCCAGTTTAATTTTAGCAACAGAATCGGTGATCTTCCGCGTCACAAATTCACGGCCACGCAGCGGCGATTCGTGATTGAAAAGTATTCCACTGCAAGCAAAGATGCCGTAGCTTTCGCGATAGTTGATCGTCATCCAATGAGCAAACAGTTTGGCCACACCATACGGACTGCGTGGGTAGAATGGTGTTGATTCAGCCTGCGGGATCGCCTGCACCTTACCAAACATCTCAGAGGTTGATGCCTGATAAAAGCGAATTTTAGGATTAACAATTCGAATTGCTTCCAGCAAATTCAGAGGACCAATTCCCGTAATTTCAGCGGTCGTGATGGGTTGTTCGAAAGACACACCAACAAAGCTCTGAGCAGCGAGGTTATAGACTTCAGTTGCTCCACTATTCTGCAGCAGACGAATACTGGAAGAAAGATCGGTTAGATCGTATTCAACCAAATGCAGATTGGAATGGTTCTGGATCCCCAACTCCTCGATACGCCAGAAATTTACAGAACTGGTACGACGATATGTACCATAAACTGTATATCCTTTGCCGAGTAAAAGTTCTGCCAAATAGGCACCATCTTGACCAGTAATTCCTGTAATTACTGCAGATTTAGTATTCATTAATGAAAAACCCTTTAAAAAAGCAAAACTCAAGAAAAGTTATTTTGAACAAAAATACCTTGCAACATGCCTTGCAGGCGCTGAGCAAGTCTGGAATAGCGGTGTTGATTCCGCCAACTATCAGCCTGTATTTGTCTTTCAACAAATACAGGGGTGCGCATATTGATATCATTAAGGGCCTGACGGATAGTGTCGGCCAATACTGATGGACTGTTGTCTTTAGCTCTCCATACAGTGTTACCAAACTCTTCAAATATCGGGATATCTGTCACGAGTGTTGGTTTTCCACATGCAAAACCATAACGCACTGCTGCACTTGCCGACTCTGATGTTGGGCTATAGCCAAAAATCACCAGATCAGACCCTTTAAGCAAACCCAAGCTTTCTTCGTCAGAAAGAAAACGAGTTTCTAGCATAACCTGCTTTGCCAATCCAAGTTTATCTATCTTAGACTGAAGTTTTTTAACAAGCGCAGATGACGAATCATGAGGATATTCTGCATTCACCATTCTCAAATTGACCGGAAAACCATCATTTTTAAGTAAGCTGACAGCTTCAACAACTTGTTCCAACCCTTTATGTGGAAGACAAAAACCATATGTTGCAATTGTAGGTTCTTCACTTATAGAGAGATCGGGTATCGCATCAAGATCAAGGATCCCAAGCGGGAAGAGAACAAGATTTTCCGTTACACCCAATAATTTGAGACGGTTCATGTCAGCACAAGAGTGCATCAAAAGACGGTCTGCCAGCGCCAGCCCAGCAATATAGTTAGACAGTTTTTTATGAGGAGCTTGAGGCGGGTCAAGGGTTGCATGCATATCAATGACAACCATGCGGCCAGCATCTTTCTGTTCTTTGATAAATCGATACAAATGATCTTGATGGAAGAAACCGAAATTAAACTGTATTACCACAACATCGATGTCTTTTTCATCAATCGCAAGAGCTAAATCTGATAAATCATCATCATCCCCTGCATCCCAGCAGCGAAGATAACTATCAGCATTTGAGGAGACCAAATCATTGGCTCTGGCTGCAAATACGAAGGGTTGTTGCTCAAAACCAGCCGTCAAATGTTCGGAGTAAGCAGCAATACCACATTTGGCATTCCAGGTACTGACCCAGGCAACTTTAGCCTGCTTACTAGGTTTAACCGTCTGTATTTTTTGATAAAAATCTATCAACCGTTTTGCAACCGCTTCCCACGTAAAACTTTTCATCAACAAAGTCCTGCCTTTTAGAGCCATACTTTGTCTCACTTCGGGAGAGGATTCGAATGCAGAAACCATTGCCGAACCAAGTGCATCAATATTGGGTACAGCCCAAGCTGACGGTAAAAGCTTGAAGTGAGTATTAGCTTGCTCAAACCGATAGTCCACAAGCCAAGAGTTTTCTGCTTTGCAAAAATCTAATTGGCCAGACCAGCCTGTTGTAATCACAGGAATGCCTGAAAGCATAGCTTCGGCCAAAGGTAATCCAAAACCCTCGGCACAACTTGGTGCAACCAGGACATGACAGTGCTGATACAGTGCTTTTAACTCGGAATCAGTCAACTCGTCTTCAATTAAGACTACCTGAGGATAATTTGGGTATTTTTCACGTATGTGTGCTAATTGCTCGTGCACTTCATTATGAGGATTAGGGAAGGTTTTTATCACCAAACATACGTCATCACTGTTTGTGAAAGATTGCCCATAAGCCTCAAGCAGTTCGTTCGGCCCCTTTCGAGGAAAGAAAGACGAAACATGTAAGAATCGGAATGCACTGGTTTCGACTTTATCTAAAGGTGTTGACGTACTGGGAGAAATTCGTTCCCAATGATCGACGCCACAACCAGAAGCAACGGTTGGAATAGAAATACCATTATCAAGCATTGTTTTCATAACATGTTGAGATAAGCATGTTAGACCAGTCAGATGCTTGTTAAAGTTTTTTACCCATTCCAAAGGAAATGCGGTTTCTTCCCAGGCATACGAATGCAGTAGATTGCATTTGAACTGCATATCCTCTACACGAGGCGGGTACAAATTTCTACTCGCGACAGAAACATCAGAATTGCCAACCAGCGTCGATCTCTCATTCATCCGAGCTAAGTCAGGATTTGCCTCAAGATACGTCGCTGACGGCTCAAAATCGCCTGGACCTTCGGTGGAATGCAGTAAAACGTCGACACCAAGTTTACTTAATGCGCGCGCTATTTCACGATTGACGACAGCCAGGCTATAACTGCTGTCGAAAGGACCTTCGATTCGCCAAATAATATTGGCGCCCGGCAATAAGTCATCGCGGCTATTGTTACCAATCACTTTTTCACCCTTAAATCAGTACCGATTAAACCTGAATAGGTATCAACCAGTTTCTCAACAACTACATCCCAACGATACAGTTCCTTAATACGAAGAGAAAGACCATCATTTTTCTCCTTCGCTAAGGCTGCCCCAATCCCCTCACTCATTGAAACAATATCATAGGGGTTTACGTAATCGGCATAGTCTTGAAAATACTCGGTAGTAGATCCTAAATCGGTTGTCAGAATTTTTGCACCCGCAGCACCGGCCTCAAGACTGGCAATACTTGGAGTCTCCCGCAAGCTCGGCATCGCAAAAAACTCACAACCAGCAATAGCTGATCGTAAAAGCTCAGATCCTGGAGGTAAGGGATCAATTAAACGAAATTGCTCTCCCCCCTCCTCCTTGCAAGCGTTCAAATACCAATTTTCTCTAACGCCACCAATGGTTATAAGTTGCAATGTTGGAAATTCTTTTAGCGCTTTAAGAAAAGCAAACTGATTCTTTCTTGGCTCAACATTTCCAATATTTAGAATGAATGGACCATCAACGTTATACTTATCCCGGAATAAAGCAGGATCAATAGGGCTAAAAAAACAATCCTGCACAGCATTGTGTATAACAGAAATTCTGGATGAATCAATTTTACATAGCCGGACCAGAGCTTCTTCTTCAATAAATGAATTTACGACTATTTTATCAGCTAACCATAATATGGAATTGACATCATCATATACCCCTGATGCTTTCCAGTCTTCAGGCTCCGGCCAGAAATTAGGGCTTATTAATAAGGGTATTCCGCGTCTAGCCTTAACCACATCCAAAAAGTCAAGGCTGGAAGGCATACATGAAAAGTAGTGCATCAGTTGCATTTTATCAAATTTTGGTTGCCACTGATCGAATAATTCAATATTGAGAGAAGGCCATTTCTCACTTCCTCGTATAAGTGCATCACGGTAGAAATGGAGTTGTTGCTCACCACCACCTGGTATACCAAAAGCCCATGGATAGGTATTAAGACAGATATTCATTCATGACGCTCCGAGGTTAAGCATAAAACAATGTCTGAAGTTATCGAGATCGGTATTACTCGGTATCGAATTAATTTTTAGAGAATTCATTATTACTAACAAATCTTCGAAAGAAGGTAGCGTTGCTTTGTTCGGATTTTTAGTGCCAGATATTTGGGTATTAGTGAATAGGTGCTCCATTGCATCAGCTGCGATGACAGCACTTACGGCCCACGAAAATTTTTTAGTTTGTATGGTTGTATGATGTTTAAGCCGAAGTCTGAATTTTTCATCAGTTAAAGCCAGTATGATCTTTTCTTTAATATCAGATGGCTGATAAGGGTCAAATAGTGCTTCATTTAACCCATGAGCTTCAGGAATACTTGAGCAATTCGACGCAATAACGACTGCGCCGCACGACATTGCCTCAAGCACTGGTAACCCAAAACCTTCTTGTAAAGAGGGAAAAATATAGGCCCTGCAACCACGATATAAATCAGCAAGGTCGGCATCAGAGACATAGTCTGTTAAAACCAACTCAGACTCTTCAATCCCAAGCGTGCCTGCTTTCCAAATAAGGCCCTCACGATAACCAGTTGGGAGTTTACTGGCTATGACTAAATTATAATCTTTGCGAAGATTTAATGGCAACAAGGCATATGCTTCAAGAAGCCGGTCAAGATTTTTGCGAGGGTCAAAGCCCCCTGGGGCGTAAAGTAAAAAGTCCTTTTCTATACCATATTTTCGCAATGTCGGTTCGACTCCCACTGAACTTTTTGAGCTCTCAAAGAAATCTTCATTAACAGCTGAAGACATATTAATAATAGAAGACTCGGGGAGCTTGAGGTATTGTTCTGCCTCTTTTTTTGCATATTCTGATATCGCAAGTAGTAAATCTGCGCAGCGCACATTATCAAGTTTGCACATGTAATAATCGCGGAAAATTTCATCTGTCAGATAAATATCAGACATGGCAAGAGGGATAAGATCATAATGTGTCAGTACGGTGGGAATATGTACATTCAATAAACCCACTGATGCCACTAAATCATCCCCCCATCCATCAGCCAAAAGAGAAGAGACATGAACGATATCAGGTTCCAGCCTTGCTAACGCATGCTCTCTTAATAGTCGTGCTGACATTTGCCGCCACTGATTCTCAGGCTGACTTGCAGCACAATTTGTAGGAATGGAAAACTCAAAAAAACGAACACCAGGAACTGATATTTCAAAATCAGTTTTTACTTCCTCAATTTCTACAGGAAATGCCGAGCTTAGAGCCACGATAACTTCATGTTTACGACTTATCAACTCTCGGGCTAAAGCCTTGCCCAGGGACATTGAGTATCGACCTATACCTCGAAACCGACTTGCAGATTGACAGGCCTGTAGATCAAGGACTACACGCATCTTGTTTCGCCTTAAAATAATTTAAAATTAAAAGTAAATTACTTATTACAGTAAGACTCTTATGTTATGTAATTTATACAGATAAAAAAGTAAGCATTATCGGTTGCTATTATCATCTTGACGGAAATTACTTTTTCTGTTTGTACATTGACCATTTTCACGCGGAACTAAGAATGCTATAAATAACATTTCCCACTAGATATCCCCAGCGATCAAAAAACCTTAACGTATCAATATGCTTAAATTAAACTGATTGGAGATAATTCATTAGTGGTGCAACCGCATCGAACATATTCACAAATTCAGAGTGAGGAGAGGAGTGCTGAGTATTCTGTTGTTTTAACAATTGGATAGCAGAACTTTTGATCTCTTCATCACTATAAGGGTCCACCTGCGTACAGTACGCCCCTAGTACTTCTTCAGTCCATTCCGACCGCGAAAGAAGCAATTTAGAACCTATTGCCGCGGATTCAATTGCAGATGCACCTGGAAAATCGAAAGGCAGTTCCACCACCATTTGGCTATGAGCCAGTGCAGATAGATGCTGCTCGGAGGCAAAAGGTATTGCTGGTATAAACTTAATATTAGGACCGGCCTGCCGCTTGCACTCATCAGCATAGCGTTGATCCCGAATCCCACCTGAAATAATGAGGTCTACATCTAATTCATTGAAAACACGTACAGCAGCCAACTGGTTTTTCTGAGGTTCAATAATACCAGTCCATATAGCATAAGAATCCAAACCATATGACTCTCTAAAAACATCCGTCACATTCTTACGAAAGAACTTGGGAGAAATAAGAGGATATACTCGTATGATATCCTTACCTTCAAGATTCAGATATTTCCGAAAGTGTGTTTCTTCTGCCTGGGACCGGAAAACCACAGCATGAAAATAACTCAACAACATTTTCAACTGATTTAAGCTCGCAAGCGAAGGGGGTTCGATAAACCAAAGGTTTGGCCAAAGTATTAGTTTTAGCCCATTTTCCGCAGCAGAAGAAATAACATGTTCTGAACCACCAGCCATTGAAAAATGTATCGCAGACTGATAAGCATTAATCGAACGGGATGTCGGACCATAAATATCAGAGATCATACCTGACCGATTTATAGCTTCATTGAGCAGATGTATTTCCCGCTCTCCCCCACCATCGTGCATAAATGCACCTGGGAAAGTCGTTAAGAGGACTCGATTCAATTGACCTCTCCTTCAACATTCTTCAGCCTGATATGTTCATATCGCAGAACTTTTTCACGGCTGATTTCAAAATAGAGGTAATCACAATTCCCGATAGGGAAATTTGGATAGTTCGCAACGTCCAGAGACATTAGGTATAGGTAGATTGAACGCAATGTACCTTCATGTCCTACGATCAATATCTTTTCATCATCTGACCAACCGTTCATATGGTTGCTATACCATTGGGAGATACGAGCGATCATTTCCCGAAAAGTCTCCCCTCCAGGGTATCTCAAGTCGGCCGATAACCAGGGTTGCCGAAAACGCTCATCACTGGCCCAAAGTTCAGGCAATGTGATATGACTTACGTCGCCAGTATTCAGCTCCTTAATTTGATCTTCAATACTGACAACAACATCCCCTCCCAGACCAGTGATAGTATTAATTGCTCTGGAAAGTGGCGAAGAATAAATACGGCTGAAAGGGATATGTTTGAGTTCTTCGCACACCCTTGATGCCTGTTCGACGCCTTTACTGGATAATGGATAGTCGGATGAACCGCAAACTAGCTGTCGTTCGTTAGCAAGGCTCGTACCATGCCTCAGCAAATAAAGTTCCATATTTCAACCCGAAGATAATATATCGATAGGAAAGCGCATCAAAATCCGTAGGTATTACTAACGCCAACTTCAAAGTCAATATGACGTTCGTTCATATCATCAGGGAAAAAGAAATTTCTCCCAATAAGATTTATTCGATTTTGCATTAGATTACCAATGGCCTCGATGGAGAATTCGCGTGCCAGGCGAAGGCGTGCTCTTGCCGCCCGTTTCACCCAAGTGCGATGGTTTTGTACAAGATCGCGGAAAGCTTCAATTGCATCATCTAAGTCTGGCTCAGCCCACACATCATCATGACGGTAGCGAGGACGGTTGTGACCAACGGTTTTTAACTCATATGCTACAAGTCTGGAATCCGCCCCATTACAAAAATCCATGTTGCCAGAATATCCCGTTACAAGAACCGGAATACCACGACTCATTGCATCAGATATTGTCAGACCGAAGCCTTCTGCACGGTGCAAAGATACATATGCATCAGCAGAGTCATAAAGAGCTCTCAATTCTGACGGTTCCATGTATCCAGTAAGCACAGTAACATTTTTATGCTCATTTGAAATTCGATGTAATTTTTCTTCCAGCATCTTGTCTTGGTCAAGATTGCGAGTTTTCATGATTAGTCTGACTGCGGGATTACCTGCATGTGCTTCAAGGAAAGCCCTAATAACAAAAAGCGGATTCTTTCTTTCTGCATCACTGAAAACATCAAAAATGGCTAAAAAATTAAATACATCAAAAGGTTGGCCCGCTGCTCTTTCTAGCATCCGCTGATTGACAGGATTATCCTCGATAGGATATGGCATCTTGACCACCGGAATATTGGCAGAAAGAGACACTGCGGATTGACACAAGGATGAAGGTGTCCAAATTTCGTCGAAAAATTCCAATTGTCTGGCCCATTGGCTGGGTATTGTCGGCATTTCGTGCACCCAAAATCCAATGTTATAAAAACCCTTCAACGAATCTTTGCCAAGGCGAGAAAAATAAAGGGGCACTCTGCGAGCATTAAAATGAAAAATATTGACTCTATGTTTGAGTGAAGCGATTAAATCATCATCAATATTTGCATAATCCACAACTTCTTTCGGACCAGGCCGAGATAGAAGATGTATGTCGCAAGGAGTCCCTGACGCTTTCAAGCATTCTATATTGAGAGTAGCAACACGCCCGATACTATCGCGAGCTTCATAAGGACCAAAAAAATTAACACCGTTCACTATCATTTCGATGTACCATTTAATGCTGCCAGCATTTTAGACAACCTTGCCGACCACGTATTATTTCCGACTAATACATCTACTTCCTCTCGACTAAAACGCGTTCGCAAAAGTTGCTGTTCGATCGCGTCGACAAAACCTGTTGCAGTATCCGCCGTAAGCATCCCCTCATTATTAGATTGAGAAAATGAAAGCGGTGTAGATACCACCGGTACTCCTGCCGCAAGATATTCATAATATTTCATAGGGAACATCGATCGGGTGTAGTCATTAATAAGAGAAGGTAATAAACCCACCTGAATACCACGTAGGTAATCGGGAAGAGCCTGATAAGGACGATAACCTAAAAAATGTACATTCGGCAATGTTGCCAACTCAGCGACCAGAAGGTTTTTCTGCCCCTCTCGTTCTGCACCAATAAAGACCCAATGCCAGTCAGGCTTCATACGTGCTGAATCGAGTAACAGTTGGAAATCAATTTTAAAATCGGAAAGTACGCCATGATAACCTAATCTTGGCTCGGGAATACTGGCCAAATCATCAGGGATATTGCCTTTTTCCAACGCTTTCCCGAAGTGTCCGGCATCGACCACATTAGGAAGAAAATGGGTATTAACGTTAAACTGACCACACCGTTCTGCGAGAGCCGGAGCCGTGGCAAAGACGATATCTGCCTGTTTAAGCAAACGCTCTTCTGCATCACGAAATACTTCAGCATTGATCCCCGGTACTGCGGATAAATCATCAACACAGTGATATAGCAGTACACTGTTTTCCAGAGAAGAAAACAGATCCAGCATAAAAGGATGATAAGTCCAGACCAGAGGCGGATTTTTCATCTTACGGGGAAGATTGCGCCAGATAGTGACCTGAAGTAACCAACGATTTAGCCACCGCGTGAACGGATGGCGATATCCAGCGGGGATCAACAGTGGTGAAAGTACACGAATATGCGGTGCCCGTTGTGGGGCGCCAATAAAAAGCGAGCGTAGCCCTTTTGTCAGACGTTCTTTCAGGCGCTGCCAGTCACGGGTACTGGCAGCACTCGGCGTGCGTAATCCAACACTCTCAACATAGAGAACCTCTACTCCAAGATCTGCAAGCGCTTTTGCACTATGCTGCTTATTCGTCCAATAGGGTTCATCCCAGTCGGCCGTAGCAAATAATATGCAGGATTCAGGTACAGATAGCCTATCGACACTCTCAACCACGAAACGCCTCCACCGGCTGCCCAAGCAATGCATCCGCAATTCGTTTGGCGGCCTTCCCATCCCCGTAAGGAGTCGGCAATGTTTTCAATTTGTCTACCATCTCTGGATGGGTAAGCCAATAATCAACTGCCTTTTCTATACGTTCAGGGTTTTGTCCAGCCAATATAGCGAACCCAGCTTCAACGCCCTCCATACGCTCCGTGTGCTCACGCATAACCACAACCGGAGTCCCAAATGTAGGTGCTTCCTCCTGAATTCCCCCTGAATCAGATATAACAAGTCTTGCATTCGCAATAAGGTAAAGACTCGTATGATAATCAACCGGCTCGGTAAGAAGTAGATTAGGGATGTGCCCGAGGATCCGCCGAACCGGGATGCTTACTGCCGGGTTAAGATGAACAGGAAATACCCACCGCAAATCGGTATTACGATCACATAAGCGTGCGATCATATGACAGATATTTTCCATTACCGCACCGAAATTCTCGCGTCGATGACACGTCAGCAATACATAGGGTGCTGCGGCCGTCCAGCTTTCAAGTTCAGCGGAGAGGGCTTTAGGTTTGCCATCTGACCAGGATTCCCTCGCCTGATAAATGGCGTCCACTACGCTATTGCCAGTCACAATAATGGCATCTTCAGCAATATTTTCTAACCGTAATGCGGCGGCAGCTGCAGATGTTGGTGCACAATGCAGCGTGGCAATTCTTGCCAGTAAGCTTCGGTTGGCCTCTTCCGGAAACGGGCTTGCCAAATCACCCGTTCGTAAGCCAGCTTCAATATGAGCCACACGAATGCCTCGATGGAAGGCAGCTAAACCTGCGCAGAAAGCCGTTGTCGTATCACCCTGAACCACCACCCAATCAGGTTGTTCTTGTTCAAGAACCTCATCAAATGCGCTGAGCTGGCGAGAAGCAAGGATATTCAACGAACGTCCCGGACTCATGGTATCGAGTTGAATATCAGGTACCAGAGAAAACGCCTCCAGAGCCTGAGTGAGCATTTCTCGATGTTGCCCGCTGGCGCAAATTCGCACCTCCGCACGCCCAAGCAAAGCCTGAATCACTGGAGCGAGTTTGATCACTTCAGGTCGAGTCCCTAACGCTACGAGGATCTTCATACCAGCACGACTCCATCAGTAATTTCGTATAGTGAACCGCAGAACTCTGCCGCAAATCTAAGACCATTACTTGTCTGAGGGACACTGGCAATCCATGTATTCCCCTCACGACTAAATTGAATCGCAGCACGGGAGCGCAGAAAATCAAGGGCCTGGCACTCATCTAAAAAGAGAGGTTGCGCTGACTTCTCGCGAATGTACGTAATAAAATCTTTATGCGCAGCAGCACGGCTTTCCTCATCCGACCAACCATACTGATATCTATTAGAGAAAGGATGATCAAGATAGCCAAAGAGCGTCCGGGTTTCCGATGCACGATCAAAGGATTGCTTGAAAATCGCCAGAGGGTCGCCGTTAGCCAACATACAATCACCATGCATCATACTTTGTTGAGAGTGACCGACAAAACCTCGTGGTAGGTGAGCCAACTCCCCGCCCCGGGCGATCAAAAATTCGGGGTCATTGCGTATAATGCCACCAATGCAGCCCAGATAACCGGCGTCGCAAAGAGCCGCCAGGGCATAGTCAGGTGACTGATGGAAAGGAGAGACCGCATAATTCACACGTATCCCGGTCACTTTCTCAATTTTATCTCGCGATTCAACGCCTTCCCAATGGGCTGCCTCATAGCTTCCGCCCCAATTGGGGGCGTGGGTGGCAGTATGAGACAAGATTGCACCACCCGCTGCGATAAACGTCTGTAAAAACTCGGCATGGTTTTCATTAGGTAAGTTATTGGTATGAAGCGCTAACGAAAGTGGCACACCGGCTTCACAATAGGTCTGCCAGAGCGGTTTCGCTGACGCGATGTCTTCATCACAATCGAGTCGCATGGTAATAGCAGCATCATGGCCAAAAGGGATTTCGCTCAATACCGGCTGGCACGGTAACGTTTCATAGCGCCAGTTGCTAATAAATGTCTCAATCAGTCGCCATTCAAAAGAGTCAATAAGGCCAACCTCACGGTTAACCCAAAGAACACTGGTTTCCCGCTCATCAAAGAGCGCGCAATAAGTGGCAAGGACCTGCCCATCAAGCTGAATATTGGCAACTTCGGCAGAGTCTGGTGCCCGAAGGCCTGCTGCGATGCTCCAGATAGAACCTTCTGCACGAACAGCTCCAAACCCAAGATTGTTCCACTCATCGGTGAAATCAAAACGCTCTAGAGCACGATGCCAATCCTGTGACTCAAGTAGAGGGGCAGAAGAGAGGTAACGAATTGATGCTCTACTTTCGGCATATTGGCCACTCTTCGCTGCTGAACTACGAGCCCAGTGATCGGTAGGTTCGGGCAATGCCTTTAAAGTGATACCAAAGTGATTTAACAAGCAATCAGGAAGCCGCCCAAAAAGGATAAGCTTGCGCTTTCCTACACTCAGCCATGCAAGCAGCTCTTTTCCAAGCGCTTCATCAGGATTAATCGCTAAAAGAAAATTCGTTTGCGTCAGGTCGCCGGAAGCGATCGCACTGGCACCGGAAGTACTTACTGAACGACGAATAGCCGCAAGCACCAGTTCACCCGTATAACGATCTGGCCAACTATAGAGAGTACCTATCATGCAGTCACCACATGGCGAAATTTGGCACGATGACCAACACGGATAAAGTCATCATGCCCAACAAATTCTACTTTCATTGCGTTAGGCCAATAGCTCTCGATTTTAGAAACGATTTGGGCTAATTCAGCATGAGGCTCAGGAACAATACGCATAATAGGTTGTACCCCACGCATATCGATTTGAAACTCCTGAATGCCACCGACTCGGTAATCAAGCATATCCTGAATGGTATGCGTTGGGTAAGCAACGCCATCTAAATGGATAATGTCATGAATACGTCCGGTGACGTCGGCCAGATAAAAACCATCCTCACGCTGCTCAACGCGTGCTAAGTCGCCGGTGGTATAACGAATAAGAGGCATCAGTCGGTTATGAAACCCGGTAAATACTAGTTCATGCTCGCCGGATTGATTGACATGCCCTTCAGGCCATCCTTCCGAATCAAGAACTTGTAACCCGTTTCCGTTCCCGTAGAGCTCATAAGCCATGACTCCCAGCTCAGCCAGCCCATAACGATCGACAACCCGTACCCCAAGACAGCGGGAGATGGTTTCGCGCATATAAGGTTCAAGCAATTCACCACTCGACTCAAAGACTTCAAAACTTTTCGCACTGCCAAACTCACGCTCTATGTAACATGCTAATGCGTAAATCGTGGACGGATGTGCGTGAACCATATAAGGCTTGCGGCGCTTAAGCGTTTGCCAGATTTCGGCCAGCCCCACATCATCTAACCTATCGAAGAAGATATTGCTGCGATTCATGGCAAAGCATTTAAAATCTTCGAGCGTTGGCCAGCCCGGATCAACCATATCAGGGAAACGACATGCGAAATGTAGCTCTGAACGGCGTTTAGTATTACCTGCGGACTCACGGGCAAAAAGCGTAACAGCAGCCGACCAGTCAGCTGCCGGTTGATCGTAAGCAATATGGCAGGATAAGCCGGTGGAACCACCGGTTTTACACATATGATGACGCACGTCATTCAGGGAGCGCGAATAGAGACGTTCCCCTTGTTCACGAATGATATCTTTGGTCAATAAGGGCAAATCTTGTAAATATCGCACATCATGGGCAACAGAATCTGGATTGAAACCTGTCGCGGCAAAGAGTTCACGGTAGTACGGTACTTCCTTACCAGCAAACTGCAATGTATCCACTAGCGCTGCTTTAGCCTGCTCTAAACGCTGAGCAAAAGGCTGACGATAATGACGCCGCAGTGCATGCACTTTTTCTCTGATTTGGCGCTTCTCATGTTTCTCTGCAAGGGGGTAAGCGATATTCGCGCTTACCAAACCTTTAATAAAACTAAAAGGTTGCACAGAGAACAGTCGCTCAGAGGCGAGAATCAAAGGGTGCTGTGAAGAGATCTTTATATCAGATAGCTTCAAAATTACCCCCGCCATCCACGGTATCCAGGTTTTCATCGCTGACAATAACGCCGTGTTCAAGATGGATTTTGCGATTACAAACCCGGGCAATAAGATCAGGGGAGTGTGAGGCTAAAACCAGAATCGAGGCCTTACTGACTAAAGAATCCAGACGCGTGGCCGCTTTGGCGCTAAATTCAGCATCACCAACGCTTAGCCATTCATCCATAATCAAAATTTCGGCATCTACGCTGGTTGAAATAGCAAATGCCAGACGTAACTGCATCCCACTGGAATAAGTACGTACAGGTAAATTGAGATAATCGCCTAAACCTGTGAAATCAGCAATTTCATCAATTTTACTGCGAATATGTGCGGGTTTAAGGCCATCCGTAATACCGCGTAAATAGATATTTTCAAAACCGGAAGCATCTGGATCAATCCCGGTTGAAACATCGAGTAACGAAGCTATGCGCCCGTGTATAGAGAGCTTCCCATATACAGGTGCATAGACACCTGAAAGCACACGTAAAAGAGTCGTTTTACCTGAGCCATTGTGACCACTCAGACCAACTCGGTCTCCTTCACGAATATCAAAATCTATCTCGTTAAGTGCACGCACTATAGGGTGTTTACCAACATTAACCCCTATGCGGCCACCGGTTGTGAGATGCATGACAGTGTTTTTAAGCGAACGATGTGAGTTATCAAAAATTGGGAACTCAACACAGAGTTTTTCGGCACGAATATGTGTTTGCATAATATTACAACCAGTAGGCTACACGGTCGCGGTAGCGAATCATCAGATACTGAGCAAAAGCAAAACCAACGATCAGTAATGCAATGCTAGATGCCCAGGATATAAGCGGTACAGGGCTGCCTAAAATAGGCGCGCGTACAATCTCAATCAGGTGATAAAAAGGGTTAAAGTCAGCTATCCAGGCGCGACCTTTAAGCGCTGAGGTCTGCCACATAACAGGTGTAACAAAAAAGCAAACCTGGAAAAGACTACCGATTATTGGTGCGACATCCCGGAAACGTGCACAAAGAATACCGAAAACGACGCCCGACCATACAGCGTTAAGCAATACGATAAATAAACCAGGGATAATCCAAAGTATTTCAAATGTCACCATATGCCCAAAAAGGAGCATAAATAAAATGACGACAGGTAAGCTATGCAACAGGATGATAAAGTTACGCCAAGCCATGCGACAGACATGAGTAGTGAGTGGCATACGTACCTGCTTAATGATATGGGCAGACCCTATCAAGCTAATGCACCCCTCATTAGCTGCGGTACTTATAAACTGCCACACAACCAGCCCGACCCCCAGATAGGGTAAGTAGGTAGAAATGTCCTGCCCCAGAAGCTCTGAATAAAGGAAACCTAAGGCTCCTACCATTATCAGCGTCGTGAGTGTAAACCAGAAAGGCCCCAGAACAGATCGGCGATAGCGCTGACGGATATCGTGCCACCCCCAAATCAACCAGACATGATATGCCCTGATACCCTCAAGCAGATCGGTTTTACCGTTATGCTCTTTCCAACCAGAGGGAGCGCTATTTGTTTTGGTCGTCTCATGCGTCAAATCAGAGATGTTGGGATTCATTTCGTAATTGCCTTCAAGATAAATAAAACAAGTTCCTATAAGATCGACATTGAGGGCTGACTAGCTTTACGCCACAAGGAAGGGAGTGATTAAATCTCGTCCCTTCCTTCTTCTTTATCTAAAGTGGTTCACAGCACATTTACAGAACTATAGAGGTTATACAGAAAAACCTCTCACTAACGACAAAAAAGCAATATTTCGACATTATTTCCAATAACTATAAAAAATATTTACATCTTTATCAAACGTTCAACTTCAGCAACTTTATCCCATACTAATTCAGGCTGGCCTCGGCTCTCAATATTCAGGCGCAGGAGCGGCTCAGTATTAGAAGTGCGTACGTTCAAACGCCATTCTGGCATATCAATACTTAATCCATCAGTAAAATCAATAGATAGAGCATCAGTATTAAATTCATTCTCTATTCTTGCGAGAATAGCTTGCGCATCGGTAACTCTATAGTTGATTTCACCACTGCAAGGATAGGCCTGCATGGCTGCGCTAACGAGTTTCGATAAGGTCGTGTTCTTAGAGGAGATAAGTTCAATAACCAGCAACCATGGGATCATGCCGCTGTCACAATAGGCAAAGTCTCTAAAGTAATGATGAGCACTCATCTCACCACCATAGATAGCATCTTCTTTTCGCATTCTCTCTTTAATAAAGGCATGCCCTGTCTTTGACATTATAGGAATACCATTTAATTTATCTACAATATCAATTGTATTCCAGGAAAGTCGAGGGTCATGGATGATTTTGGCGCCTGACTCTTTTTGTAAAAATGCTTCAGCCAGCAAACCTACAATATAATATCCTTCGATAAAATTGGCTTGATCATCGAACATAAAGCATCTGTCAAAATCGCCGTCAAATGCTATACCCATATCAGCCGAGAATTTATTAACGGCATTTGAGGTATCTGCACGGCACTCAGGTAAAAGTGGATTAGGAATACCGTTCGGGAAATTTCCATCAGCATCATGATGAATTTTTACAAACTCTACAGGTGCTTTGCCGGCTTTAAAACGCTTTTCAATCTCATCGATTACATGTCCAGCGGCACCATTACCAGAGTTGATAACTACCCTCAACTTGCTTTTAAAATTATCAAAGTCAACATAACTCATTAAATGGTCAACATACTCTTTCAAAACAGATATTTTCGAGTAAGAACCTTTAGTATTTATACCGCTGCTAAAATTATTTTCTTCAGCTAATCTTTTTATTTCGTTTAAACCTGTATCGCTACTGACAGGTCTGGCACCTTCACGTACCAGTTTCATCCCATTATAATCCATTGGGTTATGGCTGGCAGTGACTTCAATACCCCCATCAATTCCCAGATGAAAAGTAGCAAAGTAAATTTCTTCAGTGCCTGACATGCCAATATCCAAGACATCAGCCCCGGCATCCATTAACCCTTCAGCCAAAGCCATCTTAAGTTCTTCGCTCGTCAGTCTTACATCGCCGCCTAATACAACTTTTTTAGGCTTAAAATATTCACCAAAGGCTCGACCAATACGATAGGCAATATCGGTGTTTAATTCTGCACCTAATTTGCCGCGAATGTCATAAGCTTTAAAACAAGTTAAAGTATCCATTTAAAATATCCTTAGACTCAGTTACGGCCGTATTGATCTTGAATACGAACAACATCATCATTGCCCAAATAAGAACCAGATCTAACTTCAAGCAATTCCAAAGGAATTTTTCCAGGATTCTCTAACATGTGAACAGATCCAATAGGAATAAAGGTTGACTGATTTTCAGTAAGTAAGAATGTCTTATCACCAATTGTTACTTTGGCCGTTCCTGCCAAAATTATCCAATGCTCGGCGCGGTGATGATGCATTTGTAATGAGAAAGATCCTCCAGGGATGACAGTTACGCGGTTAACATTGAAGCGTTTTTCAGCCACTACTGCATCGCAACGTCCCCAAGGCCGATAAATATCACGGTGATGGCGGTATTCACTTCTTTCATTGGCTTTCAAGTATTCAACAACCCGCTTAACGTCCTGTACCTGTGACTTATCGATGACCAATACAGCATCTTTAGTATTGACTATAACTAAGTTTTTAACGCCAACAGCGGCGATGAGTTTTTCATCTGTATTGACATAACAATTATCGGTATTGTGTAAGAACACATCTCCGGTCACTGCATTATCATTACTGTCTTTACTATTCACTTCCCATAGAGCAGACCAAGAGCCCACATCGCTCCAATCAGCATCTAATGGCACGACCATACCATCGTTGGTTTTTTCCATAACGGCATAATCGATGGATTCATCCGGACAAGATGAAAAAATATCTTTATCAATGGAAATAAAATCCGAATTATTTATTTGGCTGCTAAGAGCATTTTCACAGGCTTCTAAAATATCCGGCCTAAATTTTTCCAACTCCTGAAGATATTTGTTGGCACGGAACATAAACATACCGCTGTTCCAGTAATAATCACCAGATGAAATATATTGCTCGGCAGTTTCTTTATTGGGCTTTTCAACAAAACACTTAACCTGGTACCCTTCATTATGTGTACCAATATGTTCACCGCGCTGTATGTAACCGTAACCGGTTTCTGCTCCCGCCGGAACGATCCCAAAGGTGACTAATTTATCAGCGGATGCAAATGGAATTGCTTTAGCAATAGCCCGATGGAACTCCTTAACATTATTGATAACATGATCTGCTGCAAGGACCAGCATGATCGGGTCATCACCTTCTTTAATTGCGTTTAAGGCAGCCAGAGCAATGGCTGGTGCAGTATTACGGCCAACGGGTTCTAATATTATATTATTAGATAATTTTTGGATTTCACGTAACTGCTCTGCAACCAGGAAACGGTGCTCTTCATTACAAATAACGACAGGTTCTCTCACTTCTAAGTCATCAAGACGCAATAGCGTTTCTTGTAACATGGAGTTGGTACTGTGCAAGCGTAAGAACTGTTTTGGATACAACTCTCTTGACATCGGCCATAAACGACTGCCTGTACCACCTGCCATTATTACTGGAAGTAACATTTTGGTTCCTCAAAATATCTTATCGCTAGAAATAAAGCCTTATAAAACAACAATATAAAAACACCCCATCAAATGACAGGTATGCTACCGCCCTTGGCTTACTGCTACCAAAGTGCTTGTAAAAAATTTGTTGTGTAAATTTTGATAAAACTGCATCGGAATATATCTGCTTTCGAAAGTAATGCGACTCTCAAAACCATGAACCATTACAGCTTCAGTCCTTTATTAGTTCTAATATTGACGCTGCTTATACTATCACTCTGTCCATTTTTTTTCTTCCAGATAATTCTCGGAGTTCCCTTTGTGCTTGAAATATGAGCAAGGGGTTTAAAATGGACATCTGCTACACCAGAGTGAGATTAAGAGTGAAAATCCCCCCCCTAAAAAAACATTTGTATTTCTTTAACCAAAAGAAAAAAGCACCGATTAACAGTGCCTTTCGTAGAATTTAATCTGAATAATTTAGTTAATCATCATTATTGATAACAATTACTGTTTAGCAAACTCTTTCAACCAAGTCTCAAACGCTGCTCCCTGCGTAGGATGACGAACACCATACTCAACGAACGCCTTCATGTAGCCTAATTTATCGCCACAATCGTGCGAGCGGCCTGTCATCGTG